>Ga0208297_1000626_pt1 | contig 59760 bp, 59 predicted proteins | sample LMS_cellobiose_e_FD_187367 | JGI IMG/M metagenome (GOLD analysis project Ga0208297, IMG submission 187367) | Rumen-fistulated moose microbial communities from Alaska, USA - LMS_cellobiose_enrichment (SPAdes) (version 2) | ecosystem: Host-associated > Mammals > Digestive system > Stomach > Rumen...
CCGGTTATTGTATTTTTTTTTCTTGAGGTACCTGATGTCCTCTCTCAATGGGGATACACGATCACCGGCTCCTGCATCCGTCAATGCAAGAATAACATCGTCTTCCTTAGCTGAGGACATCCTAATTTTTTCTTCGGTACTCCAATCTCCGCCTGCCTAGATTCAGGGAACCGCCGAAGGAGGCAATCGATGCATGCTGGTACAAATATTGGAACAGCAATGCTCGGAGCAGGATATACTTCTTGTCTCGGCAGACGGGACCCCCGAAGAAAATGGGCTGTTCAATAACGATGTGAAGAAAGACAGAGATCATCACACGAGCAGGATCGACCAAACCAGAGAGAAGTCCTTTTAATATCTGTCGAAGTTCGAACTGCAGAGAAGTCATTTTGCTGTAGACTGATGATATGATTAGCATTTTTAGGACAGACACAGCTATCACCCTCGTGAGATTGAATGAGGACCACACGCACGGCAGGTAGCTGAAATCGGCCCACAGCACAAAGATATAATCGTTTACAGCAACTATATAGTGGCGACATTCTCTTTCCGGATGTGAAACGATTTCGGAACAGCCATACACATATCCTTAGAAAACTGGACATCAATAGTGCAGACAGATGATACAACTTCCCCGTGTCGTTCCAGGAGATGAAGAAGAGCAATGTGCGGATCCATATCAGGCCCGGTGGCAAGGATATATGCAGTATCCGTTTCTACAGGTCTGACATCGACAGATAATGTCAATTAGGCGGATGTCGAGAAGGCAGCTTCATCTAATGAAATGGCCTGTATTTCTCTTTCGTTGAACGTCAAAAATGCAGGGGGGGGGACTCTTAAACCCTGGGAATCTATGAAAACCCTCCAGGATGCAGACAGCTGTACAGCATGAATCATCGCAATGGAAAGCAAAAGAAGCTACAGTCCAGCTAGAGCACCAATATTATCGAAAACTGCATTTCCGAGTACGTGGCCGATGAATCGAGCCAACAGGAGCATCCAGGGAGAAGGCCGCCTCGCTCTCCAGAGGAATAGACAGCCTAATATATTGAATTCATCGCTCTTCTCAGAGGAGTGTCTAGCCGAAGCCTCCACAAAACAGCAAAAGAGCCCGATTCCATAGGAATCAAGCTCGTTCAATCCTTGTTCAAAACAACAAGGGACTGTGCATTTTCAACTCTGCGACAGTCCCTTATGTTCTCATATCAATTTTCTGTTATTAGTCTTCTGTGACAACCAGAGTGAAAGTACCTACGTAATTATCTGCTGGAGCCTTATCGAGAGAAGCATTGTCAAGGGTAACTGTGACCATTGCCTGATTAAGTCTAAGGTTCTTGCCCACTGTTTCGAATGTCGCAATCGGATCTACTGTAGCATCAGTTACAGTGGTAGTTGTCTCGACGACGGTTCCAAGAGCGTTCTCTGCCTGACCTGCAGACTGTGCTGCGACGGCAACTGTATATTTGATTGAATAATCATTCTCTGGATCCTGACCCACGAGTGGTGTACCCTTAAGAGCGACCTTTGTCTGCTTGATCTCATTGGTCTGGACAGCGATATAGACAGTCTTAACTCTTGCATCATCAGCGAAAGCGAGGTCAACTGCATCAGATACGAGATCAGCCCAATCGGTTGGCTGTGCAGTGTAAGCAGCATTCCTGAATGTAGCATTCATCTTTCCATCGACAGTGATCTTAAGATCAACGTTAGAAGCAGTATTAGCAGCTGCAGCACCCTGCTCTGTCTTTCCAACAACCTTCTGATCAGTAGCAGCAAATACTGCGACGCTTACGAGTGCGATAATTGCAATGAGAGCGATAAGTTTCTTCATATTCTTAAATTCCTTTTTTCAGCAAGTTTTGTAATTTATCTTTATTACACCTTTAACTTACGACACAGCCCAACTTGTGTCAACATAAATTTTTGATTTTTGCAGAAAACTTCACTTTTTAAACACTTTTGATTTATTTTGTTGCATAACTCAATGTTTTTCTGCCAAAACTTCGGACACTATTGACTTATTTTAGGCGTTTCTACAATTGAAACTTATATAACTTTGATTTTCCACTGCGTCAGAAGTACGTCAAATGTTGCTATCTTCTTCGATTTTACCAGGTCATTTGCTCTTCCAATTACAGATAGATTATACAGATTCATTGACTTTGAATCTCATCCAGCAGAGTTGCATCTGTGGTTTTAGTACTTCTTTCTTTATTCCACACCCAGAAAGAACCTGGAGAAGCTTCATAGCAACAGAATTCCTGGTTGAGCTATGATGCATGCTTCTGTTGCATCCTTGTTCCCTCCCACTGTGCCTACAATGTAGCCACGGCACCAGAACTGCCGGTTCCCATATCTGTATTCCAGATTTGCGAACTGGTCGAATATCATCAGAAAGCTTCCCCCTCAGATACCCCATGAAGCTCGATACGAAGAGCTTCGGCGGGATGGATACCAGCATGTGGATGTGATTGGGGCACGCCCCAGAACCGATTATCTCAGCACCCTTGCGCTCGCATTTCTCACGCAAGATCTTTCCTATGGCAGGCTTCAGCTTTCCGTATATCACCTGCCTTCTGTATTTCGGTGCAAACACTATATGGTATTTGCATTTCCATTTCGTATGGGCTGAGCTTTGCTCATCCATTTTTTCTCCTTATTCTCCTGTGGTGCAACTTTTGGCTGTTACACCTGGATTATAAGGAGTTTTCTGGTATAGCTGGAAGCTTTCTGGAAGTTTTTTACAATGCAGAGGTGTTTGCTATACAAAATAAATGACCCTCGGACTCTCTTCCAAGGGTCAAGTTTTTTTATACTTGCACTATAAAAAAAGGGGTCTAAGGGGTTGTTACAGCAGCGATTATATCTGCTGTGTACTCTCCTGCCGGCAGATCAGGAGCATCTGCCCAGGAAGCGTTTATAGTTGCGACGACATCACCGTTGATCGGAGCAGAAACTGGTACATTCAGTGTGAAGCCAGAATTCTTGATGTCGACTTCGAACTTCTTGGAACTGGTTGACTCAGCATCCTCGAAGATGATGGCAAGCTTATCTGCATCGGTCGGTTCCTTTCCATCTTCCATGGTTCTGGCCCAACCATCAGAGGCGAAGCTTACGATACAGGAGTAGCTCTCTGGTTCGTTTCCGTAGTAGAGACATCTGAGCTGGACTCTGCCTGCTCTCTCTCCGAGATCTGTAATCTCGAGGTTCTCTGTGGATACATACTCCCAAGGAGTCTCCTCATCACCGTAGCGGTACTGGATTGCCAGGTTGCCGACCAGGGTAACTCCCTCTGGGATTGTTACGCCCTGGCCTTTCTCAATGCTTGCATTCAGTTTGAGGTTGGCCGCATCGCTCACCTTGTTGGTGGGGTCAGCAGCGAAGACCACAGCAATGGCCATCAATGTCAATAATGATGTGAGTGCAAGTTTCCTCATCATGATCTAATAACCTTTTCCCCTCAAACTATTTCTATTATAACAGACTCTCTATTACTTTGCAGAACAAGCAACTGTGATAGTGGCTGTGTAGTCGCCTGCAGCATATTCTTCGCTCTGTGTCCATGTTGCGTACGAAGAAGCAACTGTAGCGGCCTGGAGTGCCTTTGTTCCTGCTGCGATATTGATCGTGTTGCCATTTACTGTAATACCAGCAGGGAGAGAAGAACCAACATCGGACAGACCGGAAATGGTTACTGGGATCACGTTCTCGCTATTGGCGCTCTTGAAGCCATCAGCACAGGAAATTGTCAGAACGTACTCGTGAGCTCTGGATACGTTACCTGCGAATCTGAAGACGAACTTTACTCTATCATATCCAGTGTCATTGCCAGTGAGGTCGCAGATAAGACCGGAAACAGGAGCATCCTCAAGTGCGTTGAAAGCAGTCTCGGACTCATCCATGTATGAGATGTAAAGGATACCCTTTGGGTTCTTGTCACCGGAAGTGCCCTCTTCTTCACCCTCTCCATCTCCTTCTACGAAACCGATAGCTGTACCACCCTGTGGGGTCTCTACACCGCTGTTGTCCTTGACTGTGGACTTGAGCTTGACATCATTGGAAGACTGTGCAGTTCCAGCGAATGCGAATGTGATTGCAATAAGTACGATCAATGTAAAAAGAAGGACTTTTCTCATATTTGTTTTCCTTTCGTAACAATCGAATAATCTTAGTTATCTAGCTGTATCAACCTCATCTTATGACATATGCCAAAACGCTGTCAACACATTTTTAGAAAAATTTTCTGATTTTTTTCTGTAATCCAATGTAAAACCCTTCAAAACTTATGACAATTAAGTGGTAAAAGTGCATTCTAGCCCCCTATTTCGATGTTTTGTTATTACCTAAGTACAAATAGAATTATTTCTGAAAAGAACTTCTTTTACAGCAATTTCAACAGACAACCCGAAATCTGTTCACTTCCAAAGGAGCATTCTGGCAATTTCCCTTCTGTAAAGCAAAGAGTTCCTCTTCTGAAGTATGATATGCAGACCAGGATATGATACTTATATAATATTGATATAAAGTGCACAGTGCGCAAATTTTGCACATACACAATTGGACAGGGATTGACCACAATCCCTCCGTTTTCAATAAGAAAAACACCTCTCAGGGTGGTATTTTTGAAAAAATTGGCCATTTTTGGAAAGTTGGCACGGTCAGTGCATATATATTTGTACAGAGCAACAGTTTTTTTTCATTACCTCCTTTAGTGTGAAAAACCTTATGTGCTAGATAGTCGCCCTCTCTCCCACCCAACACAGCGAACTATCTAGCACATTTTCTTTCTCTAATGTAAATTGATTTCATGGCAAACAGCAGAAGAGACAAGGCAGATTCTTACACCCTCAGGGCCCACAGGGAGGGCTATCCAGCTAGAAGTGTCTACAAGCTGGAGGAGATCAACAGCACGCACAGACTCATAAAGCCAGGCGACAGCGTCCTCGATGTAGGTGCCGCCCCCGGATCCTGGACACTGTTTACCCACAGGGAGCTCATCAAGGGAAAGGGAAGGATCGTTTCCGTGGATCTTAATCCGCTGAGACTGGATCCAGTGCCCCATACTGTCATCGAGATCACAGGAGATGCCTTCTCCAAGGAGAACAGGGCAAGGCTTGTGGAGCTTGGACCCTACAACTGCATAATCTCAGATGCTGCCCCGATGACTACAGGGAACAGGACTGTGGACACTACCAGATCGGAGTGGCTTGCCGAGAATGTGGTCATGCTTGCAAGTGAGCAGCTTGCTGTCCACGGGAACCTCGTACTGAAGATATTCCAGGGCGGAGGACAGGAAGCGATACTGAAGACCATGAGGACACTCTTTGCAAAGGCAAAGGCCTTCAAGCCGAAGGCGTGCCGAGATGACAGCTTCGAAATCTACCTCATCGGTCTGGACAGAAAGCCTGTATGAATAGAAAGTACTTCTTCTTCGATATCGATGGCACTCTGATAAACGGAGGCTTTGGCGCTGGAGCGATCCCAGAGTCTGCCAAGGAGGCGCTGCGCCTATTGAGAGAGAATGGGCACTTCGTTGCGATCGCAACAGGAAGAAGCCATGCAATGGCAGAGGATATCAGGATTGCCCTTGGCTTTGAGAACATGGTAAGCGATGGGGGCAATGGAATAACCATAGATGGTGTTCTGAAGGGAATCGAACCCTTGGACAAGAAACTCTGCTGCACCCTGATAGACGAGTGCATCGAAAAGAGAATTCCCTGGGCTGTATCCATCGACAACACGAAGGTGAGATACTCTCCAGACAACAGCTTTCCCTGGGCCGTGAGGAAGAACAATTACATGGACACTGCTGTGATTCCAGGCCTCGATCCCCGTTCCTGCGATAATATATACAAGGTCTATATAGCAGGGGACAAATCGGTAGAGACAACGCTTGAGGCTCTCAAGCCCCTGCCCTGGTGCAGGTACAACCCCTATTACTTCTTCGTCGAGCCCTGCGACAAGGCAGTCGGAATCAGGAAGATGATGGAGTATCTCGGTGGAAATATCAGCGATGTAGTCGTCTTCGGAGACCAGAAGAACGATCTTACGATGTTCAGTCCCGAATGGACCAGCATTGCAATGGGCAATGCCATAGACGAATTGAAGGCAAAGGCCGATTACATCACTTCCGAAGTTGGAAACGACGGCATATACAACGCCTGCAAGCACTTCGGCTGGATATGAAAAAGCCTCCAGACAATTGTCTGAAGGCCCTTTCTCCTAAGTATTCCCTACTCAGTTCTGTGAAACGTGGACATCAAGCTGTCTGTGTGGCATCGAGATACCTGCAGCCTTGAGTGCGTTTGGAGCATCCTGCTGGAACTTGAACTTCACTGTCCAGAAATCGGAGCTCTTGCAGTATGGTCTTGCATAGATCTGGAAGCTTGCATCGCCGAACTCGCCAGCTGCTACGACAGGAGCTGGATCCTTGAGGACCTCTGGATAGGAGAGCATGAGGTCGGTGAGGACCTTCTGTGCCTTCTTGAGGTCGGCATCGTAGGAGAGGTTGAAGACCATGTCGACTCTTCTTGTCTCGTTTGCAGAGTAGTTGGTGATGACAGCGCCCCATACGAGCTTGTTTGCCATTACGACCTTTCTGTTGTCCGGAGTATTGAGACCTACAGCGATTGTATCCATGGAGATGATGGTACCGGAAACAGAACCGATCTCGACGAAGTCACCGATTGCAAATGGCTTGGTGACAGCGATCATGAAGCCTGCGAAGACGGAGGCAATTGTCTCCTGGAGAGCAAGACCGAGAATGACACCGGAAACTCCAACGCCAGCGATGACTGGAGCAAGGTTGACACCCCAGAAGCCGAGGACGATCATGAAGGTGATGACCCAGACAATGACCTGGACGATCTTGATGGCAAAGCCACCCATGAGCGGAGTGAAGTTCTCGCTCTTCTTTGCCAGATTTCTGATGAAGCCTGCGACGACTGCAATGATGACCTTGGCAATGATGATGGCGACGACTGTTGTGACGATCAGGGCAACGATCTGAAAGTGGACTGGGAGAGTCTCCAACCAGGCACCGAAATCAGAAACGATAGAAGCCTGCTGTACTGTAGCTTGTGTTTCTTCCATTTTTCAATTCCTTTTTCCAAATATAGATTTACTTGTGAATGCTATTGTGGACAGTGTGTTGTCCACAATAGCAATTAAACCCAATTTGCCCTATTTTGCCAACAGTCTGGAGATGTTGGAAGCAAAGGCCACTGGGTCTTTTGGCATGATGCCTTCAGCAAGGTATGCCTGATCCAGGACGAGAGAAGCAAGCTCCTTTGCCTCCTCCTCCGATGCACTGGCGATCTTGGCAAAGACCGGATGCTCAGTATTCACCTCGAGGATAGGCTTTATATCGTCAAGCTCATCGGCTCCACCCATCTGCTTGAGAATCTGCTGCATCTGCAAGGATGGATCGTTCTCATCCATGATGATGATTGCAGGAGAATCGGTAAGTCTCTTGGACTTGATGACCTTCTTGACCCTGTCGGAGAGCAGGCCTGCAAGCTTGTCGACATCTGCACTCTTGATATCCTCATCCTTCTTGTCGTCGTCCTTCAGGTCATCGGCAGAACTGGACTTCTTGATATCCTTCAGAGGAAGGTCCTTGTAGCTTCCGATCATGCCTGCGACGATATCGTCGATATCCTCGTCCATGACCAGGACCTCGTAGCCCTTCTTCCTGTATGCTGAAATGAGTGGAGATGCCTTGAGTACGGACTCCTTTCCACCTGCGATGTAGTAGATGGCCTTCTGACCCTCCTTCATCCTCTCCTTGTACTTTGCCAGGGAGGTATAGCCCTCGACCTCGCTCGACTTGTATCTTACCAGCTCGAGCAGAGTCTCCCTGTTGGTCCAGTCATTGTACAGGCCCTCCTTCAGAGGTCTGTTGTACTGACCGATGAACTTCTCGTAGAGGTCAGGGTTGTTCTCGGACATCTTCTTGAACTCTCCAAGCAGCTTCTTTACGGAACCGTTTCGGATGGTGGCCATGATCCTGTTCTCCTGGAGAATCTCCCTGGAGACATTGAGAGGAAGGTCCTCGCTGTCGATGATACCTCTTACAAAGCGCAGGTAGGTCGGAAGCAGCTCCTTATCATCATCGGTGATGTAGACCCTCTTGACGTAGAGCTTCACACCTGGCTTGTAGTCGGCATGGTTCATATCGAATGGGGCCTTTGCAGGGATGTAGAAGAGGGTTGTGTACTCGGTGGTTCCCTCTGCATGGCTGTGGATGTAGAAGAGAGGGTCCTCGCTGTCGTGGCAGAAGTTCTTGTAGAACTCCTTGTACTCCTCGTCCTTGATCTGGCTCTTGTTCCTTCTCCAGAGTGCAGAGGAGGAGTTGATCTGCTCCTTCTTGTGCTCGCTCTTCTTTACTGGATTGCCATCCTTGTCCTTCTCGTCTGTATAGGACTCCTGGTCGTACTCCAGATAGATCGGATATGCGACGTGGTCGGAGTACTTCTTGATAAGGTTCTCAAGCTGCCAGCGGTTCAGATAGCTCTCCCCATCCTCGTTCATCGTGAGCACAAGCGTTGAACCTGGGAAGTCTCTCTCTGCAGGCTCGACTGTATAGGTCGATGTGCCATCGCTGGACCACTTGAAGGCCGATTCCTCACCAGCCTTTCTGGAGATGACATCGACTCTCTTTGCGACCATGAAGGCTGAGTAGAAGCCGACACCGAACTGTCCGATGAGGTTGCTGTCCTTCTTCTGCTCTTCTGTGAGGGATTCGAGGAACTTCCTGGTTCCGGAGGATGCGATCGTTCCGAGGTTGTTGTTCAGGTCCTCCTCGTTCATGCCGATGCCGTTATCGCTGATCGTAAGTGTCTTCGCCTTCTCATCGAAGCTGATCTCGATCCTGCCCTCGGTGAAAAGTCCCTTCAGCTTCTCATCGGTAAGCGAAAGATATCTCAGCTTGTCGATGGCATCGGATGCATTGGAGATGAGCTCTCTGAGGAATATCTCCCTGTTGGAATAAAGTGAATGGATAATAAGATGCAGAAGGTCTGAAACCTCTGTCTTGAACTTTTTGCTTCCCATTTATCTACCTCTATATATATTTATATGGAATGCGCACCAAGGCGCACCCTACAAAGGTAATAAGGAATTTCACCTTAGGCAAATCATTTCACACCTTCTCGAAGGGAAAAACCTGAAGAGTAGATTCAAAAAACTTCCGTCTCGGGCTATTATGAAATGGCTATGGAATTTTCTAGACCTGACAACGCAAGAAAACTGAACCGCCTTAGAGTCCTCTCTGCGATAAACGAGAACGAGAACCTGACAAGGGCGAGTCTCTCGACCCTTCTTGGCCTGAACAAGGTCTCGACCGGAGAGATCGTCTCGGCCCTTATTGCCGAGGGCTATATCGAGGAGACTGGAAAGCTGGAGACAAGGGGTGGAAGGCCAGGTACGGCCCTGAGACTCAAGGCAGATTCTGCAGTCGTCCTGGGCTGCGATATAAAGACAAGAAGCTGTCAGGTCGCGATCTTCGATCTTACAGCAAGGCCGCTGAGAAGCGAGCAGTTCCCTCTAGAAGGAATTGAAAGTGCAAAGGAGCTGAGGGACAGGATAATAAGAGTTGCCGCAAAGATGGTGCAGCTTGCAAAGAAGAAGGTCCTAGGGATGGTCATAGCGACCAGTGGGAACATACAGGGGCAGACACTTACATCGACACCCGTCCAGTTTCTGACCGGAACCGATTTCTCCTCTCTCTTCGAGGGCTGTCCCTTCCCTGTCGCACTTGAGTCCTCGCTCGAGGCTGAGGCTGAAGCCGAGAGATTCCACTACCAGATTCCACTTGAGAACCTGCTGCTTGTAAACTGGGGAGAGCATCTGGCCTCTGCTCTGATATTGAAGGACAGGATCCTTCCGAATACAGCCTTCGCCCATATGCCGGTTGCAAGGACCGGACTCTGCCACTGCGGAGGCATCGGCTGTCTCGAGACCATCTCCTCCGGCTACGGAATAAGAGTGCAGGCCATCAGCCAGGGAGGAGCAGATATCTCTGTCAGGGAGATGATGAAGAACGAAGAGAGGTACAAGGGACTTCTGGAGAAGGCCGCACAGTACCTTGGAAGGGCCCTGATAAACGCATTCAGTGCAACAGGTGCCAGGGGTGCAATAATCACAGGAGGACTTGCAAACCTGCCCGACTACTACTACGCACTTCTTCTCGATATAGTCGAGAAGGAGGGAGGCCCCAGCTTCTCCCAGCTTCCGATCTACCGCTCCGAATACAGAGAGAAGGGTTCGCTGCAGGGTGCAGGCGTGCTGGCACTGGACAGGTTCTTCTTCCAGAAGAATCTGCTCTTATCACTGGGAATGTAGTTCTTCAGACAATCTCCTCGAAGCCCGAGAACTTTGTAAGGAAGTTTCCATCCTCGGATCTGAAGATGCAGACCGGAGCTGCAAGTGCTGTGGCCCCAAAGGAGTCTGCGTGCTCGAGGAAATCCTTTCTATCGCGCTCTGACAGCTCTGGATAGACCTCGGTGCTGGATATTATCACATAGACGAAGTAGTTCTTCCCATCCTTCGAAAGGATGAAGTTGGGATACGAGGTGGGATCATCCATCGCTCCAAGGATCTCATACTCTCCGCCTGAGAGAGCGTTGGAGAATACTGCCTCCATTGCCATGCCAAGGAACTGTCTTGCTGCATCTTCCATTCATTAAAAAACCGTCGGGAACTAGCCCGACGGTAACCTCCTTTGTCCCGTCCTAATTTACCGGAGGACAGGGGCGGAGCGATTCAGTCACATGCACTCCAAAAATTATTATTGCATGCTTCTTTCCAGAAGTAAAATATTTTTTCTTTCATCGCTCCTGAACTGTATCACTTAGGCCTCTTGCCGTTTGGAGTATCCCAGTAGAAGGACCATGGGAACTGGAAACCGAGAGGATACTGGGAAGTCTCAGGATTGCTTGGACGGGCATTCTTGAGAGCGATCTTCTTCAGGCCATAGACACTTGGTGCATTTGCTACACCGAAGACCTCGAAGTGGTCTGCAGCAATCTGTGCCATCTCGAAGTAGATTTCTCTTCTCTCCTCGAATGAAGCGACCTGCTTGGACTTGTTGTAGAGTTCCATTCTCTTCTGGATGTGGTCTGGTGGTACCTCACCATCCTTGCCACCGGAGATGAACCAGTCTACCCAGGCAGAAGCCCATCTGCAGTCTCTGGATACTGGTACCTGAGGAGAAGGATAGCGGCCTGGCAGCCAGCTGCAGTTCTCGAGTGCTGCGTATGCATCGTGGTCATTGTTTGCAGTTGTAGCAAGAGAGAGCGACTTCTCCTTGATATCGATACCTACATCGATTCCAAGGTTTTTCTTCCACATCAATGTTATGACCTCAAGCTGGTCTCTGGCTGCTGCCATGCCATCCTGTGTCGAGATGGAGAAGCTGAGTGGCTTGCCGTTCGGCATCAATCTGATACCATCGCTGTTCCTCTTGTCCAATCCGAGGCCATCGAGAAGCTGATTTGCCTTGACAGGATCGAACTCCAGATACTGCTTTGCATATGGCTCGTAGTACATCGGGCTGTCCTCGTATGGACATGGATGCCATGGATAGCCGACACCTGCAAGTGCGGTATCGATTACCTCCTGCCTATCGAAGCCGATCGAAAGGGCTATACGGAAATCCTTCTGGTTGAATATCTCTCTCAGCTGCTTGTTCTTGGTAGTCTGGTTGAGCTGGATGTGCAATCCGGTTCCTCCGATAGAGGTGACCTCATACAACTCTGCACCGATTCTTGGAGCAGCTTCTGCAAGTACAGGCTGGTTTGCAAGTGTTGCGAACTTTCTCCAGCCAAGGTCGACTGCACCGCCGACTGCGCCCATAAGGACTGCTGCAGGGTCTGCATATACTGTTGCAATGATCTTGTCGACATATGGAAGCTGATTGCCTTCGGTATCGACCTGCCAGAAGTACGGGTTCCTTTCAAGAACTACCTGTGTAGCTCCACCGGAGTACGGCTCCTTGATCAGCCAAGCCTCGAGGGATGGTCTGTCAGGATTGTTCCAGCGTCTAGGTGTAGTGCTTGGGTCTCCGACGAGCTGATCCATGTAGTCTCTCCAGTCGGTAAGATTTCTCTCCTTGAGATCTGCGGCCAGATTCGGATTGTACTTCGGATGAGCCTTGGAACAGTATGCCTTCTGGTAATAGCAAGGGATGGTCTGCTTTCTATCGGCAAGCTCGAAGAGGAAGTCGAAGTAAGGAACCTTGAATGAGAAGGAGAAGGTGTAGTCATCGATGCGTGTGAACTCGACCGGCTCGCCACCAGCTGTCCATACTACAGGAACGTTGCCCCACTCCGGATTCAGCATGAGATCGCAGATTGCGAACTCTACATCATCGACTGTGAATGGAGTTCCATCCGACCACTTCAATCCCTTTCTGAGATGGAAGGTGAAGACTGTGCTGTTCTCGTTGACCTCATAGGATTCTGCAACAAGAGGAACTACCTCGGTATAGTTGGAATCGTAGTCCAGCATGACGAGACCCATGTTGCCGGCCCACAGCTCGATCGATTCGTGGTCGCTATAGCCGCCGAGGCTGATGCTGAAGAAGTCGCCCCACTTGCCGATATTCTCATAAGGCTTTATGACCATCGGCTTTTCTGGCAATCTCTCTTCAAGTGGTGGAAGCTTTCCGGCTTTTACAAGCTCATGGAGCATCGGAGCTTCCTTTTCATTGTAGCTTTCACTGCTACTGGAGACTGCTTTTGCAGCTGTCTCATTCTGGCCACCTGCGAACAGACAGGACAGAGAGACCAAAAGTGCAATAACAATAGCAATTCTTCTCATAAATCATTCTCCTTTTTTTCTGATCTATCGATATTTATTTGCTTCTTTGATATGTATGGCCCGACAGCAGCACCGGGCTGTACTACCTCAATTTCCTTCTCTCCCTCTCCTTTCGTAGTAGGAAGGATCGGGGATAGGGACCGCTGAAAGGAGCTTCTTCGTATAATCATTCTGAGGAGAAGCGCAGATCGATTCCGTCTCTCCTATCTCGACAAGCTTTCCCTTGTACATGACCGCGATCCTATCGCAGAAGTACTTGACGACTCCGATGTCGTGGCTTACGAAGATGAATGAGAGGTCGAGTCTCTTCTCGAGATCAAGAAGAAGCTCGAGCATCTTGATCCTCAGGCTGACATCAAGAGAGCTTGTCGGCTCATCAGCAAGGATTATCCTGGGGTTCGGACCTATTGCCCTTGCGATAGCAACTCTCTGTCGCTGTCCTCCAGAGAAGGCGTGCGGATACTTTCTTGCAGATGCGGCTGGAAGGCCGACCATATCGAGAAGCTCCATGACCTTCTTATGGAGTCCTTCCTGGGGGATGCAGCCTGAGACGATGAATGGTTCGCTGATTATCTGCTCGACAGTCATTCTAGGATTGAGGGATGCGAACGGATCCTGGAAGATCGTCCTTATCTCGGTCCTGTATGGTCTCAGCTCATTGGTGCCAAGCTTGCACAGGTCGACCTCCTCGCCTGCCCTGCTCCTGTAGAGTATCCTGCCGGACGAGGTATCGATCAGGCGCAGTATGCTTCTGAGAAGAGTTGTCTTTCCAGAACCGCTTTCACCGACGATTCCCAGATTCTCTCCCGCCCTGAGAGAGAAGGAAACATCATCGACGGCCTTGGTCTCGCCGCTCTTCGCTCCGAAGGCCCCCTTCCTGATGACAAAGCTCTTCGTGAGGTTCTCGACTCTCAGTATCTCGCCCTTGATCGGCTTTTCCACTCTCATGTCCCTTCTGATGGAGGATGGACGATCCAGGATGCGGGCGCCCTCGATCAGAGATCTCGTATATTCGTGCTGGGGAGTGTTGAATACACTGACAACATTTCCATCCTCGAGGACCTTGCCATGCTTCATGACGACAACACGGTCTGCTATCTGGGCTACGACACCCATGTCGTGCGTAATGAACATGACGCTGATGTTCCTCTTCGCCTGCAGGTTCTTTATAAGGAGAAGAATCTCCTTCTGCGTCGTGACATCGAGTGCAGTAGTAGGTTCATCGGCAATCAGGAGAAGAGGGTCGCAGGCCAGGGCCATTGCGATCATCGCTCTCTGCCTCATTCCACCCGAATACTCGAATGGATATCGGTCGACAGTCTCCTCCGGTCTTGGTATCTCTACCATATCCAGCAGCTCGATGGTCTTTTCGCGGGCCTCCTTCCTGCTCACGTTGCTATGAAGTCTGATGGCCTCTCCTATCTGGTTTCCTATCGTATATATGGAAGAGAGCGAACTCATCGGCTCCTGGAAGATCATTGCAATGTCATGTCCTCTGACCTTGCGCATCTCCCTGCTCTTCCAGGAGAGGTCGGAGAGGACGAGGGACTCCTCATCGGATCTGTTGAGAGTGATCCTGCCTCCTTCTATCTTTCCAGGGTCATCGAGAATCTGGAGAATGGATCTGGCAGTAACGCTCTTTCCACTTCCACTCTCTCCCACGACGCAGAGAGTCTCGCCCCTTGCTATATCGAAGCTGACATCATCGACTGCATAGAAGAGTCCATCATGAGTAGGAAATGTCGTGCTCAGGTGTTCGATCGAGAGTAATGGCTTTTGCTGCATCCCTACCTCCTCATGAATACATATGGATCTGCGGCATCCCTGAGACCATCACCCATGAAGTTGAAGGCCAGGACGACGACGATGACGAAGACTGCCGGGAAGAAAAGCCAGGGGCCGGAGATCAGGGATGGGAGGTTCTGTACTTCGAGCAGAAGAACGCCCCAGCTGATCGTCGGAGGAAGAAGTCCAACTCCCAGGAACGAGAGCGAAGTCTCGGAGATGATCATAGTGGGAATCGCAAGCGTGACAGCAGCTATGATGTGGCTTGTGATCGATGGGATTATGTGCCTGAAGATGATCCTCGACTGCGAACCGCCATCGAGAATTGCCGAGGAGACGAAATCCTCCGTCTTCAGTGCAAGAATCCTTCCTCTTACCTCTCTCTCGAGCTTCGTCCAGCCGACGAGAGCGAGAATCAGCGTGATTGCAAAGTATCTTGTTGCACCACTCCACTCCCTGGGCATGGCCGCACTCAGTCCAAGCCACAGAGGAATCGTGGGAATCGCAAGCAAAAACTCGACAACTCGCTGGATCGAAGCATCCACAAGACCTCCGAAGAAGCCTGCTATGCCTCCGAGGATGATACCGATCACCAGACTGGTTATGACTCCTATGAGACCTACTGTCATCGAGATGCGGGTCGCGACCATTGTCCTGCTGAACACATCCCTTCCGAGTCTGTCGGCACCCATGAAAAAGACCCTGTCCTCGACATTCTCTGAGGTAAAGAGATGTATATCTCCATCTATCATCCCCCAGAGCTTGTACGGATCCCCATGCGCAAACAGCTTGAGGTATATCTTCTCCTCGGAGTCCGAGTAGATGGTCTTGAGGGTCTTCGGATCCCTTCCCATCTTCTGCTTGTAGACATATGGTCTTATGTGGGTTCCGCTTTCATCCCTGTCGATGAAGTGCACAGCGTGAGGTGGATGGTAGACGTTCTTGCTGCTGTATATGTGAGGGTCATACGGAGCGAGGAATTCACAGAAGAGTGCGATGAAATAGAAGATGATTATGAGGACCATCCCTACGACTGCAAGCCTGTTCTTCCTGAAGCTTCTCCAGATCAGACGGACCTGCGAGACTTCTCCGTAATCCTGGTTTTCGTATGTGACCTTCTTCGTCTGTTTCTTTCTGAATAGCATGGTTTTTCCTCCTCACTGATATCGGATGCGCGGATCTGTGATCGCCAGCAGGATGTCCGAAAGCAGCATTCCAATTATCGAGAGGCACCCGAGCAGGAGGACAAGGGAACCTGCAAGGTACATATCCTGGCTCTTGAGAGATTCCAGGAGCAGAGGTCCTGCAGTTGGAAGCCCCATTACGAAGGAGACTATGATCGAACCGCTTATTATCTGTGGGAAGAGCCATCCGATAGTCGAGACGATCGGGTTGAGGGCAACTCTTACTGGATACTTCATCAGCAGCTTGAACTCCGACAGCCCCTTGGCCCTTGCAGTGACGACATAGAGCTTCGGAAGCTCATCGAGCAGATTTGCTCTCATGACCCTTATGATGCTGGCCGTCGAGCTGACACCCAGGATGATGACAGGAACCCAGAGGTGCTTGAGAAGGTCGACGAACTTCGCAAGCGACCATGGAGCATTCCTGAACTCCATCGAGAAGAGTCCGGAGACATCGAAACCGAACTTCACTATGCTCAGATACATCAATATCAGAGCAAGCAGGAAGCTCGGGATGGCAAGGCCGAGAAAACCGATGAAGGTAGCCAGATAGTCGCCTATCGAATTCTTGTAGACTGAAGAGTAGATTCCGATCGGGATTGCAATGACCCAGGTAAGCATTACAGTGGCAACGGAGAGGATCAGGGAGAGCCCCATTCTCTCCCAGATGAGAGTGCTTACAGGTGTTCTCCACTGGAAGGAAAGTCCGAAGTCCCCATGGATCACACCTCCCATCCATTTCAGATACTGGACGAATACGGGCTTGTCCAGTCCGTATCTGTCCCTCAGGGCCTCAAGCTGCTGATAGTCGAGCTGGTCTCCGCTCTCCATCAGTGATGCCGTATATGCTGTGATGAAGTCTCCGGGAGGTGCCTGTATTATGAAAAAGGCAACCAGGGACATGACAAGCAGAAGAGGAATCGAAAAGAGCAACCTTTTCAGAACGAACTTGACGAACATCTATCTCTACCTCCAATGAAAACAGAAAACGACAAACTCCTGGAGAATCGATCTGTCCACAATCGGAAGCTTCGGGACAGACAGTCTCATTCCAATTTTCAGACAGGAACCTTTACAACGACCTTCTTCACAGGAACAGGACCTGCTACCTGGCACCTTGGCTTGTGCGCATCCTCAGGTCCGAGCAGGATGAACTCTCCCTTTTTGACAAGCATGCAACCGCTATGCTCCGGCTCCTCGTAGAAGGTTATGTCCAGCTCCCTGTCATAGGGCTTCTTCTCCCTGGCAAGCGAACTGCGGCTGCAGACTCCGCAGTACTCCTCCCCTTCGATCACATACTGGATATCGAAGTTCCTGTCGTGCGTCTCGAAGTCTGCACTTTCCCATTCAATCGTCTCGTAATGCTGGATGTTTGCAACAACCCCTTCTCCAAGCTCGATGGCACCCACAGCGAGTTCTGAAAGGTCATCTCTCTTCAAGAAATCGAAGGCCAGCCGGAACTTTTCACTGGAAAGATCATACCCATACTCAGAACCGTTCTTGCCGAATACCATCTGCTTGCCTCCTTCAGATTCCAGCTCTTCCTGCAAGCAGTCTTCACAGGGAAATCCCTTTTCTAGAAATGGATCCAGAAAGAACTCTTTCTTCAAAAGATTTCATCTTTATATGAAATCGGTTTCAATACTATTGAAATTATTTTTTTGCGACATTTTTTGGACAGTCAAGAAAAAAATGACGGAATCAGGGCCCAAAATGGGTTAAATAAACAGTTCGTAAGACGTATGACGTTTTATGTTTCTATTCTCGGCTTCAGGTGGAACTTCTTTCCACAAGCTCGAATCCGATGCTCATCCTGCGGTTCACTCTCTCGCCATCGAGGACAGCAAGGAGATTCCTTACGGCAATGAGGCTCGTATCATACAGCATGTTGTCGATACTGGTAAGCGAGGGCTCGGATATCTGTGCATAGCGCGAGTTGTTCATTCCAACGACAGCGACCTGTTCAGGTATTGCGATTTCCAGTCCATGGAGAGCGTGCATGCATGCAATTGCGATAAAGTCCTCCGAGCAGATGAAGGCATCGGTCTTCGGATTCTTTCTCATTATATCCACTGTCGCCTTCTCGATATCGGCAATCTCTCCCGAGCCGATCTCCACAGCAAGAGAAGAACCATCCCGGACAAAACGCCTTACTCCGCTCTCGAAGCCCTCGAGCTTCGACCTGTTGCTCGGAGTCAGAGTGTTGGAGATGAATGCAAAGTGCTTCTTGCCCTTCTTTCCAAGATGCTCGACTGCCTTCATCATTCCACCCTGCTCGTCCGATGTGACACAGTAGATATTGGGACCCTCGAGATAGCCGTTGCACAGAGCGACTGGGGTTCTGGGAATATTTACCATGATCGCATTCTGGACAGATGAGTTCTGGAAGACGGAGCCCATCAGGACCACGGCCTCCACGTTCTTCTGCCCAAGCAGCTGGATGTACCTTGCCTGTATTTCAGGGTCTGCACTGGCATTGTATATGAGACAGGAGTAGCCATGCTTCGAGAACTCGTGCTCGACATAGTAGACACCCTCTGTATGATGCGTCGTTCTTATATCAGCAATCAGGATGCCGGCCATCTTGGAACTTCTGGTCGCAAGACTTCTTGCACTGTCATTGTAGACGTAGTTGGTCTCGGCGATTATCCTGAGGACCTTCGCTCTGGTCTCCTTGTTGACATATGGGTAGTTGTTTATGACCCTCGAGACTGTCGAGGGCGAGACGCCCGCCTTGGCGGCTATATCGTAGATTGTAGAATCCTGTGCCATATGAAAATCCTTGAAATCAATATATGAAACAATTATGCAACAGAATGAAACAAGTTTCAACTTTTCGGCACCGGAAAGAGTATTGCCCTGTTGCTTTTTTTTCAGGCATGCAACAAAAGACACAAGGAACCTGCTCTCTGGACTGCAGCAACATCCTTCCTCACCTATAACTTCTACCAATGCTTGGACCTCTCTTCTTACAAGCTTTCGGAAGTCTCCCTGGAGGCTGCTCTCCTGGAAATCCACAGCTGTACCGATAATACAGAAAGAGAGTGTTTTCTTCTCCAGAAGTGAAGAAAATCAGGAGAAGAAACAGGTTGATGGAGAATGCAGAAGAAAGCATTCCAGGCCAGCTGCATTTCAGATTATTTTCTTTCGAACACTCCTGTCCCGGAAATCCTCGATTTCTCCATTTATCTGCATCCATCCCACTTTTTTGCAGCAATAAAGCGATTTTTACCCCTTTTAGAAAGGATATTTCTACAGCTTCCAGGCGCTTTGCGGGGATTTCTCAGGTACGGTATGAGCGCATAAGCTGCGCTGGAATATCGGTTCGATGTCAGGCTTTCAAGCTCTGACAATCGACACTCGAATATGAAGCTGAATCGGTGCTTTCTTACAATTTTCAGAGGCCAAGCATAATGTTTGACTTTTGAAAGAAGTTGTCTTATAATTTATGACATAAGTTAAAACATATAACATAATCATCAAGGAGACTATGACATGCCGATGTACGATTCCAGAGAAGGATCAAAGTCAAAATATATTGCAAATGCACTGGAGAAGGCCATTCTCTCCAATCAGTACAAGAAGGGCGAGCTTCTGCCAAGCCAGAAGGAGCTTGGAGAGCAGTTCAACGCCTCTTCAAGAAGCCTCAGAGAGGCCTTCAAGAGCCTTGAGGCAAAGGGTCTCATCGAAGTAAGCCAGGGCAAGAGAGCAACTGTGAAGAGCAACAACCTCGACCAGTTCGTAGAGTCTCTCTCAATGACCATGTTCTCCGGTGCAGAGCCGGACAAGAAGCTCCTTACCGATCTGATCCAGGTCCATATCACACTTGAAGTATCCGCTACCAGAGAGCTCAGCCGAAAGAGCGAGAGGTCGATTATCGGACACTCTCTTCTCAACTACGTCGACAAGATGGAGAAGATCGTATCGCAGATCGAGAACAATGGTCTGGATGCCGAGCTTGAGAAGAGCTTCAAGAATATCGAGTTCGACTACAACTACCTCATCATCAACAGTAATGAGAACATGGTGTTCAAGTCCATCTACTCCAACCTCTCTCCACAGCTTCACAAGATCATGGCATCCCTGAATGACTCCATCTCCGAAAAGAAGAAGAAGGTCAGAGAGTACAGATACCTTGCAGAGGCAATCGCAAATGGACAGACCGATCTTGCAGTTGCTCTTACGCTGGTCGTCACCAACGCTCTCAATACATCCTTCCAGAATGTCTACTTCAATGAGAAGGATGTAAAGTAGGCCATCTTTCCTACTTTATCAAATACGGCAGAAAGGTTATCCTTCTGCCGTATTTCTTTTCAGAGGTGGAAAATGGATATTTTCAGAATCGAGCACGCAACTGTAAGGCGCAACATGGTACCAATCCTTGATGATGTCTCCGTGACCATAAAGGAGGGAGAGAATGTAGCGATAATCGGCCCGAATGGTGCAGGAAAGTCCACTCTCATGAATGTCATGACCAAGACAGTCTACCCTCTTGCAAGAGATGAGTACTACTGGGAGTTCATGGGAAAATCCAAGTGGAAGATAATGGATATGAGGATGAAGATGGGCATCGTCAACGAGAACCTTCTCTTCTATGTGAACTCCACCTACACTGCCGAGGAGATAGTCGTCTCCGGCCTCTACGCCGCCATCGGCCTGGACTTCCACCACTCTGTCAGGCCAGAGGACCTCGAGAAGGCGCACAGACAGATGGACAAGGTCCACATCCTCCACCTCAAGGACAAGCAGATGAACACACTCTCCTCAGGAGAGAAGGAGAGAGTCCTGATCGCAAGAGCTGCTGTGATCGAGCCGGAGGTCATCTTCCTCGATGAGGCAGCAAATGCACTCGACTTCCCTGCCAGAGCAGAGCTCAGGAACACAGTCTCCACCTATGCCAGAGAGGGAAAGCACATAATCATGGTGACGCATGAGCTTTCCGAGATCATCCCCGAAATAAACAGGGTCATCCTGATGAAGGACTCGAAGATATACCGCGATGGGAAAAAGGAGGAGATTCTCAACGAGGAGCTTCTTTCCGAGGTCTACGGCTACAGGGTGTACGTGGACAGGCGCGGAGATCTCTACAGCGCCTGGTGCTAGAAAAAGGAAAAATAGTTTTCAAAAGTAGGCTGCTGAACCTTATACTTTAAGGCAGGAGGACTACTCAATGAAAAGATGCAGCATTGTAATCCACTCAGTCAGTGGAAATGTCTTTATCATCGGTTCTTATCTTACAGAATGTCTCAAGAACAGGGGTGTGGATGCCAGGTTGTACCGTGTAGAGGATACCGACCTGCACATCCTCGCCAACACGCTCGATTCAGTCAACCAGTACTATGAGGACATTCTCGAACTTCCTGTCTGCCACCACGAGACACTGACCAAGTCGGACATGGTCATTCTGGGAAGCCCTACACGCTTTGGAAACATGACAGCCGAAATGAAGGCCTTTCTCGATACCACTTACGAGATGAGCGAGGAGAGAGCCCTGCAGGGCACACTCTTCGGCTGCTTCACATCCTGCCCGCACACCCTCTCCGAGGGCGCACATGCTCTGGACAGTCTCGTCTACTGGGCACAGATCCAGGCAATGATCCACATCCCATTCGGCATACACATGGATATCGCATCAAGCTACGACCAGCCAGCTGCCGGAATCGTCCACCTCGAAGGAAAGGAGAATCTGATAAGGCCATCTGCACAGCTTGCAGATACAATAGAAGCCTATGCTGATACAGTTGCAGGATACCTGGAGGAGTAGAGTTCCTTTGCAGAAGAAATGGGGAGAAGGCAAACCGCCTCCTCCCTTTTTGTTTTTCTTTATTTAAGAAACGGTGACTTCTGATTCACCAGGACACAATGTGTCGATGAGGCACAAGCTCATGGGGATGATGGGAGTGGCCCAGGAGATCATACATCTGCATGGAAGGATCGAGCTCGATGAGACATTCATCAGGACAGGCCATAAATCGTTGACTGCAGAAGAGCTGGGAGATATTGCATCCTTTCCCTGCAGGACAAGGAGAGGACTTTCTAGGCAGCAGGTATGCATATCCTGTGGAGTCGACAGCCTTTTCATGCCAAAGGGCATGGAATAGAGGCCAGCATCATGAGAAGAAAATCACCAATTCCTAAATAAGCAATTTTGTTTTAATGCCCTCCCATAAGCTTGTGGGTCCACTTTGCGATCGGACTTACGTGGGACTCCTTCTGGGCCTCCTCTCCGATCTCCTCGAGCGACTTCTGCTTCTCTCTCTTGTCCTGATCCCAGCGCTTTACAAGCCACATGTAGATATCACCGACAGTCTGCCCTGGGTAGTAGAAGAGAAGGTCCTCCTCTCTTATGACCTTTGCAATCGGGCTGTATACGTTGTCATACCAGCTCTGGGCCGCCTCCTCGAAGCTTATCTCCTCCTTCCTGTCCATGTTGATATAGTACTTGTGGACCAGGATATGGTTGACCATCTCCGGATATGCGCCGGGAGTCGAGAAGACTATCGAGATTATCGGAAGAGGGATTGTCCTGTACTGGCTGAGGAACTGGTTTCGCTCGAATGCGACTACCCTGTTCTTCAGAGTCCTCATCGTCATTCCCTCCTCCAGCTTTATCTGGGAGTCCAGCTCCACTACCTCTGCATCGATGAACTCGACACCCTGGGATCTGGCAACAGATACCCTGTGGTTTCCATCTCTTACGAAGTAGTAGCCACCGAGGGAGTAGACGGAGATGGGAGGAAGGATCACATCCTCCATTCTCGCTGCATCCACCCTCTCCCAGCGGTAGCGCAGCATCTCCTTCTTGGGGAGGAAGGCTGCCGAGAAGTCGTGGTAACGCCCCTCCGAGCCTATTATCTTCTTTACTTCAATCGTTCTCATGCCGAGGTAGCACTCGCTTTTCGGCTTGATTATGCTTGTCACCTCATACAGTGAGAGAAGGTCGGGGTTCTTCCAGCTCAGTCTATTGAAGATGGTCTGGAGAAAGGCCCTGTTTCTTGCCTTGGTAAAATCCTCGCGGACTATGCCGCCGATACCATTCATCCGTTGTTCTTTCCTTTGGGCTCTGCGACCTCCAGCACAAAGCTCTTGTAGATATTTATCACCTTTGTTCCCTTGTAGTCCGTTATCCTGTTGCTGTTCTCGTCATAGAGATGGATGTGGCCGTGAAGAAGATACTTCGGTCTGAACCTCTCCATGAAGGAAAGAAAGCATTCAAAACCCCTGTGGCAGGGATCCGGACCATCACCGATGCCGTAGGGAGCAGCATGGGTGACCAGTATATCGAGATAGCGGCCGTAGCGTATCCTGTTGTAGAGCAGGCGGGGGACAAGCTTCATTATCCTCCACCTCATCTGGGCCTCCGTATACTGGCTTTTTCCTCCGTTGTAGAGCATCGATCCTCCGAGGCCCATTATGATAAGGCCGGAGGAGCGGTCTATGCAGCACCTTCCATCTATCAGATCCCCACCGAAGTGGCTCATCGTCAGGATTCCATCGCTATTGAATCTGGTTCCATTGCTGTCGGAAAGTCTGCCCATATCCACGTCGAACTGTTCCAGGTTGTGGTTTCCATAGACGTAGTACAGTATCTTCGACTGAATTGTCATGATGTAATCGTAGTAGCTCAGAGGAAGATCGCCGGCACTGATCACGAAGGTGCACTCCCTGAAGTGCTCTCTGGAGTGCTTCGAGTATATCAGCGGCTCGGTCTCATCGGATATGCAGAGAATTTTCATCAGCTGTAAAATACTGATGTTGGAAACAAATGTAAAGCATCAAAGAGGCCAGGTACGGACTATCTCTCTTACCAGGGTCTGGAAGTTCCCCTTCACTCTCTCTCCAGTCTCAAGGACCTCTTCATGATTCAGTGGCCTGTCAAGTATGCCCGCAGCCATATTGGTCAGGCAGCTGATACCGAGAGTATTCATCCTCATCTGTCCTGCCGCTATCGCTTCAGGTACTGTGGACATTCCAACAGCATCGGCTCCGAGAATCCTGGCAGCACGCACCTCTGCAGGAGTCTCGAACTGGGGGCCACCGAAGAACATGTACACACCACTTCTGAGAGTGAAGCCCAGAGAATCTGCGCACCTCATGGCATGCTCCTGCAGCTTTCTGCTCCAGACTGAGCCCATGTCGAAGAATCTGGGTCCCAGCTCATCGGGGTTTGCTCCCCTCATCGGACTATCACCCATCAGCTTGATATGGTCATTTATGAGCATGAGGTCCCCGGCTCTCCACTCTCTGTTGGTGCAGCCAGCTGCATTGGTAAGGAAAAGATTCTCGATACCCATCACCTTGAAGGTCTGGATCGGATAGACGCACTGCTGCAGCGACCACCCCTCATAGAAGTGGAAGCGGCCCTGCATGCAGAGTACCCTTCTTCCTTCCAGCAGACCTATTGCCAGTCTGCCCCTGTGGCCTGGAACTGTAGAGATAGGAAAGTGCGGAATCTCGCCATATGGAATGTAGATGGGGTTCTCGAGCTGGTCTGCAAGATCGCCAAGGCCGGAGCCAAGCACTATCGCAAGGTCGATTCTCTCCCCACTGCACTTTGAAAGAATATGATCGGCACTCTCTCTGAGCTTCTCCATCAGTTCCATACAGCCTCCTTGGATAAAAAGCCCAGGGGAGAGCCCTGGGCGATCGTGTTCGAAATCTTATGCTCTGTTGGCCTTCTCCTCCTCGAGAAGTGCGAGTATGAATGGGCCGACGCCCTTGAAGTCATCTCTCTTCTGAGGTTCGCAGAAGTAGTATTTGAGCGAGCCGTCGCGGTATGGGTTTCCACCCAGGCCTGCAACGGAGCAGATACCATCGAGGTGCAGGCAGCCATCCTCGTCCTCGCTCATGTAGATCCTTCTGATTCCATCGAGTGCCTTCTTTCCATACTCGACGAAGCTCCTGTCGAGGATCGAGAGCCTTGCTCCCTTGTAGAACATGTAGGCGAACATGCTGCTTCCACTGGTCTCGAGGTAGTTGCCCTCCGCATCCTGGCAGTCAGGTACCTGGTACCACATGCCGCTCTCATCCTGGAATGGGATAACGGCCTTTGCAAGTGCCCTGACGATATCCTCGAGCTCTGCTCTTCTTGGATGGTCCTCGCTGGTGAAGTCGAGCACATCGAGAACTGCCATGCAGTACCAGCCGATGGATCTTGTCCAGAAGTGCGGAGAGAGACCTGTGTTGATATCGGACCACCTCTGACCTCTGGATTCATCATATGCGTGGTAGAGAAGTCCGGTCTTCTCATCCTTCAGTGTCCTGTATGTAAGTACAAGCTGGTTGATGACATCATCGAGCGCTTCCCTGTCGCCGTGGCGGGAGGCATACTCTGCGTTGAAAGGGCCCTCCATGTAAAGGCCATCCAGCCAGATCTGCCAGGGGTAGATCTCCTTGTGCCAGAAGACGCCGCTCTTTGTTCTCGGCTGGTGGACCAGCTGGCTCTTAAGCCTATCCTGGGCCAGGGCAAAGCGCTCTTCGCCGCTCCTGTCTGCCAGCTTGAAAAGAGTTCGTCCTGCATTTATCTGGTCAAGGTTGAACTCGCCCTCTCTGTAGGTCGCGATCGTGCCATCCTTTCCGATCAGAGGGTCGTACATAGAGTAGACCCATGGATATATGCTTGCATTGCCATAGTAGTCGGCGCTGGCCATCGAAGCGAAGAGCACGAGACCATGCTCGTAGTGCCACTGCATCATGCCGGGGCGATAGCGGTTCTCTACACTTTTGGCCATTCTGAGAGAAAGCGGAAGGTTCTTGTCGATTTTCATTCTTTGTCACCTCGTAATTGTACTGCGTCCATTATAATGGCGATACATCGACTTTGTCACAAAAATCTCTCGACAGGAACCCCTTCTGTGAATGAAATCATTTACATGATACCTGTGCCCTTCCATGTTTTATTGACATAGGTAATAGTCGCAGTTAGAGTGGAACTGTGTTTCATTTTGCCCCCTGTTCGGTGTATAATGAAAAACTGGAAAGTATCCGAACTTTATCTTTGATAAAGCAACACTGGGAAAGAGAGATTTATGGAAAACATTCTCAAGATCAATGAACTTGACAACGTAGCAGTTGCTATCGTTGCCCTGCACAAGGGCGATGTGGTCACAGTCGATGGCAGGACCTACACTCTGAGAACAGATGTACCTGCAGGTCACAAGATGTCCCTGATCGACCTGAAGAAGGAAGACAAGGTCATCAAGTACGGCTACCCTATCGGGGCCGCCAAGGAGGATATTCCTGCTGCCAGCCATGTCCACGCCTTCAACATCCACACACTCCTCTCGGAATCCGCCTCCTACACCTACGACGAGAAGATCGCACAGGGCTACATGGAGCAGTTCAGGGAGAAGCAGAAGAAGTGGGAGAACAATGTGCCCACCATCATGGCATACGAGAGGAAGAACGGAGATATCGGCATCAGGAATGCACTCTGGATCGTTCCTACTGTAGGCTGTGTCAACCGCATCAGTCTCACACTTGAGAACTGGGCCAACAGCAACCTGGATATCGCCGATGGCTGTCACGTCTGGACACACCAGTTCGGCTGCTCCCAGATGGGCTCCGACCACGAGACCTATCGCAGGATACTTGCCGACCTCGTGCACCATCCGAATGCTGGTGGCGTACTTGTCATCGGACTGGGCTGCGAGAACAACACAATGGCAAGCTTCAAGGAGCTTGTAGGTCCAGTCGACGAGTCCAGGATCAAGTTCATGGTCTGCCAGGATGAGATAGACGAGCTCGAAAGCGGCAAGAAGCTGCTTGCCGAGATAGCTGAGGAGATGAATAAGGACAAGAGGACAGCTGTCTCGATGTCCCGCCTCAAGGTCGGCTTCAAGTGCGGCGGCTCCGACGGCTTCTCCGGCATCACAGGAAACCCACTTGTAGGACGCTTCTGCGATGAGCTATGCGCCATGGGAGGAACAGCAGTTCTCACAGAGGTCCCTGAGATGTTCGGTGCCGAGCAGATCCTGATGAACAGGGCAGTCTCAAGAGAGGTCTTCGAACAGACTGTAGAGCTGATCAACAACTTCAAGGAGTACTTCACCAGCCACAACCAGGTCGTCTACGAGAACCCATCTCCTGGCAACAAGGCCGGTGGCATCTCCACCCTCGAGGACAAGTCCCTTGGCTGTGTCCAGAAGGGAGGCAGGGCTCCTGTAACAGCTGTCGTGAAGTATGCAGACCGCCTGCAGGAGAAGGGTCTCAACCTCCTCTCCGGTCCGGGCAACGATATCGTATCCACCACTGCCCAGACAGCAGCTGGTGTTCACATGATTCTGTTCACTACAGGACGTGGTACTCCACTCGGAGCTCCGGTACCGACTGTCAAGGTCGCCACCAACTCCGATCTTGCAAAGAGGAAGGCCAACTGGATCGACTTCAATGCAGGACGAGCACTCACCGAGGATGTAAATGAGCTCACCGGAGCCTTTATCCAATATCTGGCAAGGGTCGCTTCCGGCGAGGAGAAAACAAGGAACGAGATCAACGGATACTCCGAAATCTCGATTTTCAAGGATGGAGTAATACTATGAAGAAGTTTATGGATGAAAATTTCCTGCTGCAGACAAAGACTGCCGAGGTCCTTTTCCACGAGCATGCAAAAGAGATGCCGCTTTTCGACTACCACTGTCATCTCATTCCTTCTCAGATCGCTGAGAACAAGAGATTCACCACCATCACCGACGCATGGCTCGGTGGCGACCACTACAAGTGGAGAGTGATGAGGGCCAACGGTGTTCCAGAAGAGCTCATCACCGGTAATGGAGATCCGTACGACAAGTTCGTCGCATGGGCCGGCACAATGGAGAACCTCATCGGCAACCCTCTCTACCACTGGACCCACCTCGAACTGAAGAGATACTTCGGCATCGACGATGTTCTCAATTCGAAGAGTGCAAAGAAGATCTACGACGAGGCAAACTACAAGTTCGCAAACGACCCTGATCTCAACGTCTTCGGCATCATGAAGAAGTTCAAGGTCTACGCAGTAGGCACAACAGACGATCCAGCCGATCCACTCGACCAGCACATCCTTATCCGCGATGCCGGCAAGTGCCCAGCCAAGGTCATCCCATCCTACCGCCCTGACAAGGCCCTCCACATCGAGAAGGTCGACTTCGCAGACTATATCGCAAAGCTTTCCAAGGTAGTTGGATACCCACTCAACACAGCTGAGGATGTTGCAAAGGCCCTTGTAGAGAGGCTCGAGTTCTTCAAGTCCATGGGCTGCTGTGCCTCCGACCACGCTCTCGTGACATGCCCGCACACCTTCGTCTCCATGAACGAAGTCAACGCAATCTTCCAGAAGAAGATGAACGGCGGCGCTCTCACAGAGACCGAGATCGACGCATACATGACCTACATCCTTTCTGTCCTTGCAAAAGCATACAACAAGATGGGCATCGCAATGCAGCTCCACTTCGCTTCCATCAGGGACAACAACCACGTCATGTTCAGGAAGCTCGGTGTCGATACAGGCTACGATGCATCCCACGACAAGGAGCTTGCAGAGGGCATCTCGATCTTCTTCGGAGAGCTTTCGGAGACAGATGAAGTTCCAAAGACAATCTTCTACACACTCAATCCAAAGGACTACTACCCTCTCGCAACTCTGATGGGCTGCTACCAGGGTGGTATCCCAGGCAAGATGCAGCTCGGTTCTGCATGGTGGTTCTGCGATCACATCGATGGAATGAGCGAGCAGATGAAGATCCTTGCAAACGTAGGTCTCCTCTCACGCTTCATCGGTATGCTCACCGACTCCAGGTCCTTCCTTTCCTACTCCAGGCACGAGTATTTCAGAAGAATACTCTGCAACATCATCGGTGGATGGGTAGAAGAGGGCATGGTCGCTCCGGATATGGATGTTCTTGGAAGAATCGTTGAGGATATCTGCTTCAACAACGCTAGAAACTATTTCGAGGGTAAGTAATTGGCTAGGGCAAAGGAAACTGCAGAAGACAAGAATCTTATGAATGGCGTGGTCCGTACCATCACCATACTGGAGGTACTGGCCCATGCCAGATCCATCAATCTTGAAAGTCTCTCGAAGGAGACCGGCCTTCCCAAGGCAACTCTGCTGCGTTTTCTTGCCACCCTTTCGAATCTGGGCTATGTGTCAAGGGACGATGCCGACTGCTACTCCCTGACACTGCGCCTCTTCTCTATCGGTTCCAGGGCGCTTTCCCATGTCGACCTGATAACCAAATCGCGCCCCTTTGCAAAGCAGCTCTGCGATGAGCTGGGCGAGACTGTACACGTTGGAATCGAAGAGGACAACAATGCCGTCTATGTGATCAAGGAGGAGTCCTCCTATACTCTTAGGATGTACTCCAGAGTCGGCAAGACCATTCCTCTCTACTGTACTGCAATCGGAAAGATGCTGCTCTCGAGCAAAACTGAGAGCGAACTTGAAAGATACTTCAACTCCGTCAATCTGAAGCCCTTCACAGAGAAGACTCTCCGCACAAAGGAGGCTCTGAAGAAGGAGCTCGAAATGGTCCGCCAGCGCGGCTGGGCAATTGATGACGAGGAGCATGAGGCCAACACTGTCTGCATCGCTGCAGGCGTCAAGGATTATACAGGAAAGGTCGTCGCAGGCCTCTCTGTCTCATTCCCTGTATTCCGCCTGAATAGAGACGAGCTTTTGCAGATTGCAGAGAAAGTAAAGGCAACCACTGCCAAAATCTCTGCCATCCTCGGCTTCATGGAAGAGTGAAATAAAACAATTCCAAAGAGCAAAAAAAATCAGACACAACAGAGGCCTCTGCCCACTGTCGGTGTCTGTTCCTTCTTCTTCAGGTATCAAGTTGAAGGCTTTCGCCTTCGACTCAATCCCATCTGAATTTTTCTTTCGAACCTGTCTTACAAAGATCCTCGCCCTTCCATCTTCGAGACCTCTCGGTCTCTAGGCTTCTACACCTTCTGGTTTCGGCCCCAGTGCCACTTTCCTGCACCTCTGGCTCGTACCTTGAATCAGGTACTCACCCTCACTCTACCTTTCGGCATTGTTTCTGGCTTCGGCTTCCTAACGGCTCTCATGGCCTTTCGACCACTACTCATCTGGCAGCTTTGCATTCTGCCTGGATCTTCATCAGAATCCTCTGCGCTTCCGGTCTTCCCACCCTTTCAGGTTTCGCCCTACAGAATTTCTTCCTTCGGTCTCTCGCTTTTCGCCTGACGCTGTCATTTCCTGCAGCGTCGACCTTCGGCTTGGCCCAGACCCTCCTCGGCCCTCTGTCTTACGACCTTCCGGCCTCGGCTCGGAAATCTCTTTCCGACCTTTTCCTGACCTGAAGTGCTTTCGCACCTCCAGACCTTCTTGAAGTCTACTTGGAAGTTCCTTGCAGTTCCTCCCTCTCGACCCCTTCTGGCTACAGGCACCCTTTACATTGCCTTTCACCTTGCTTTCGCTCCTGTTACCAGAGCGAACTGGTCCTGCCCCCTCCACTCTCGTGGCTCTCTTGGATCTCTCCTTCGACCTTTTCGCCATCCATTCGAACTTCCGTTTCCCTTTCTGGCTTGGATTCTGCTTTCACCTTCTGGGCTTTGCAGATTCTGTCACCTCAGGTCAGGAACCAAGGCTTTCGCCCTGACCCTTCCTTCAGTTCCTCTCCTTCCCACAGAAATCTTCTCTCTTACCCTTGGAAAGTTCTCCTCTCGGTCTTCCTTTCCTCAGGCCTTTCCACCCTGGTGACTCTTTCCTTCACCTCTGAATCCGCTCATATTCTGCAGCTCTCGCTGCTTGCCATGCGCTTCATCCTCACTCTACCTTGCGGCATCGTTTCTGGCTTCAGACTCCAAAGCATCTCTGCTTCGGCATCCCCGTGATCCCTTCGCTCTCCTTTCGGATTGCTTTCCTTCGGTTCCTCTGCCTTTCGACCTTCGGCACCTTCGGCATCTCTGCCTCTCCGGTCTTCTGACCTCATGGACCATCGACCTCATCAGAACCTATTACCAGCTCCTCGGATCCGGGTTCTTCTGGAAACCTTTCAGCTTCCCGATTCTGTTTCCACCATCGACCTTCCTCGCATCCAGCCTCCGGATTTCCGCCTTTCGGCTTCCACCCTTCTCCCCAGCACTCTTTCCTTGCCGGCGATCGTGAACTGCTCTTCACAGCTCTTGGAGCCTTACCTTGTCTTTCGACCTCTCTTGCCCCTCATGCAGCTTGGGTCTGTTTCCTTTCCCTCGCTTCTCGGCCTTCTGCTTTACTATCAGAACTCCATCAACCTTTGTCTCTGGCTCTCCGGGCTCTCGATCTCCACTCCTTTAGAGAGTGCTTATCTGAGTATCCTTCGACCTTTGCTTTCTGCCTTCGCTTCCGCTCTGGCTTCCTGGGTTCCTCATAGCAGCTTCGGTATTCCCTGCTGCTCCTCTACTGTCCCATCACCCTCAAGTGCCTTTGAACTCACCTTCAGGTCTCCAGTCCTTTCATCTTCCGATTACTCCAGACTGTTCTTCTGATAGTCCCTTCCACCTCAGTGGCTCTCTTGGACCTTCAGCTTTCGCTCTTTTCCAGGTTCTTTCGTTCCCTTCTTCCGGAAAGGTCGGTCATTGCTGGCTCACCTTCCCTTATCGGTCCTTCGATCTTTCTGCCTTCCATTCATCAGCTCCTCTTTCGATTCACCACTTCCTGGTCGGCTCTGAACACCTCCTCAGCTTGCGCCTCTTAGGTGTCCTTCCAAGGTCTTCCTCTTTCGATTCTTCCCTCTTCTGGTCTTGGTCTTTCACTCTTAACTTCTTTCGTTGTCTCAAGTTACTTTAGGTTTTGATTACTTCTTTCGTTGCAACCTCACTTAACATACATTAAAGGAAAAACAATTGCAAGAGCTTTTTTGATAATTTTTTGAGACAAATTCCAAAATATAAAGATAAGTTCTTGCGGAATATGAAGATAAATTAGAATAAAAATTTTTGAAATTTATTCAGATTGCATGTTTTGTATACAAATTGCAATCATTTCAGGCTGAATACCACCGTTACAGAATCAGAGACAGAGAGGTCTCCGACATAATAGACGGAGGAATCCATACCCTTGGCAGTTGCCATCATCGGCATTGCAGCTTCCATCGTGACATCATTCCTGTAGCCATTATACTGGACGCTGCTTCCATCTGTGATCGCGACCACTCCCGATATCTCGAGTCCAAGCCCTTCAGCATAGGCCTCGGCCTTTGCCCTGGCATTCCTGACTGCAAGCACCCGCGCCTCTCTCCTTTCGGCAGAGGTATCCTTTCTCGAGAAGGAGATGGATGAGATCGAGAGGCCGTCGAGGAGTGAGAGTCTATCGTATATCCTTCCTACGTTATCGAGGTCGGAAAGCGTAATCTGTACAGACTGGCTTGCCATCTGCCCTACCAGGATTCGCTTTCCATTCTCCCACTCGTAGTATGGAGTGCTGACCATATGACTGGTAACAAGGTCCTTCTTCTCCACCTTGAATTCACTGACAAGGATATCGAGTGCCGTGCCGATCAGATAGGAGGATTCGCTCCTCGCCTCTTCTGAGGTTTCCTTCACACACTCTGCGCTGATCGAAAAGGAGGCAGTATCTGCCTCTACCTTGACTGTTGCAGAGGAGGACACAGAGACAGTCGAAAGCTCATTTGCCCTGGTGCTCTGGCAGGAGAGAAAAGAAAGCAGCAGAACCGTACAGAATATGAGTGATAGAAATCGGGACATAGATACCTCATCAATATGATACATCAGGAATAACAACTTATCAGGGGCCGAGTAACAGAAAAAAGTACATGGGCAATAGCCGTTCTGGTACAGAAAATCAGATTTCTCTGTAGAAGGAGGCAGATATCTTAAAAAAGGAGGATAGAAGTATGAAGCGTCATCCGAGAAAGGAGACGATCGATGCCATCAGGAAGCTCACTCCCATGGACGACCTGCTCTTTGCCAACATCTATCATGAGAACGTTGCAGCGATGAACGAGCTTCTCAGGGTATGCCTCGGCGACGAGAGCATATCCGTGCAGAAGGTGCTCTCGCATGCCTACCAGCCAAACCTTGGCAGTCTCGAGCCCGAATTCGATGTGCTTGCGAGTGACAGCACAGGAAGGATATTCGAGGTGGAGGTCCAGAAGACAAGGAGGAGGGACCTGCTGAAGAGGGCTAGCTTCTATGCGAGCCTGCTGCAGGCCAGGGCCATCAAAAGGGGTGAGAGGAACTACAACAGAATCATGCCGGTGTATGTGGTGTTCATCACCCAGGGGGACTACTGGCATACGGGAGAGGACCGGGTGGACATCTGCACGCACATAGAGCAGACGGGCCTGAGGGTGGATGACGGGAGGCATCTGGTGTTCATAAACGGGAAGGCGAAGGGGGAGTCCGGCATAGCCCGGATGATGCACGATTTCAAGAGTTGCGAGGCCGGGGAAATGGTTTATACTGAGCTCAGGAAGAGCGTGGACAGACTGAAGAATACCGAGGAGGGTATGGAGCATATGGGCGGAAACTACGAACAGATAATGAACCGCGGGAAAAGGAGATGGACTGCCGAAGGCATGGCAAAGGGCATGGAAGAAGGCATGGTAAAAGGCATGGATGAGGCCAACAGGGGAACTGCAATAAAGATGAAGGCCGATTCACTGCCACCTGAGCTGATTGCCAAGTATACCGGTCTCAGCACTGAAGAAATAGCAAGACTCTGAGCCGGGGGAGGCATAAGCGCCATGGGCGGAAACTACGAAGAGATAATGAACCGCGGGAAAAGGAGATGGACTGCCGAAGGCCTGGAAAAAGGCAGGGAGAAAGGCATGGATGAGGCCAACAGGGAAATCGCAATCAGGATGAAGGCCGATTCTATGCCCATTGAGACAATTGCCAGATACACTGGCCTCAGTGCGGAGACCATAGCAGCACTCTAATCCAAAAGGACATTCATTTCGCTTGAAAAGAGGAGAAGCACCCGACTTGGGTGCTTCTTTTCTTGAGACCGACCAGGATCGAACTGGTGACCCCTTCCGTGTGAAGGAAGTGCTCTCCCGCTGAGCTACGGTCCCCTACTAGAAGATAGGATATTCCTTTTACCTTGTCTTTGTCTACTTTATAAAAGATATCCCTTGATATTGTCGTATATCATCCGGGCTATGAGTTCAGCCCCCTCTGGACGCAGATGTGTGTTATCATCTCTGCCCTCCGGATAATTTGGATAGATTCCTGCATCGAAGAACATGAAGTACTTCCTGGTCGCTTCCTCCCCAAGTTCATTGAAGTACTTCATTGTGAGAAGGTTCATGTCGACATATGGAAGATTGAACTCTTTTGCAACGCTCTCCATGGCAGCAGGATACTCTCCATGAGTATTGTAGAGAAGACCGTCAGAGAATCTTCTCCTTGCAATTGAGGAGAGCAGTATGACCCTGGCTCCACGCTCTCTTAGAGCAAGTACCATTGTCCTGAGATTGGCCTGATAGCTGCCCCAGGGATCGGTGCCTCTCTTTGGATCGCTCTTGTTGTCATTGTGGCCGAACTGGATGATGGCATAGTCAAGAAGATTGATTCTATCAAGGCCCCTGTAGAAGTTGCCCGAATCGAGACAGCTCTTGGTCGACATGCCATTTACTGCATTGTTGTAGACAGCCCATCCCATTGGGAGGTATTTGCCTATCATCTCGCCCCAGCCGGTCTCAGGACGGGCAGAGTCCTGCTTTATAGCACATGTAGAGTCACCGAAAAGATGCAGGTTCTTCATTCTTTCTCTCCCAAATGTAGGTCCGGCCAGAGCGGACAAAAGCTGAATTGAATATCCTGTTTCAGTCCCGTGAAAGGCCGATTACGCACTGCTTGTTACCATATGCAGATACTACAGTAACGACAACATTATATCCATTACCATTCTCTGCTTCAAAGGTGTATGCAGCAATTCCGTATTCGGGCATGCTCTGGTCCTCTTCTTCGACATCCTTGTCAAAACCCTTTGCCTTCAGAGCCGATGCATACTTCTTCGCCTGGTCGACAGTGCAGTCTATGTTTGCAATGAGTCCATCGGTAGCTGTGGTGACCGTGATTATCCTGATTCCATAGCCTTCTGGATTTGGAAGCTGTTTCGTATAGTCATTGCTTGGCCACTTGTCGGACATACCGAATTCGAAGCTGTTTCCACTGCTGTCTATGCCCTTTATGGTGCCATCCGCATTCAGGATCACAATCTCCCCTGTCTCCCTGTTCTTTATTGTCATGGAGCCATCTGCGTTGAAATCCAGATCCTGCCCCTCCTTTGCAAACTCTGCCTTGAGAATGGCCTTCTCCTCGGCAGATAGGCCTGCATCGGCACTTGCACTCGAGGTAGCTTTCTCGTCATAGCTTCTCTGGAACTGCGAGAAATCTGCAGCAGCGATGGTTGCAGTTGCGATCAGCAATGCAATTGATAGAATAAAGAACCTCTTCATCATCTTCTCCTCCCCCATTTATCTGTTGATTTTGTATCTATCGTATTGGTTTTGAGATATATTTTCCCTGTCAGATATCTCCAGACACTGCCTTCATTGGCTCCTACATTCTCATTGTACTTATCCCAGATAGTGTCATTGGAAACCCAATGCAGATAGCTTCTGTCCACGCTATCGGTCCTGTCCGTGGAGATGGTCGTCTCATAGTAGGAGACCAAAGGCTCCTGGCGAGGTCTCGTCATTACTCCCTTGAGTGATATGGTCTCGTTGAATGAGAACTCGCAGTTGTCCATTTCACTTGTCAGAGAACCAAAGCATGGCGCATGAGCATCCTGGGCCTTATCGGGAGAGTCCATATTGAAGTATACGCTGATCTCCCCCATTGCAAGTCTTCTGAGAGAGGATGGAGAATTCACCTTTATGCTGTGCTCTGCACCTTTGGCTATAGGATCGACCTTCCAGCCTCGGATTGCCGAAGAGAAGATGAAGTTGGATTTCTCCACGAACTCCTGTTCCAGTTTTCCTAGATCGAGGGCCTCGAACTGGGTCACTATTCTTCCCCTGAACATTCCTCCAAGTCCCCAGTCGTCCTTCTGGATGCACCTTAATGTTCCTGTAACGGAGAGCTCTCCCGCCAGACCCTTGATACCCCACATATCGAAATTGACATTCTGCTTCCTGAATGGGAATTCTATATACCACTCGCTGTTCCTGTTCCTCTCTGAGAGAGCTTCCATCTCCTGACGGCAGAGAGCATAGAAGGATTCGATGAGTCCGAGCTGCTCTTCGATGTACTCGAGCCTATCTGCAGTCTCATCATACTTCTGCTTCAGCTCCAGGCCGGAGGTGGCAAGAGAGTACAGCGAACCGATTACAGGTATGCCTTTCAGCTTTCCCAGATTCTTAAGAGAGGAGGATCCTGGAATCTTCTCAAGAAGCGCATCCTTCTTTGAGTCCAGCGCTGAGAGGGTCAGATCCATTGCAATATCCTTCTTCTTGCCTTCAACTACCTCTCTGAATTCTCTAAAGCTGGTTGGTGCTCCTGCCTCCCCTATAGCGATATCGAAGGCTTCAGAGGGCTTGAGCGGTATCGGATTTGGGATAGTATCGGCAAGTGTCTCAAGGACTGGTACGATCCACTGCCCACTCGACTGATCCCTGTACTGTTCAGCGACCTCTGGAATTGCAGCGACCGTTCCAGGATTGAGCTTGAGGTTCGTGAGATTTCTCTTGATGATCGCATTCATCTCATCCAGAGTGAGACCATTGGATGCATGCAGCGTACCCTTGACGCTGACTCCATTTGCAAGAACAAGGCTCACGCCATATTGCTTTTTTTCCTGCAGAGAGTAGTCGAATCTGCTGTAGTCGATTCCTGGAATCTGCCTTGCAGCAGGGAGGAGGCATATGAAAGCTGTGAGCAGCAGAATGTATAGAGCGGCCCTTCTCATTTCTCCTCCTCAAGAAGATTCATATAACCCTCCTTCAGCAGCTTGAAGGAGTAGTTGTCCGGGAAGATGAAGAGTGCCTCCTGAAGTAGCCGGGCAGACATGTACTCATCATTGGCCTTCATGGCATATGCGACCGCGTAGTGCCAGTTGACGCACAGAAGCGGTTCCACAGTTACTGCCGCGAAGGCGTACAGAGCAGCCCTCCTGGAATCTGTGGCCCCATCGGCACACTGGCGGAAGTAGGAGCTCAGGCAGTTTCTTTCACTTCTTGGAAGGCCCAGGAAGGAAGGCTGATACTCCGAGTAGATGACCTCCTCCATCGCATATAGCTCCTCTCTGAGGTCATAGAGCTCCGGGATGGACATATCGGCCAGGAACCCGAAGTCAATACCATTTTCAGGGAAGGTCGGCATTAGGGCAGCGTTGGCATAGAGTTCACTGTGGTCCAGGCCCTGCCAATAGTTTATAAGGCCCTCGAAGTAGTATGGATATGGGGAATTGTAGCTGATTGCAGCTATCGTATCCCAGTCATTGAAGCGGCCTTTCTCGGTAAAGGATGAAAAGTCGCTCCCCTCTCCCATCATCCAGAGGACAATATCGACAGCATATCTGAGAGAGGTGATACCGGCTGCACCGAAACCCGTGTAGTAGCCGTGAAGTACAGGAAGATACTCGCTATCGACCAGCTTTCCGATGTCCAGATACATCTCCATCTCATCGAGAAAGCTGTCGATCCTTTCATCTCGGGCAGAGAGAACGGAAAGTGAAATTGCAAGAACAAGTAGTACAAAAAGCAGTCTGCGCATAGTTGTGACCAAAGGCACTACCAGACAGGAACTGCCCTCCAGAAGGAAAGCAGCTCCTTGTATCCGGGAATATGTCCTACTTTGCCGGCTTCCTCAGCTCGAGTGTGATGTAGTCGGTGATCTCGTACTTGCCACCCATATCTGTAGTAAGTGCGAAGACAAGATCGTATAACCCCTCTGGTTCATCCATGGAGATATAGAATTCGCACATCATTCCACTCTCATCAAGGCCGGTGTAATCGCACTCGAAGAGCTTGTTCGCCTCCTTGCCCTGGAAGGTCGTGGCCTCCTCGAGCTTTGCATGAGGAACAACGAAGCAGATCATCTTTCTATCTCCGAAGTAATCATCCAGCAGCTGGGGATAGACCTCGATATACTCGTTGAGCTCGAAATCTGCTTCGATATCATAGTTAGTATATTCGGCAGCCAGGAATCTTGCTGTATCAGCTTCGGAATAGGCCTGCCTGTTGCCTCTGAGCTTGAGGCCGCTAAGCAGGGGATATGCATAATTGGTCGACTGAAGATCTCCGACGCTGAATTCGCGAGAGAGATCGACATCATTCTCCTGAGGTTCTGCTGCCTCTTCCTGTTCGACCTCTTCAGGTGCTGGCTCCTCTTTCTGCTCGACCACTATTTCCTCAGGAGCAGAATAATTCTCTGCACCCTCGATAAATGGAGATAGCAGGGAGTCGATCAGCTTGTTACTGATCAGGGACTGTGGAACATTTATCCTATGGCCATTCCTGTAGACGAAGGCCTCCGCAACGCGCGCTGTCACGATACAGTGCTCATCCTGGCACTCCATATTGATTTCTATTACAAGAGTGCCATCGTAGAAGCCACCACCGAACTCGACTCCAGTGCTCTGGATCGAACCGTTGATCGTATGGCCTGAATCGTCACAGTAATTGAGTGTTCTTCCGGGACCGTTGAAGTACTCCAGAGCTGTGTACTTCTGAGCCTCGTAGACAGCATCTCCTGCCAGGTTCGGCATGTAGATGTCCTTTCTGAGACCTGCGCTCTCGCTCCTGGTGCTTACGCAGGAGATTGAAGACAAGACCAAGGTCAGGGCAAAAAGAAACACAAACGCATGAGAGAACATACCATGCTTTGATCTTTTCATAGGATCCTCCAGATATCATTCAGGATATCTAAAGGATAACCCCTTTAGTTTACACTTGAGAATTATTAATTTACTAAACTGGACATACTTTCATCAGTCGATCGACTTCGACACTATCTGGAACTTGTCTATGGTAGCATCGCTGTTCCTCGGTGGGACCTCAACAAGTCCAAAGCTCTCCATGAAGGGAAGAAGCAGGTCGTCTACCATTCTGTCGCTTATATAGGTCTGTGGAACGCTGACACGATAGCTGCCATCGACAAGCGAATACGAATCCTTTATGTCGATATACACAATGCAGGCTTCGTCCCTGCAGACTATAGAGGTCTCGACCACCAGAGTACCATTCTCGAAGCCTCCACCGAAGGAGAGGTCATTGAAGTAGTGGGTTCCACTGAGGACAAGATGCGCATCGTCACAGTAGTCCAGGACCTTGTCGTTTCCCTTGAAGTACTTCAATGCCCTGTTCTTCTGAAGCTCGTAGAGGAACTCCCCTGTCTTTCCGGATTTGGCAACCTCTATCCGTCTTCCATTGAGGGTCGTTGCCATTGTGGAACAGGAAAAAAGGAGAAGCAGCACAAGCACTGCAAGGATGATTTCTACCGTTCTGTTTCTTCTCATTTCAGCAACTCCATTAATAAGATTAAGCGAATTTCTGCCTAATGTACATTGAAGATTGTCGAATGTCGAAACAAAAGGATCCAGGCAAGAATAATTTTGAAACATTGTTCCATTTTTATCGAACTCGTGATATCATCAGGATATTAGATCTAATAAATAAAATATCACTTAAGGAGCATTCGAATGACAAAGGAAGAAATTTTCTCATTTTTCCACGACCTCGCAATCGTACCTGTAGTAGCTATCGAGGATGCTGACAAGGCAGTTCCTCTTGCAAAGGCAATGATCGACGGAGGAATCCCATGTGCTGAAGTCACCTTCAGAACTGCAGCTGCAGAGCAGGCCATCAAGAACATGGTCGCCGCCTTCCCTGAAATGGTCGTAGGTGCAGGTACAGTCATCAATCCCGAGCTTGCCGAGAAGGCTGTCAATGCCGGTGCAAAGTTCATCGTATCTGCAGGTCTCAATCCTGACACAGTCAAGTGGTGCAACGACCACAATGTTCCTGTAACCCCAGGTGTATGTACTCCATCCGAGATCGAGCAGGGCCTTTCAATGGGTCTCAACGTTCTCAAGTTCTTCCCAGCTGAAGCTTCCGGTGGTGTCAACATGCTCAAGAACTTCGGTGGCCCATTCAAGCAGGTCAAGTTCATGACGACCGGTGGTATCAGCCCAGCCAACCTTGCTGACTATGCAAAGGCTTCGAACGTACTTGCAATCGGTGGCTCCTGGATGGTAAAGCCTGACCTTATCAACAACTGCCAGTGGGATGAGATCACCAGACTCTGTGCAGAGGCAGTCGAGAAGGTCCAGGGCCTCGAGATCGCTCACGTTGGCATCTACGCAGACAGCGACGACGAGAACGACAGGACCGCAGCTGAGTTCGCAAAGTTCGGTATGACCATCAACAAGGGCAAGTCCTCCACATTCATGGACAAGACCATCGAGCTCGTACCTCATCAGGGCAGAGGCGCAAAGGGCCATATCGCATACAAGTGCTACGATGTCGACAGGACCATCGCATACCTCAAGAAGAAGGGCTTCACAGTTGACGAGTCCTCCGTCCAGAAGGATGCAAAGGGAACCAAGATCGTCTACTTCAACGAGCACATCAACGGCTTCGCAATCCACCTCACCAGAGGCTGATAGCATAACCCTTTCAAATGGAACAGGATCCGGAGAAATCTGGATCCTGTCTGTTTATGCGATAGAGCTTTGGTCGTTTCAGTTCGGCATCGACTCCTCGAACTTCTCGTACTCGGAGAGTGCCGTTCCGACATCGATCACATGATTCTGCATTGCAATCTGTATCTCCTTGACTGCCCTATCCAGGTTCCTGCTCTTCAGAGCCTTGCAGATGTTGTCGTGCATCTTCACCGATAGAGGTCCCATATCAGAGGACTGGCCATACAGCCTCAAGGTGTCTTCTCTGATGAAGTCGAGTATATTGGAGTAGATGATGGATATGAGGACGTTGTGGGTGATGGCGCCCATCTTCTTGTGGAAGTTCATATCGAGATCGACCAGGGTCTCGATCTTTCTCTTGCTTATGACAGCCTTCTCCAGCTCGAGGTTGCAGAGCTTCAGCTCGTCGAGGTCTGCATCGGTCGCCTTGGAGATTATCATCTCGGCAATATCGTTCTCGATGAAACCGCGGAGCTCTACCAGCTCACTGCTGGAGTAGTAGCTCTTCTGCAGCTTGAGCTTCAGAGGATTTATGAGCGATGACGCAGTAGCCTCATCCTCTGAAATGTATGTTCCATCTCCCTGCCTTACATGGACGATTCCTATAGTGGACAGGACCTTCATGGCCTCTCTGACTGGGCCGCGACTGACCTGGCAGATAGAGCATATCTCGCCTTCTGAGGGGAGCTTGTCCCCACTCTTGTATGTGTTATCGACAATCCAGGATCTGACCTGGTTGATAACGATGTCGACTGCAGAGATCTGAGCCATGTATCCCCTTCCTAAATCAATGACCATAGAGGGCCCTCTCGAATGCGATATCGGCCATCTCATATGCAAATATAGCACTTGTTTCAGGGCTGACGCCACTATAACATGCCATTTCATATGAAAGATTTGGCCGTTCTTCATAGCTTGGTGAAGTTTTCAGGTAACCGATTTCAAGAAGAGTCCTGAGAAGAGCTTCGAGCTCCTTGAGCCCATAGACTCCACCATGAACACCTACAGGTGGATGAGTGTGCCCATAATACTCGCTCTCTTCATCGAAAACAGCATTTCCGACATGGATGTATCCCAATCTCTGTGCAGAAGCCAAGCGGACAGCCTCGAGAGGATCCTCTTCAAGAAGCGGGCAGTGGGCAGTGTCGACCATAAGGCAGACATTCCTGTAGCCGTACTCTTTCTGAAAGTCGTCTACAAAGGAGACACACTCCTTTGTCGGCCCAAGCAGAAGGTGCTTGAAGCGATTGCGCTCTGTCGGCTCGATGCAGATTGTGATTCCCAGCATCTCTGCATATGGAGCGATGATGGATAGATGTTCGGCAAATCTTCGCTTGATATCCTCCCTTCTTTCGGGAAGATAGTCCGGTCCACTTGTGATGAGGAACTTCTCTGACTTTGCTTCTGCGCAGATATCCAGCTGCCTCTTCATGTGATCGACTCCATTCTGGAACTCGACATCATCGAGGGAGTTGATATTGTACTTGCCTGGCACCTGATAGATGGCCCTTGCATTGTAGGAGATACTCTTGCCTTCACCCCAGAGCATTCTGATTTCCTCTTTGCGGAGAGCTTCATCATCGCTGAGGAAGGTCTCGATGACCTCGTAATTCTTGAGCCTGGAGGCCTTGGAGAGCGCTTCAAGCTCTCCAAGAGGACCAGATTGCATCTCCTTAAAGAGAATTATTGAACTCAGACCAAGTCGGACATAGCGTTCGATCATAGGGCGTCACCTTCTCTTTTCCCAGACATCTCTGTTGACGAGATTGACGGGCTTCTTTCCTTCCTTGAGATATCCAGAGAAGCCAGAAACGAGCTCTCCGAACATCTTCATTCTTATCTCTGCGATATTGGTGCAGATGTGCGGTGTGATCACAACGTTCTCAAGTGATGCAATATCCTTCGAGACATGAGGTTCGCTCTCATGCACATCCAGCGCAGCGCCGCGGATACCCTTGTTCTTCAGGCACTCGTACAGATCTTTCTCTGAGACGATGGGACCACGGGATGCGTTGACAAGGTATGCTGTGGGCTTCATCAGTGCAAGGCGCTCTGAATTGATGAAGTGGCGCACTTCTGGAGTGTATGCCATGTGGATAGTGATGACATCGGCCTCCTTGAGTACCTCTTCCGGTGTCGCATAGTATGTCGCACCATACTCTGCTTCCACTTCATCACTTGCCCTGTAGAGATCGTAGTAGATTATCTGCATTCCGAAGGCGATTGCCTTCTTTGCAACACCCTTTCCGATTCTTCCGAAGCCCAGGATTCCGAGCTTCTTTCCTTCAAGGCACATATCCCTCTCAAGCAGCAGATTCTTGTGGCAGGTAAGGTCTCCCCTGAAGGTCCTGTCGTACCAGCAGACAGAACGTGCAATCGAGAGAATCAGTGTCATGGTCATCTCAGAGGTCGGTGCAATTACCGACTGCGGAGTGTTGAGGACAATGACTCCCCTCTCTGTTGCTGTCCTGATATCCACATTGTCGAATCCGGATCCGAGGTTTCCGATGACCTTAAGCTTTCCTGCGATATCGAAGAGTTCTTTCCTGAAAGGGAAATCGAGCATGGTTATGAAGGCATCGCACTCAGGGAGGAAGGATACTACTTCCTCCATTGAAAAGCCTTCGCAGAGCTTTTCAGGCCTGATGACCTTGAAGCCCTCGAACTCCTTCTCGAAGCCTTCCAGTGGAAGATTGTGACTGAGACCTACTGTAAACATATTATTTATTTCCTTTCTTTTTATTGGCGCGGGCCAGATTCTGCTTGATGATCGGGAAGATGAAGGAGAATATGGCGACCATGATGAAGGCACATGCAATCGGCCTTGTGAAGAAGATAGAGTAGCTTCCGTGGCTCATTACGAGACTTCTTCTGAAGTTGCCCTCTGCCATTGGTCCGAGAATCAGGGCCAGGACGATTGGAGAGAGTGGGAATCCTCCCTTGGAGAGGAAATAGCCGATGATACCGAAGACGAACATCGTTGCTACATCTGAGAATGCATTGTTGATCGAGAAGGATCCTACAACGCACATGACCATGATGATAGGAACAAGGATGTACTTTGGAATGGAGACTATCTTTGTAAAGAGCCTGATGCCGGAAAGGCCGAAGATCAGCATTGCTACATTTGCAAGCATGAAGCCGACAAAGAGCGAGTTGACGATGACAGGCTGGTTGACGAAGAGCTGTGGGCCTGGGACAAGGTTATGGACCATAAGTGCACCGAGCATGACAGCCGTGTTGCCGTCTCCTGGAATTCCGAGAGTCAGCAGAGGAATGAGTGCGCCACCAGTTGTACCATTGTTGGAGGACTCTGGTGCTGCGATTCCTTCAGGAACACCTGTTCCGAAGAGCTCTGGGTGCTTGCTTGTCCTCTTTTCGAAGTCGTAGGAGACGAAGGCGGAAATATCGCCACCTGCTCCCGGGATGATTCCGATGAAGGTTCCTGTGATACCACCTCTGATGATTGTAGGAAGAATCGTCTTGAGGTCTGAAAGAGATGGCAGAGAGGACTTCAGAGCACCCTTTGCAATCTGTCTCTTCTCGTAGAGAGTCTCGATCGAGATGAAGCACTGGCTCATTGCAAAGAGACCGATGAGGACCGGGATGAATGTCAGACCCTTCATCAGGAAGGTGGTCTTGAATGTGAACCTTGCATAGCCGGTGATGTTGTCGATACCGATGAGTGCCAGCATGATTCCGAAAAATCCGCTCATCAGACCCTTGAGGATCGACTCGCCTGAGATCGAAGCGATGATGCTGATACCGAAGAATGCAAGAGCGAAGATCTCAGGTGCACTGAACTTCAGAGCGATCTCAGCAAGCTTCGGAGCGATGAGGATCAGGAAGATGCCGGAGATGATACCACCTGTGAAGGATGAAACTGTAGAAATGCCGAGTGCCCTTGCAGCCTCGCCTCTCTGTGTCATCGGATAGCCATCGAGCAGTGTTGCGGCAGCAGATGGAGTACCTGGAGTGTTGATCAGGATTGCTGTGATCGAGCCACCATAGATTGCACCGACGAACTCGCCGATAAGGACCATGAGACCACTGGTCGGCTCCATTGTAAATGTAAGTGGCATCAGAAGAGCGATACCCATCGTAGATGTAAGACCAGGCATTGCACCGATGGAGATGCCTGCAATTACACCACCGATGATCGAGAGCATTACATTCAAGGACAATATATTGGATAGAACTTCAAAGAACATATGCAACTCCTTAGAAGAACATTCCGGACGGAAGTATGACTGACAGGACCTTGGTGAAGACGATGTAGGTTGCTACTGTCGTGCAGAAGGCAACTGCAAGGATCACCCAGAGCTTCCTAACCTTGAAGAGCTTCATGACTGCAATCAGGAAAAGTGGTGTCGAGATCATGAAACCGACGATGTTGAGCATGATGAGGTAAACAAAGACCAGGCCCATGGAAAGATAGACTGGGAGCTGCTCTCTGGAGAAGAGTACTACAGGAACATCTTCTGCCTTTCTCTGTGTAATGATCAGCGCAAAGCTTAGACAGATTACCATGACGGAGAGTACTGTCGGAAAGAATCCCGGGCCAGGAACACCGGCATTGGATTTTGGATAGGACATTGCCGTGACGATGATCAGCAGGCTGATTGCGATCATTATCACTGAAATTACTAGACTGATTTTTTTCATAGCTTGATTTGGGGGTAAAAAAACTGCCGAAGGTGTAGGAGGACCTCCGGCAGATTATCATGTGTCTTGATTACTTCTTGAGACCGAGGTCGATTGCGAGCTGAGCGTACTTTGCACCCTCATCATCGCAGAGCTTGTAGAGGTCTGCACCACTTCTGAAGTCCTTGGTGTAGTTCTGAGCTTCCATGAACTTGGTGACTTCTGGATCATCGAGAGCCTTCTTGAATGCATCGGCGATGATGTCGCAGATGTAATCAGGAGTATCCTTTGGAGCACCGAAGCCTCTGAGGATCGTGAATGTGAGACCGTGGAGACCACACTCGTCTGCAGTCGGTACATCTGGGATGTTTGGAAGTCTGTTAGGAGACAGAGTTGCGAGGATCTTTACCTTGCCTGCTGCGACCTGAGCCTGGACCTCTGCATCGGTAACTGTAACAGCATCGACATGACCACCAGCAAGAGCTGTAACTGCAGGGCCACCACCATCGAATGGAACGTGAGTGATCTCAACACCAGCTTCCTTAGCGAAAGCAGCTGCTACGAAGTGCCAGATACCGCCAACACCGGAGTTGCCGAAGGAGACTTCACCTGGGTGAGCCTTGCAGTAGTCAATGAACTCCTGGAGAGTATTGTATGGAGCATCAGCTGCAACAGAGATTGTTCCGTAAGCGGAGTTTACGAGACAGATCATCTTGAAGTCCTTGTATGTGTAGGAAACTTCGTTGATGAGCGGAGTTGTAAGCAGCTCGGCGAGGATGGAAACGATTGAATAGCCATCAGCCTTGTCGTTCTTGGCTGCTGTGTAGCCAATTGCGTAGCCAGCACCAGTCTTGTTGACGACTGTAACAGTCTGGCCAAGAGTATCCTTCAGAGAGGAGAGCATGGCACGGGTAAGAAGGTCTGTTCCACCACCTGCACCTGCTGGCATTGTGATAACGATTGGCTTTGTAGGCCACTTTGGATTCTGAGCTGCTGCACCAGCTTCATTTGAGCCCTGTGCAAACATCGGTACTGCAATCATCAGGATTGCAAGAGCGAGCAAGAGAACCTTTTTCATAAACATATCTCCTTGTAAATTCATCAAACATCATACGTTTGATGTTTGATGAATATAGATTGTAGTCGATTTCATCATCTGTCAACAAAAAGTTTTCGCTGTTTCCAAAAATCGGCAAATTGCTACCAGATGTTGCTTCTTGAAAGGTTCTTTTTGAATAAATAATTGCAATCAAAGGATATATTTGCTTATGCAAAAGCTATACAGCCTTGCAACAAGCAAAATATGCATATTGAAGAAGAATTATTTCATTCCTGAAAAAAAAAGAAACAGGCTCCATCGGAACCTGTCTCCTGCATAAGGTCTGTTCAGTTCCTTGCGTCCGGTGTGGATGTCACATCCACCTCCCCTGCCAGGATCTTCTCGTAGTCTGCCAGGTTCTTTGCAAGCAGAGCAGGAGTGTCGAGCCCATATGGGCACTTGCTGCTGCAGCTGTTGCAGTGCAGGCACTCCTTTATCTTCATCATCTTGGCCTTTCCAGCCTCTGAGAGAGCTCCCTTTGTAGGAGATCTTCTTATCATCTGGATCATCCTTGCGCAGGTGTTGATCTCGATACCGACCGGGCATGGCATGCAGTAGCCACAGCCTCTGCAGAACTCGCCTGAAAGCTCCTTCTTGTCCTTCTCGATAACTGCTCTGACCTCATCTGTCATTTCAGGTGGATTGTCATTGTAGGAGATGAACTCATCCAGCTCCCTCTCCCTCTGGATACCCCAGATAGGAAGCACGTTGTCGAACTGAGATGCGAAGGCATAGCAGACACGCGAGTTGTTGAGAAGGCCTCCAGCAAGGGACTTCATTGCAATGAAGCCCATATTGTGCTCCTTGCACTTTTTAACAAGCTCGATATCCTGCTCGCCGGAGATGTAGCTGAATGGGAACTGCAGAGTCTCATAGAGCCCCGAATCGATAGCCTCGTGGGCCACTGGGATTCGGTGATTCGTGATACCGATGTGCCTTATAAGACCTTTTTCCTTGGCCTCGAGAATTGCTTCATAAAGGCCTGTGCCATCGCCCGGCTTCGGACAGAATGGTGGATTGTGGAACTGATAGAGGTCTATGTAGTCGGTCCTGAGCATCTTCAATGAGGTCTCAAGATCCTTCCAGAAGGCATCTACGTTCTTTGCCTGGGTCTTTGTCGCAATGAAGACCTTCTCTCTCATCCCTGCAAAGGCTTCACCAAGTTTCTCTTCACTGTCAGAGTATGCTCTTGCAGTATCAAAGAAGTTGAACCCTGCACCGTACGCCTTTCTTGCAAGGAAGACAGCATCCTCCTTGCTAACTCTCTGGATCGGCAGTGCGCCGAATCCATTCTTGCAGACTGTTATGCCTGTCTTTCCTAATGTGACTTTCTCCATATGAGTTTTATAAGACTATGAGTACATGTCTGCAAGAGAAAAACAGCTAGAAAAGCTATTTGCATAGAATCTGTCGATTTTCGATTAATCCATTCTGTACGATAAAGATATTGAAAAGAGAACAGCCTTTTTGCTTATAATTTGCCCAGGAGGAGAAGATGTCGAATATATCAAGAAAGCTCAAGAGACTCAGTGACAAGCTCGAATCCTTTGAACCGTATGAAGTCGATTCCCTGGGCCGAAGGGTCATAAGGCTGCACATCAACGATGCCGACACCTTCCTCTCCCCTCTCTCGATCGAGGGTGTTCCGGTAATCAGCGACGAGACTGCGTACCTTCTGAACTTCTATCTTCTGAATATGACGCTTGAGGATTACGAGGAGATCGTCTTCGTAATAAGTGGCAGGGACCTCTCCGACCTGGAGAAGAACATCTATCGCAAGGCGATCAAGAACTACTACCAGGAGGAGTTCATCGACACGCAGGACCAGATCAGGGAGAACCTGAGAAGTGTTCTCTGGATGCTCTTTGTCGGCTCTCTCATCCTGGTCTTCAAGTTCCTGCTCTGGTGGTTCATCCCTGCCGTAAGGAGCATCAATGTCGGCCTTGAGTTCATCGATATAGTCGCATGGGTCTTCATCTGGGAGGCTGTAGTCCTCCTATTCAGAGAGAGACCGAAACTCCAGGAGAAGCAGATCCAGAACATGGAGATATTGGAGGCAAAGTTCTACTTCAAGGACAAGGTACTTCCTGAGGACAACATACCATTCACAATCCAGAAGCTTGAAGAGTACGAAGAGGATATCGACGAGTAGTTTTCAGATTGTCTGAAAAAACAGGAATAAGAATTGAACCCTTGGCCTTGACCAAGGGTTCGAACTATTTGATACCAAATTTTCTACGATCAGCGGATATCTTCACACCCCTCTTCGAGGATGATCTGCTTTCCTTCGACACCCGAGATCGTGACATTGTCGAGCTTCAGACCCTTGACCCACTTCAGTCTTGCACCCCTGCTCTCAGGAGTTCCGAGTCCCAGATACATATCTGCCTCGTTGACATCGACTGTAGTATTCGGATCGACTGCAAAGGTGCAGTTCTCGATCTCGACATTCTCGATAGGAGATTCCGGAAGACCTGCGATCAGCATTGCAGAGGCAGTTGCATTTGTACCTGTGCAGTTCCTGATCTTGAGGTTCCTGATGTGAGGAGTCTCAGGTGTTACAGGATGAGCCTTCTGCTCATAGAGAGGAAGGGTCGGATCCGGAGCACCGCCTCTGTACCAGAGATAGCAGGTGAATGGGCAGAAGTTCCTGTCCATATGGAGATTCTCGAATTCAAGGTTCTCGAGAGTGCCTCCTCTGCCTCTTCTTGACTTGATTCTTATGCCTCTGTCCGTTCCCAGGAAGTGGCAGTTCCTTGCAACTACATCGTGGATGCCACTGGCAGTCTCGGAACCGAGAACGATTCCACCATGTGCACCATGGACTGTACAGCCCTCGACGTGAACATGGGCTGTTGGGGCCTTGTCTGCAATACCATCGGAGCCGGAACCTGACTTGAGACAGATACCATCGTCGCCTACATCGACATTGCAGTCGATGATCCTTACGTTGGTACAGGAGTCGATATCGAAGCCGTCTGTATTGGGAGCAAGGTACGGATTCTTGATGCTTACGCCCTTGAAGGTAAGATTGTTCGAGAAGACCGGATGGATTGTCCAGAAGGGGCTGTCGATGATATGCACACCCTCGAGAGTGACATTGTCGCTTCTAAGAGGCTGGAATAGTGGTGGTCTGAGGAACTGGCAGTATCTTCCACCGCCGCCACCAGGCTGGTCGAGATAGCCAGGATTCAGTGCGGCCAGCCTCTTTTCGATAGGAAGAGTTGGAGCAACACGTGTATGTCTCTTGTCCCCGTTCTCGATGTAATCCCAGAAGGCCTGACCGGAACCATCGATCGTTCCCTCCCCCCTGACTGTGACATTCCTTGCATCCGGGATGAAGATACATGGGTGCATGCAGTAGCACTTTACACCCTCCCAGCGGGAGTAGACCGGCTCATACCTGTCGAACTCCGGGATGAACTTCAGTGTTGCGCCCTTCTCGATAGTCAAGGTGACATCAGATGGCAGTGTGATAGGACCTGTAAGGTAGACACCTTCGGTCAGTGTGATACTTGCACCTGGAACAAGTGCCTTGCTGAAAGCTTCGCTGTTATCGAACTTTCCATCGCCAATGAATACTGACATAGCTTCCTCCATACGAAATGGATTATACAACAGATTGTCGCTTCTATTTGAGTAGTCAGCAGATGATGTAAACGATTAAGCTCAGCTTTTGCACGTAAGAGTTTTCTTTGTTGCAAAACAGAGGATGAAGGCCAGAAGCGGGAAGAACGAGTATGTGAGAAAGAGAGTCTTGTAGCCGAAGTACTCGATGATATAGCCTCCAGCAAAGGCTGCAAGCATCTGGGGAAGGTTGACAGCACAGGCCCAGTAGAGGCTCACAGCAAGCTTGTAGTGCTCCTTTCTTACATTCTTTCCTATGAAGACCATGACCGCGACATGAAGTGTGCCGAAGGTGAAGGCGTGCATTGACTGTGCAACTGCAAAGCCGACTGCACCATCTGTAAAGACATACAGAAGCAGTCTTGCAACGTGGGCAAGGCAGGAGATTGTCAGGAGAGTCCAGGCCGAGACAATATTCCTTCTTATGAGCTTTGCTGAGATTATCATGGAAAAGAACTCGCAGAAGGCTCCGATTGCCAGAAAGAAGGTGAAGTTGCTGCCTAGCCTCAGGACCTCTGTCATGTAGGATCCAAGCAGCTTTTCGATCGCACCCTGAGCGACTCTGGTAAGGGCAACGATGAAGAGGAATAGATATACAGGAAAGGAGAACCACCCTGGATCGAAAAGCCTTGACCTTTCCTTTTCTGTCTCCTCTCTCCTGTCTCTCAGGTCCAGGACCTGGAGCTGTGAAATCAGGACGAACACTGCCAGTGAAAGCAGTATGACCACTATGATCGAGCGGTTGTCGCTCTCCTGTGGGAACCTGATAAGCGCAAATGCAATCAGTGTCACTACATAGACCATCGTTCCTGCAGCCCTTATATTGCTGTAGGCCGAAGCATCTCCACTTGTCTGGCTGTTTATAAAGCCATCTACAAGAGGATTCAGTACCCAGAAAAGTCCTGCAAAGAGGATATAGGCTATCGCAGTGATGATCTCTCCACTACCGAGAACGAAGGGAAATGCGAGCAGGAAGACAAGAGAGGCTATCACCTGCAGATATCGCTTCGTATGACCTGTCATGTCTGCAAAGGAGGAAGCGACAAGAGGGAAAACTATCGCAGCGATCTCTCCAAGCGCAAGAATGACTCCTACAACAGAGTATGAAAGCCCCTTGTTGCGCATTATTATCTGTGCATAAGGGGCGAAGGAAGCGATGCACGCCTGCATGGCAACTGAAAGCAGAAACAGCTTGGACATACAGTGGGTATTAATTACCTTTTTCTGCTTTTAATCAAGCATTATCAGACCTGATCCTCTTCCAGGATTCCCAGCTTCCTTTTCCAGTAGCGGGAGTAGACAACTCCTGCAGGGTTGTTCGCCAGGACCCGATCCTTTGTTATGAGACTGGAAACCGGTGCATTGCTGTTCTTTGTGAATATCACATCATGTCCAACGCAGAGTCCTACAATGAAGTTGATGTCGGTCTTGGCCCTGTTCATATTCTCGGCCTGCATCTTGGGATTGCACATCACCTCTTTACTTCCCTTCTTTATCTTGGACAGCTCCAGCAGATCCTTGTCCACCCCACAGTTCTTGCAGCAGAGCGATTCGACCTTTATGCCATTATTCCTGAAGTAGGCAGCACAGAGCTCTGCCTCCTTTGCAAGGCCTATGCAGAATGCGATACCGACCTTCGTATAACCCATATCCCTGACGAAGTAGAGACTCTCTTCGAGTCTTGTCATCTTGAGGTAGTTCTCGCTCTCTGTCCTTGATGCAGATTGCATGATCCTGACCTCCTCTTCTGTGTAGAGATCGATTACTTCCTTCTCATCCTTTCCGAGACAGTTCTTTCCATTGAGATAGCAGTCATGGGTCCTGCAGGAGGTACAATTCATCAGAACACCTCATCCTTGAACGGGATTGCGACCATTGCACCCTTTCTCGAGACAGCTATCGAGGAGGCCTTGGTCGCATGCTTGAGCGACTCCTCTGGAGCAAAGCCAAGAAGCTTCGATGCCAGGAAGAAGCCTATGAAGGTATCCCCAGCTCCAGTTGTATCTTCTGCCTTTACCGGTATGATCGGCTCATGGAAGAGCTTGTCCCTGCATCCATAGTAGGAGCCCTTGTCTCCTGCAGTCAGGATTATCTCAGAAGCTGGGTACTTTGCTACGAGAGCCTTCAGGATAGTCTCGAAGTCCCCATTCTGGAGACCGGCAAGCCCCTGTCCTTCAGTCTCGTTGACAACTATGATATCCACAAGCTCCAGAGGAAGAGCAAAGACACTCTCATCGAAGGGAGCAGGATTGAAGAGAATGTGCATTCCCTTTTCAGAGGCCCTTCTCATCAGGTAATCGATGTTGTTTATCTCATTCTGGAGAACGAGGTAGTCCCCCTTCTCAAAGGAGGAAAGGGCCCTGTCTATCTCCTCTTTCTCGATGGCCTTGTTGCCGCCACCGAGAAGAATGATGCAGTTCCTGCCACTCTCATCCAACTGGATTATCGCCTGTCCAGAGGGACCATCCCAGATAGTAACGAGATCGGTATTGACTCCATAGCTCCTGAGCTGATCTATAAGAAACTGACCATCAGCACCTATCTTTCCAGCGTGATATACCTTTACGCCTGCCTTTGCAATTGCAGCAGACTGGTTTGCACCCTTTCCTCCCGCACCCCTGGTCAGACCTGTGCTTGAAAGTGTCTCCCCCTCCCTGACCATATGAGGAACCTTGAAGGTGAGGTCGATGTTAAGGGAACCGAAATTCAGTACTTTCATTCGTTACTCCTCCGTCTCTAGCGAGAGAATCTGATCTATTGTCCGAGCTACACTGCTTCTTGCCTCTGCACTCAGAGGAAGAAGTGGAGGAACAGGGTCTCCGACTTCGTAGCCAAGATATTCAAGGCCTGCCTTTACACAGGCTGTAAGTCCAAAACGGGAGAAGGACTGGTTGATGGCCCACATCCTCTCCTGATACTTCATGGCCCTCTCCACATCCCCTCTCCTTGCAAGCTCATACAGGTGGATGCACTGCCTGGGCACAAGACAGGCAGGACCTGCCATCCAACCTACGCCTCCAAGCATCGTGACAAAGAGCGGTATGTGTGCAGAGGCACTGAATGGGATGAATCTACCCTTGAAGCGATTGTGGATGGAAAGAATCTTTCCAGTCTGTCCAGAGGCCTCCTTGTAGTAGATTATGTTCTTGACATCCAAAAGCTCTGCAAGGACATCCAGAGAGAGGTCGAAGTGCATGAACTGCGGATTTGTATAGAGTATGCAGGTTGTATCCGGAACGCTCTCTGCAACCGATCGATAGAAGGAAGCAATCTGCGCAGGCTTCAGAGGAAAGTAGACGCCTAGCATTATCGTTATTGCATCGGCACCAAGCTCGACAAAGGCTCTCGCTTCCTTGACAGCCTCCCCAACAGAAAAGCCAGATGCACAGGCAACTACAGGAACCCTTCCAGAAGAGGCCTGAACGGCAAGGCCGACAAGCTCCCTCTTCTGTTCGAATGAAAGGTATGGGAACTCACCACAGCTTCCAAGCACACATAGGCCAGAGCACCCTTTTTCGATCAGGTCATTGCAGAGGCGAAGGAAGACCTCCCTCTTGACAATTCCATCCCTGTCCACAGGAGAGACCAGATATGGAATGATACCTTCAAGCTTCACCATCACACTCCTCCTGTCAGTCTTCTATACAGCTGTTTTGCACGCTCGGTATCGACTTCGGTGCAGAATATCTGTTCCTTTCCATTCCAGTCGAAGCACATGGCACCTCTGCTCTCTGCACTTCTCAATTCGATTTTGACATTGCACCTTCTTGTTTCTACAAGAGATGGATCCTTCATTACAAGGTAGGCAAGCACATCATGCATCGGCATCACAGCATCATCTCCCCTATCCAGATGGGACTGGCAGCAGCTGGAGACAATGCCCCGAATGCTGTGTGTATCTGCATTTGTGAGCTCATCTGTTCGCATAAGGACCTTCAATGTACAGTCCAACGGAACTATCATGACATTCCTGAAGTTTTTGAAGAATATCTCGGCAGCCTCAGGATCGTTGTACATATTGGCTTCGACCAGAGCCCGGCTGTTGCCCATCACACTGTAAAGTCCCCCCATGATGACAGTCTCCCTGACAAGAGAAGGAAGCTCTGGATAGAGGGAAACAGCAAGGGCCACGTTGGTAAGCGGTCCTGTACAGAGAAGAGATATCTCTCCAGGATTGTTCCTTATTGTTCCTGCAATGAATTCGGCAGCAGAAAGAGAGGTGTCTATCGGATTGTCGCCAAAGTCCTTCTCGTTCCAGCTTTCAATCAGCGCAGAGAGAACATTGTCACAGTATCGGCAACCGGGAAGTGGCTCCTGGACCAGGGGGTGTGCAGCGCCGGGGACCAGACGTACACCGCGAAAGCCTACCTCCTTCAGGAAGACCGAGGTCATCCTGCAGCGGTCGAGACTCGAGACTCTGCGCCCATAGGCAGTCACGCCGACTATCTCGGTCTCACTGTCCCTTGCCATGGAAAAGAGTGCCATCAGGTCATCGCCAAGAAGGTCTGTGTCGAAGAGTATCTTCCTCATATGACAGCATCCTTATAGCACTCGTCGATTCTGGAAATGACATACTTGAGCACCTCGCTCTCCCTCACATCGGTCGCAATGAGGTGCCTATGCTCCCTTCTCCCTCTGAGCTTTGTATCCACGACCATCTTTCCTCTGGTACTCTCTCCTGTAGTGTCGATATGCACTGAGCATGGAGTCAGAGAGAACCACTCGGGATGGTCTATTGCAAGTACTGGAAGCACATCGTGGAAGAAGGCGTGCGGATCCGGATATCCATCCCTCTTTGCCCTGGCCTTCATGAAGGCAGTGCACTCGTTGTACAGATATCTTGAGAAGGCAGAAGAAGAGTCCTTCCAGAGCGCAAGATCTTCTGGATATATCTTCCTCTTCTTTGTCACATCGAGAGGAAAGATGACTATTTTCAGATTCGACAGGAAGACACTGGCGGCCGCATCGATGTCAGCAAGGATATTGAACTCCTTGTCCTTGCCTCCCACACCTGGCATGAACCAGGTTCCTCCCATCATGTACAGGGCCTTTATCTTCCTTTCGATCCTCGGTTCGACCTTCAATGCCAGAGCAAGATTGGTAAGAGGTCCGATATTGACAAGGACAACTGGCTCAGAGGCCTCTGATAGTCTTCGGATCAGGAAGTCGACACTGCGCTCCCCTTCAAGAAGAGCAGGATCCTGCTCTGCCAGCCCCAATGCCTTCCACCTGCCCTCCTCGATCCAGTGGTCCTCGGATACAAATGCAGAGGCTCTTCTTGCATGCGGTACACTCTCCCGTCCTATGATCCTGAGAAGTCTATCGATATTCGGTCCCGAGTAATCCCCGGGCACGTTGCCTGCAGATGGTGAGATTCCGATGACTTCAAGCTCCTTCTCTGAAAGTGCGACAAGGATGGCAATGGCATCATCGACATCCGCATTCCTGCATCCGAGAGCCATATCAGAATCGATAATGATAGAAGTCATAGTGGATCACTCCTTTATGCCGGACGAGGCGATACCCATGATATAGTACTTCTGCAGAGGGAGAACGATCATTACAGGAACTACAATGGATATGGAACAGGCAGCAAATATCTGGTTCCAGTAGACCTCATTATCCTGCGACAGGTCTGCAATGGCAACCTGGATTACCTTCATTGACTTCGAACGACCTGCAAGCAGAGGCCAGAGGAAGGCCTCCCACTGGTCCATGAAGATTATGATTCCAGCAGATACGATAATTGGAATCGACATTCTCATGTAGATATTGAAGTATATTGTCCTCCAGGAGGCACCGTCGAGTCTTGCAGCATCGAGATAGGAGTCCGGGATATCAAGGAAGAACTGTCTGAAGAGGAAGATTGAGAGTCCATTTGCAACTGCCGGAAGGATCAGAGCCCAGTAGGTATCGATCATCTTGAGACCGCTGACTATCTGATAGAGAGGCAGTGCAATCGAACTGAAAGGAATCATGAAGGTCACCAGTACAAGGCCGAAAAGAACCTTCTTGAAACGGAAATCGAAGACTGCAAAGGAAAAAGCGCACAGCGATGTCACAATGACACCGAGAAGGACAGTGCTCAGCGTCACGAAGAAGCTGTTGAAGATTGCCAGGGTGAAGTTCCTATGGATGATTATATCCTGATATGCTCCCAGGTATAGCTTTGCATCGATCCAGAGGGCCTTCGGAGAGAAGGGCATCAAGGCAGCAAAGATCGACTTGTCGGTCTTGAATGAGGAGACTGCAACCCAGTAGATGGGAACAAGGAAAACGAGAGAGAATACAAGAAGGCCAAAGTATTTCAGCCATTTCAGAATGATATCCTGCCTGCGTGCCATATCAGGCCTCCTTTGAGCGCAGGAACTTGAACTCAAGACCTACGACGATGAGGATCATGACGATCATTGTGATTACCATTGCGTTTCCGATTCCCCTGTCTGCATAGATGAATACATTCTTGTATGCTTCGTACATTGCGACATTGGTAGACTGCTCTGGGCCTCCCTGTGTCAGGATGTACATAGGTGTGAACATCAAAAAGTTCTGGCAGGTATCGGCAACGATTACAAACAGGAAGGTCCTGACCATCATTGGGATGGTTATGTACCAGAAGGACTGATGGGCCCTTGCACCATCTATCCAGGCAGACTCATAGAGAGATCTGGAGATGTTCTGAAGGCCGCTGATCAGGAAGATCATCCAGTAGCCGACACACCTCCAGGAGACAAGGAAGACAATTGAGCCAAGTGCCTCCTTTGGGCTTGTGAGAAAGGCCATTGGGCCGATATGGATGATGCTCAATATGGAATTGAGGAAACCTCCATTTGGATTGTAGATGATTCCCCAGATAGTCGATGTGATGGCAAGAGAGATGGTGAAAGGAACAAAGAAGATCGTTCTGAACACACCCATCCCCTTTCCAGGCCTGTATACCATGAGAGCGAGGATGAAGGCCCAGATTATCTCAACTGGATTTACCACGAGAGTGAACACCAGAGTATTTTTCAGCGAACGGACAAAAATCGGATCCGTGAGAGCGTATACATAGTTTTCTATGCCACAGAATTTCCTGTGGGCTCCACCTGCATATGAGACGGTAAAGAAGCTGTCAAGCAATGAAGAGAAAATCGGTGCGATTCTGAAGACCAGAAGCCCACAGAATGCAGGAACCAGGAAAAGATAAGGTATGTATCTCTCCTTCTTTGAACATGTCATTTGGATTCTCCTAATAACCCACATGCAGTTTCCTGCATGTGGGATCGGAACATCAGGTTATTGTCTTATTTGTACTTTCTGAGAGTTCTATCGATCTGGACCTCTGCATTCTGCAGTGTGGTCTTTACATCGGAACCGTTTCTGATATCCTCGAATGCTGTCGTGAGCAGAGACTCATATTCGAGGTAGCCAGGGGTCAGAGGACGTGCAACAGCAGTGTTCTTGCTCTCGTAGTCGATGAGAGCGAAGATGTCGAATGGCCACTTGGTGTACTTATCGTTGGATGCAACGAACTCAAGGGTCTTCTTGTTTGCTGGCAGATGTCCGTCGATCTGGAACCAGTCGATGCAGCCCGGATACAGTGTCAGGAACTTGATGAACTTGGAAGCTGCATCCTTGTTCTTGGATGCAGTATTGATGCCGAGACACCAGCTTCCTGTCGGAGTTACAGGCTTTCCACCCTCGAAGTATGGATATGGAGCATAGTCCCACTTCAGATCTGCATTCTTCGAGTAGGCAAGGTGGTTGTAGTCAGGACCGATCAGCATTGCAATCTTCTCCGATGGGAAGTATGCGAGCATATCGGAAGCACTGACACCCTTTGGAGCGACCTTGTAGGTGTTGAAGAGGTCCTGGATGAACTGGCAGGCCTTTACCCAGGATTCGTCTGTAAGGACACCGGATACTGTGAGGCCACCCTCTCCGATCGGCTGACCACCGGCAGATTCTGGGATTGCAAGCATCTGATAAGGTCTGGAAATCTGTGCGATACCGAGACCGAAGACCTCAGGATTGCCATCGCCATCCTTGTCGATTGTGCACTTCTTGGCAATCTCTACGACCTGCTCCCAGGTAAGGCGGTCCTTGGGATCCTTGGAAAGGCGTGGAATTCCAAGCTCATCGAATATCCTGGTATTGTAGTAGAGGACCTGAGAGGAGTTCACGAATGGAGCAGCATAGAGCTTGCCACCTGAAGAACCATAGTTTCTACAGACATCGACATACTGCCCGAGCTCATCAGCAGAATAATAGCTATCCAGAGGAGCAAGATAGCCCTTGTTGACGTAGGCTGCTACGAGAGGAGCGTCGACAAAGAGAACATCCGGGGTTGCTTCCTTTGCACCAAGCTTTACCTCTACAACCTCATAGATACTCTTGGTAGGTAGATACTCTACCTTTACCTTGATATCGGGGTTTGCCTTCTCGAAGGCTTCGACCATGACCGGCATTGCCGTATCATATGGCTTTACAGAGTTGCAGAGGAAGGTTATCTCTGTAACGCCACCTGCTGCTGGTGCTGCCTGAGGAGCGGCCTCAGCTGGAGCAGCCTCCTGCGCTCCGCTGGCAAACAGGGTGAAGCTTGCCAAAAGAACAATTGCAATGAAATAAAGTGCTTTTTTCATGATCACACTCCTTTTTAATTCATTGTTTAGGTCGCTTTTTTTGTTTGTCAAATTATTTTTCAATTTTGTTTTCATATTTGAAGAATATGTATTAGAAGCAAATTCTTTAAATAAAAATAAATAAAATGAATTGATTTATGATTTTCATCATTTCTGAAAATTTCTTTTCAAAAATTTTTCATTTTACTCATTTACGATATTTATTTTTTCATTCTATACTTGGAGCATGAATGGAAAAATAACACTCAAAGAGCTGTCAAGCATGACAGGATTATCGATTGCAACCTGTTCCAGGGCACTACAGGATCCGGATTCTGTCAAGGAGTCTTCACGAAGGAAGATCCAGGCTGCGCTGGAAAGCTCTGCCAATGGTCAGACCCACACATTGGCCTTTGTCATTCCAGATATAACGAACCAGTTCTTTCCGATGCTGTTCAAGGGAATCGATGAGATTGCCCAGGTCCAGGGCTACTCCCTGATGGTGCTCCAATCAGGCAACAATCCTGCCAAGGAGGATGCCATCCTTGCCAACCTGCTCAGGCTGAAGGTCGCTGGAATACTATTCATATGTGCAGAGAGAGGTTCCGATTTTCTGCACAGAATCTGCCAGGAAAAGAAGCTTCCAATAGTCTTCCTGGACAGGAATCCCAACATCCCCGATATACATCTGGTCACTTCAGATAACTACGGAGGGACCCTCCAGGCTGCCTCATACCTTCTGAGCCTGGGACACCGGGATATTCTTTATCTTGGTGGCAATGAGAACATAAAGACGGAACAGGAACGATATCAGGGCTTTCTCAGGGCATTGAAAAAAGAGGGTGTAACGCATGATCCAGCTCTCCACGTAGTAGCCAACTACTCGATGGATGATGCATATATGGCAATTTCAATGATACTGAAGAAGAGAGAGCTGAAGTTCTCTGCAATCTGCGCGTCAAACGACCTGATGGCCTTTGGGGCCTACAAGGCCTGCAGGGAGAGAGGCATCAGAATTCCGGAGGATATCTCGATAATAGGATTCGACGATCTTCCTTCCGCCTCTCTCATAGGACTTACAACTATCCATCAACCCTTTGAGGAGATGGGCAGAGCTGCAATCCTGGAGCTGCTGGAGATGATACGCAGTGAAAAGGATATGCCGTACGAGAAGAAGCTGCAGAACAGCATCGTTATAAGGGAGTCAGTCAGAAGTACAGCAATCTGAAGGCCAATGACTGTCAGTAATTCTTTTTGGCCTCAGTGCAGAAAAAAAGGGGGTGTTTAGAAAGTCCGATACGCAGGACTGCCTGAACACCCCTTCATTTTTGTCCTGAATATCCCAAAATACAATAAAAAACCTATGCCCGGGGAATCGAACCCGGGGCATGAGGTGTAAAA
>Ga0208297_1000627_pt1 | contig 59743 bp, 60 predicted proteins | sample LMS_cellobiose_e_FD_187367 | JGI IMG/M metagenome (GOLD analysis project Ga0208297, IMG submission 187367) | Rumen-fistulated moose microbial communities from Alaska, USA - LMS_cellobiose_enrichment (SPAdes) (version 2) | ecosystem: Host-associated > Mammals > Digestive system > Stomach > Rumen...
CGGGCGTCGGTCAAGTGCCGGCTTTCGACGGCCCTGGCCCTCACAATATCGGTGACGGTGCTCATGCGGAGCGTATCGCCCGCTTCGTCCAACTGCACCATCACCCGGGTCACTTCACGCAGCGTATCGCGCAACTCGGTCACCACCGAGTCCCTTGTCTGCGCCATACGCCACTGCTCCATCCGCTCCGCAAGGATGTCACGCTCCCAGTTTTTGCCTGTCGCGCAGGCTGTCATACACAGGGCAATGAGTCCGGTGAGGACAGCCGTCAATCTTCTGGATCGCATGGCGCAATTCCGATACTTCCGTGCGCAGCTGGCCCACTTCGCGCTGCAAGGGTTGCGCGATGAAGGTCCTCCACTCCTGCACATAGTCTCTGCTGAGATTCATGTCTTTCTGGCGGTTGTCCGCCTTGAGGCTCTCCACCTCCTGCCGGTGTTTGCGACGGTCCACCAACCAGCCGCAGCCTCCCGCTAGGGTGAGCAGTCCCAATACCAAATTTGTCACTTCTGTCGTCATTTTTCATTGGATATGTTTTTCAAGTTTTTGTTTCCGGTTTCCACCGGTCCGTTTCCAACTCAGGTGCACGAAACGCGTGCCCCCATCGGGGCCCAGGTAGCGGATCAACTGGTCGTAGCGGCCCAGCGATTCAATGACGCGGGCCAGGGCTTCCGTGCCGCCTTCGGCCTGCAAATCGACGGCTTCCCCGCTCAGATGCAGGCTGTCGGGCACTCCTCCCACCGCCGCGTTGTGCAGCGGACAGCGATATCCACTGTTTACGGATACCTCCCGGCCGAGTTTCCGGCAGGCGGGTTGCAAGACTTCAGTCACCAGTGCTTCCATGTTCTTTTTGGCCAAAGGCGGGAGCCGCCCGCAACAACGGCAGGCGAACTCCGACATTTCAAAATTTTTCATCGTCCATTTGTTTTTGTCGGTTGTTGTTCAGTTTGTCTTTCTTGATCAATTCAATGAGCCGGCTTTCCAACTGCTTCACTTCCCTCTGATTCATTTTCATCCGCAGTGCAATGCTTCTGTAGTCGGGCAGTTCGAAAGCCAGCAAGGCATAGCGGATCAGTTGGGGATCTTCGCTTTGGCAGGCCACCCGGTAGGCAATGACGCGTCCCTGGTCGCGACGCTGTTCAAGGGCCTGCTGCTCTTCCTGCTTTTCCAACTCACTCTGGCAGCAGAAGCCCTCCCGCCTGAGTTCCGGGGCGATGTCGAGGATGCTGTTGGCATCGCCATCCTCGTCGTTCAGACTTGTCTCAAACCGGCTGGCGGGGACAACTTCCGGACAACCGTCCTCGACATAGCGCCGCCGGATGTGCTCCATATCGCTGCGTATCACGTTGATGAAAAGGGTCGATAGCTTGGTCCCCTGCTTCCACTTCCATTCACAGTCGGGATCCATCAACTTTCGACAGGCCCGATGGGGAAAGAACTGCCGGGCCGGTTCGCCCAGATAGCCCTCGCTGAAAGGGCCGGTTGCGGTGCGGCCTTTTAATTGGCCAGCCAACCAACGCGAGGCCATTCTCATGGCCTGGTACATTTCCCGGGGAGACGCAGCGGACAGCGCCTTGTACGTCTGCTCCCGTTCACACAGATTCTTAGGCATACGAAAAATGTTTTTATGGTAAGAGATAAGGTTAATTCATGACAGGGATGCCGCCGGTTGGGAGGCCCCCCTATTCGTATTATATCCGTTTTGTTGTTACCTTTCATTTCCAAATCGTTACGGCAAAATTAAGGCGAGGTTTCCGTACTTTTTCAATCTAAAGCCATGGATTTGGACAAAATGTTTCATATCAGGAAAGGGTTTCAACCCGTGGAGAAACATTTTGTCGCTTTGGGAAACATTTATCCAGAGAGGCCAGATAAAATCGACCACCTCTGACCACCCCCATCAGCCCAAATTTCATGTTAACAACTGTAAAATTTAGAGCTCTGGGTATATCGTGGGTTAATGGTGGCAATATCGTGGGTATATCGTGACTATATCATGAGCTCATTTTGGGGACATAAAAAAACAGAAGGCCTCGCCGAAGCGAAGCCTTCTGTTCATGTTGTGCTATTATTGGCAAAGACGATGTCTTACATGATAATAGCGCTCAAAGGATACCACTCATAGCGCTAATTGGATACCAGTTTCATTAAAACAAGAAGCCCGCACACGCGGGGATTGCGATGGATGTGGAGAGGCCAACCATTGCAATCGCTGCACTTGTGCGGGCAAGATATTATGATGCTCGTCATGACTTCTTAACGACAACCCAATGTCCTTCCTTGCGTCCGCCTTCACGAATCAACACGCCCTTTTCACGAAGACGTTTCGTATGGTAGTACACCCCGTCAGGAGTCATATCACACTCACGAGCCAACTCCTCTGTCGTTATGTTAGGGTTCTCCAATATCAGACTTAGAATCTTTTCCGTAGTCTTTTCCGTAGTCACCACATCCTTCGCCTGCCTAAGCCACCCGCACAGGGGCTCACCCTCCATCTCACTTCACATAATATCCACCCGTCTTATCTGAGTCTCTGTGCTCAATAAGGTTTGATTTAGCCAACAAGGCAATATGTCTATCAATTGTAGGGATACTCTTTCCTGTCAATTCAGAAATACGTTTTCTCTGAATACCAGGATTAGCCTTAATAGCCCGATAAGTATTATTTACACTATCACTTAGGCTATCATTTCGACTATCATTTACCCTATCATTTCCATTTAATCCGCCATTTAATCCGCCATTCCCTGAATTCTCATGACTTGATTGAGCCTCCTCCTTCCTCCACATCACCACTGTAAAGTCCTCATCTTGACGAAACTCCGGCTTGCGCAGACCCAGCTCCACGCACCTGTCTATCACATCGTTGGTGCCGGTTCCCACCTGCTCGATATAACCCGCCAGATAGACAGGATTTGCCAGCAGCGGGTTCACCGGCAACGAGGCATGCTCACCTGCCAGTTTCTCCACCGTCATCCCTTTCGGGAGCCTGCCTGGGTTCCACACCTCCAGCCTGTCTTTAAACAGCATCACCTGTACACTACCGGTGCTTAGATAATCGCGGTGCACCACGGCATTCACGATGGTCTCCGTCACCGCCTGCACCGGCAGTTCATACGTCACATCCACCTGCGCTGACACTGTCCGCTCACCCACGCGGGCGTCAATGTGCGACATCACAAAGCTGACAGCCTGGTCAACCACCTCAAACACACTTCCACCGTATATCTGCTGGCTCGCCAGCGGCTTCTGCACCTTAGTACCGTAAAACTGCACGCACTTTACCGTCGATGACACAAACCACTTCTGCGGATCCTTCGCAAAGAGCAGGAGCGCAGCATTGGTCACCCTGCCATCATCCGAGATCAGATGCAGACTATTCAATATCCTGTGGACGTTCTCATCGCTGTATGTCAACGGGAAGTTACGTTTCTCTCTGGCCATTCCCGTCCACCAGCGTATTTTCTCCTTGTCCAGGTCGTCTATCGTGGCATTCATATTCAGGGCCGCATCGAACGGGCCGGAATGAAGATAGCCCTTCAGCACCAGATAATGCACCAAAGCAGCATACACCCCACTCTTCAACTCCTCCAGCGAGCCAAACATATTTCGCACCACGTCCTGCTCAGCCTTCTTTATCAGCGCCATTTCCTTGGGGTGACGTTCTTCTGCCCGTTGAATCAGCACGATTCTATATTTATGGTTCTCCGTAGCGCAGTCATACTCACGTTCCGTTGGCGAGATACCCTCTGCATCCTCATAACCATAATCCACCCCAAAGAGGCCCAGATAAACCTCTGTATCCGCCACCTCCGTCAGGTAAGCCTGCTGTGCAGATACATCCTTGGCCGGCAGTTCCTCAAACAAGAACGGCTCGAAGAAGCGCCCCATCACCGCATCCTGCCGGATGTACGCTGCAATCTCCCTGCGTTCCTTTTCGAACTCCCGCTGTACACTACTTATAAATAGTTTCACCATAATGGATTTGCATTATCTCTTCCTTCTATTCATCGAGGATTCCAATTAGAAGTACAACACACTTCAAAAGTCAAAGTTAAACATAGATTTGAAATATTCCTATGACAACAAAGATATACTGTCTTTTAAAAATACACTTCAGAGTAGAATTCAGGTCTCCATATTGCACAAAAGTATTACAAAGTTTTACTTCGGCATAATGGTCTGACTTTAAGGGTATATTATATCTAGAACCATACTATCAATTAAAATCTTCTTCTCCAAATAGGCTCATCTGACTCTTTTCAGCCTCTTGTTTCTGGCGTTTGCGACGACCTTCAGGAGTTTCTATTGGGGTGTCATTCTCAAAGAAATTGTAGACCTCTGTTACCTCATAGCCAGTTATTTTTACATCACCTTGATTGTCTATCTTCTTTCCTGTAACCAACTGACAGACTATAGACGATCCATTCTTGAAAGGTATCTGACCGGTTTGAACTAAAGTCTTGAATTCGTTTGACTTCATCTTGAACTGTATCACAGCCCCATTGTATATACCCAGCCATTGATACTTACCTTTTTTCAAAACGGGAGAGATGATTTCTATCGTCGCATTGTCATCATAGTCGGGCTCCAAGTCGTCAGATGTCATAATATAGTGCTTAAAATCTGTTGCAAGCACATCTTGGACGCCATAATCTGTAGTCTTCTCATCATCGGTTGCAGAGACACTGATTTTCTCTATCTTGTTGCATTTAGAGGCTTCTTCATAATAGTTGGAACGCTTTTTCTTTATCTTGTTCTCGTCAATCGAATCACACAGTCTTTCCGTCTCTGCTTTTATCTTTATTATTTCTTGTCTTAGCTCTTCTTTTTCCTTTTCTTCCAATAACTCTTTCAATTCCCTGTCCTCAAAAACATACTCCAACGCCCTCTTTGTTGTATAATCAAGCATAGTTGTCAATGGAGTAAGCAAAACCTGTGTTACAAGATAAATTAAAAAAGCTATCTTGATGGCTTTCTCATTCTTTTTGGCAAACTTGAACCAAGCTCTGATACCGCCCTGGCCTATAGGTTCTACCTCTACATCAACTTGAATTTTTAGTTTTGTTGCAATTTCGCTCACAATACCGAGAAATTCATGCTCACATCTATTAAAGATGTGGGCATCCATAGTGTGAGTACCATCATTCAGCCAATAATGCAACTCTATGGTATCAAGTGCTAAGATCTTAACTTCTGGTTTCATTTTGCGGATATATCAATTATGCCACTGTTCATCTTGAGTCATAAGCATTCAAAAACCCAAGTCCGGTTTAGGGAACCTCATCATGTACTCATGAAACTCTTCTATTGTCACCTTCTTGTCCAAAAGGCCATCAAAATAATAACCAGATGTCCTATCAAAATTCATATTATTAAAAGCCGAACCTTTTGCTGCAAGGATAAAATTATAATCTGTTAGAAATCTTACACGTGTTTCGATATAATCTCGCTTCATCTGTACAAGCTGCCCGAAGATTTTGGTTGCACCATCGTCCTCTTCCTGTCTTGTCACCTTTTTGGTATAAAGCGCACATGGTTTATAAATTGCATACTCCTCGTTGACTATACCCAAGTCCTTTTTCAACTCCTGGAGATACTCCTTTGAGTAATGCTTTCTATCTACCTTAGCAGGGTTCTGGGCATCTGCCTCCACATATACATAATTAGAGTAGTAGTGGCCGTCGTCAATAAACGCGACTATTCTCCTTATCTTCAACTCGTCCCACCCTAACATAAATACCCTTCGCCCAATCCGTTTGAAAGAGTTAATATTCAGAGCGCTCCCTGCTCTAAAATACCATATCGGATCTTTAGCTCCTTCTATGCTATCATTAAAATGGATTGGAGCTTCTAATAATTTACTCAAATGCCGATTAATGTCTCTAGCTTTTGTATACTCCACCACTCCCCTCTCCCCGGGAAATGCTGCAGCCATCCTTTTCCTGAAAAACACCGTTGATTCTTCACTGATAACATTCCATTGGGGCTTAACCTCCTTTGTCCGGAAAAGTTTTCCCCATGTCCTTCCAAGCCAATAAACCATATAAGGCTTGTCTTGATGTCGGTGGCCACCATGCTTACAAATATATTCAATGTATGGCGGTATCAGTTCTGCCAAATCACATTTCGAAGAATCAAATGTATAAAGAGTTCTATGATTAATATCAAAAGGCAAGTTTTGAGGCACCCATTTCCCTTTATGTGCGACAGGAATCACATAGTCTACCCCTAAAGCGCTCATGGCATATCCTAACTCCACAAGTACATTTGAGTTTGGCACTTCCTTGGTTACCCGTTGCCCGTTTCCAGTCGATGCAGTATAATTGCAAACTGGTGTTATATCTGCCATAAACAAATCACAGTTATCAATTTTTCTCAATATAGTCTGATCAATAGACTTCATTCCTGTTTCCCCTAGGGTAGAATGGTCAACCTTTAGTATAATACCTTCTTTTTCCGCCAATTCCTTACATGCAGTCGATAGTGCCTGCTCTAATATCTGCCGGCTTTTCTTTTCATCAGATTGCCATGAAAAAAAAAGTGTGTACTCCTTTGATTTTTTCGTCTTATTGGAAAATAAAAAAAACATACTTTCTTTAAATTGTTCCTTGCTTTAGACATTAGTGGTAATAGAGCTCAATAGGATATCAGTTTTATCAAAACAAGCCGCCCACACGATGCGAGGGATTGTGGGATGGGAAACCTGCTTTGTTATCGCTGCATTTGTCCAGGCTACAGTGTGGACTACATATCATCATCCAGCTTCATCATCATGCATCAACGTCATAACTTCTGTTATCCGAAATCACTAATAATCCTGGTATTTCTTGAAGCTTCAATATCAACGGGTTGTTCCAGCCCAAACTTAAGTATAATGCGCCCAGTTGTGGACAACTTCATTTTTGGTCCTCCACGCAAATTACGGGGATCTATAACTGAAAGAAATACAAGCCCTGCAGCCTCAAATGCTTCGGCCACTCCTTCTTCATAGTAATCACTTACAAATCTCGACAACAACTCCAAATCCGTGTAGGCAGTCCGCCCTAAAGCTAAAATGCAACGATTAAAATCCAGCAATGTGATTTCTTCATCCATCTTGGCCTTCATTAATCGACAGATGATTGGGACATAGTTTTGATTGTTCAGTCTATCAAGGATACTTAACAAAGCAACAGCTGTATCCTCACGGTTAGCTTGACAATACTCTTCTGCAAATTTCCGTCTCTTCTCGATGGGGACGTCTTTGATTCCATATAAGAATTTGAAAACCTTATTAGCAAGCACATAGGAGCGTATATTGGCAAACGTTCTTGTACCACTAGCTATTAAGCCAAGTACAGGAATATCTCTAAGTATTGGCGCAGCCTCAGATAAATCCAAAGCATAGTCTAGTCCAACTTCCCCAACTTGAGAAAGACTATCAACAAGATTCTCCGACTCAAAGGCCTTGTCAAAGGATTCTATTACAGAAGTAGTTTGATTCGTCGTCTCCTCCATATCATTAATACTGATTCACCCTCTTATATCCTCTCCCTAACGCAAGAAGCTCATTAAACATCTTTAGACGTTGACCTTCCAGCGCACCGGCATTCATGAGTTTCTTTTGCTGCTTGACCAGTCCCTGAGGCCACGTTCTGAATCAACGTATTTCGACGGATTTCCATGACTCTTCTCTGTAAAGTCATCACTTTCTGATATCTTCTACGCACATCCGTCTCCGGCCCTTCACTTTTCACACTTCAATAACGTCCTCCCAGATAATCCAAAAAATCCTGTCGATGTCGACTCCATTTCCTACCCGAATGAGGCAATCCATAAAAGTCCACCAGTTCCTCTTCCAAAGAATCTAACACCACAGGATTAGCGAGTTTATCAGCCTTTTTAGCATCACAAAGCCAACCTATTTCATTGAAGTCCACTTCCGGAAGAAGATAGTATCGGACTCGATTGTCCGTAGCCCAAACAGCCCCCATTTCATTCAAACAAATCTCGCTCACCTTATAATGCGTTGAAATCATCAGAAAAGAGAAATCTGCCGACTGCACATTGTTCCGAATATGATTCCGAAGGTCCTCGCCATTCTTTATCCCCATCTCTTCTATCGACGTACAAAAGATATCATCATCGTTAAGCCCAATCCCCAATTGTAAGATGTGATCCACAAACATCTTCACCACCTCTTTATCCTTCGATGAGTGACTGATGAAGATTCTTTTAGAACGCCTCTTCTCTAATACCAAGACACACTCTACAATAGTCTTCATTGCTGAAAAGTGGACAATCTTGTCATCCTTCCCGAATTCGTCCTTATGAAGCCTTAATTCATATCCCATATCAGGATACTTCTCAGAAAGAGCATACGATAAATCTTCAATTGCGTTCAGATATTCATCAATGGCCCCCTTAACAGTGTAATCAGTGAACACCAATCCTCGATTATGGAAGTGAGTCCTAAGTGTGCTCATTTTGTCTTCCGAAATGTTTTTACATCTCTCTGCCAACTGATAAATACTTTCCTTCATTTGTATCTACTGTAAGTTTATATTGATAATAGCGCTCAAAGGATACCACTCATAGCGTTCAATAGGGTCGTAGCGCTCGAAACGTTACCGCCTGTAGCGCTATACTCACCGTTTCACTTTCACTTAAAAAAAGTAGGCATGTAGGAGCCCCGCTCATCTAGTGCCCATAATCTTTCACTTTTTCATTTTTCAAGTTTTGCTTCCATGATACCGTCCTGTTCGTGCGGGATGAAGGGGCCTTCCTTGCATTCGAAGACAACGCTTCCGCTCTCAAGGCTTTCCAGTTTATGCCAGACGCCCTTGGGTATATCTACGCCGTAGCGTCCTTCCTCTGCGCAAAGCACTACGCTTTCTATCACGGAGCCGTCATCATTATATGTTGTGGAACGCACCTTGCCCCTCAGCACTACAAACGACTCATCTTTTGTCGGATGCCGGTGTATGGGTATGTCAGTTCCAGGTTCCACGGCGTTCAGCATGCGGTGGCACTTGTCCTCCAGCGACTGATGGAAGTTGTAGTTCATCCGCAGGCGGGGCGATTCCTTGGCCTGCCGGCTGACCTCGTTCAGCAATTGTTCGTCGATTATCTTCATATCTTATAATAGCGCTAGATAGGGTCATCATCCTTTGGTAAGGAAATGCCATCGTGATTGAAACTTGCGGTTAAGACAAGAGGTTGCGGTTAAAACAAGAAGCCCGCACGCGCGGGGATTGCGGTGGATGTGGAGAGGTCAACCATTGCAATCGCTGCATTTGTGCGGGCTATATTTCATCAAATTGTTTCATCCACGCTGGTGCCGCTGCTGCTGCGCAACAAAAGGTGCGGGCCACAATATACAGTTCATCATCTCGCTTCACTCTGCCGATATTCACGTTCTCAAGTCTTTACTGCTTAATCTAAGTTTTGAGTTCCTACTGGTTAGTTCTTAGCGATTACTTCTCTATCGCCTGCTTGATGGTATCGACAATATACTTCACATCCTCGTCACTTACGTAGGGTCCGGCGGGGAGGCACATGCCAACTTTGAACAGCGATTTGCTCACACCATTGATGTATGCGACACTTGCGTCAGAGGTCCGTCGGATAATGCCATTAGGCAAGTACTCCACTTTCAACTCTCCACTTTCCATTCGCGTATAGACCGGCTGCTTATGTATGGGTTTCCAGACGGGACGGGCTTCGATGCCGGCCGCGTCCATGAATACGCGCAAGGTTTCTACGTTGTCATTGGGCTGGCTGTCGGTCACCGCGCTCGATGCGGCGTGGATCAGGTCGCCGACTTATACTTTCACAGAAAATGCTTTGCTAATTCTAGTACCTGTGCGAAACTACCTCAAGCACTTCGGTGCTGTTTGATTGGACCCGGTTGCCGCGGTGTGTGCGTGGGCGGCAATACATCCGTTTACCGGGGCCTTAGGTTTACCATGGCCTTACATCGAAAGAATGTCCTCCGGGCTGGTGGGTTCGTAGGGGCCGGCTTTCATTTCGAGGATGACGGAGCCGGATTCGAGGGCGCGGACGGTGTGCCACTGTCCGGCGGGGACATTCAAGGCCACGACCGGCCCGTTGGGCGACAACTCTATGCGCTCTGTGCAGATTTTCTCCAGTTCGTCGTAGTATTCCCAGACGAGCCGGCCTCGCAGGCAGACGACCGTTTCGGTGGTGTGCCGGTGACGGTGTATCGGCAGGGGGCTGCCCGGCTCGATGGCGTTGAGCATCCGCTGCGACTGGTCCTTGTCGGAGTTTCTCAGATCGTAGTTCATCCTAAGTCGCGGCGAGGCCTTGGCCTGGGCGGTCAAGGTATCTAACAATGTCTGGGTTATCTTCATATCTCAATCATTTCCATTGAGGCCATAACAAGAAGGAACAGAATGCCCACAGCGCCATTATGCACTTCATATCAATATTTGCGCAGAACCACCTCAAACGCCTCCGCATAATTCACGCCCCACTGGCTGCCACGAACAGCGGCAAGGCCAGCGATATACTCTGCACTCCGAGGATGTGGATAAGGCCGCATCACGCCACGATACATGCCCAAAGCCTTTATCTTGGCATCTACGCCTTCTTTCCCAACTTCCACAAAGCAGTCGGGGTTAAACGTCTGCATGGCATTGTTAATCTTCCACTCCGTACAGCTGGGCACCTCCATATACCAGAACTCCTTCACGCGTTTCACCTCCGGCCTGCGCTGGAACAGACGTATCGCCTCCTGGCACGCCATCGACGTCTGCAGATGGTCGTTGTTCGTATCCGCAGGATGATGCGTGATGATGATGTCCGGCTCACTCTCCTTGATGGCACTTTCGATGAACTGCACCAGCTGCAGATGCGGCACCGTGTTCATCTCGATGTTCGGGAACGTCCCTTCATACTCCTTGTTCACCCCGATATATTTCAGTGCCGTATGCGTATCATCATCCAATTCCTTATCGTCCGGACGGAACGCACGCGCCTTGGCCTCCGTGCACATGATGCATACATCCACCTGGTCACCATCGTGTGCCCATTTCCATATCGATGCTCCTGCACCCAGCACCTCATCATCCGGGTGCGCCACTACGATTAAGTATTTCATATTCTTAGTTGTATTATTTTCGTTTATTATCCTAAGCTTGCCGACAGCGGCCTTGCTTCACTATTCAGTAACAAGCGAAGTTAATTAGCTATGCTTAAATGTCACATAGTATTTACCTTCTTTCTCGTCTACCTTGTTTATATAATGCCCATGCTCTTTAAGATAGTCAAGAAGTATACGATTGTGCTCATTAATTTCAAACTCCGCCCACCCACGTGGATAGGTCAATCTATTATAGCCACCACCTAAGCTGCTTAAGAGTTTATTCTCACGCTCAGTATCATAATCCCATGCAGCATTACACTTATTTATAAGCATGATTTTCTGCTCCCAGCTATCACCACCTTGATATAAAGTCAACGCATCAATTATCAGGTCTTTATCCGAACCTTCCAAACCGCACTGATTAAAATAGAAACATACTAGTTTTGCCAGTTCCCAGGTATCGTGTCTTTCTTTTGTTATATACAGATAATCATTAAGGAAGCGTTTCTTTTGCTCCAACGTAAGTCTACTATTCAGCACATGAATTCCCATGCTATTTCTTATGAGGTCATCCCATTCTATTGATTCCTCGTCCAGGAGCGCATCGTAATGAAGTAATAGGTAATCATCTGCTACTTGGTCGGAACTATTATCGTTTAGGTATTTGAAGATTTCGGGGTCTGCATTAACTTTCTTTTGTCTGATGACCTCAGCGATCCTTTCATCATTCATACCCTCTACTTCTGCAAGCATAAAGCTCTGATCAAAACTGCGAAGCAATTGCTTGAAATCATTCAATGACTGCTTGTCGCCGGCAAACAGTTGCTGGTGTAGTAATGTAACCAGACTCTGCGACCCTGAGCATTTACTTCTGGATAATAAACTGGCATGCTTAGTAATGAATCCATTTAAACTATCCGTCAATTCTCCTTCAATATTCATTGCATCAAGGATTAACGTCCATGAAACAACCATCTTATCAGCCTTAAGAACCATTTCGATGACTCCGCTATCCAAGTCGCTGACGACATCAAATATGTATTGCTGCTTAGTCAAATACTTTACAATCCAGTCTTCAGCAGCCACATTTTCCTTGATTATATACACAAGAGCCATTCTCTCCTCTTCATCGCATGGATCTTCAAACATCTGAACAATACTCTTCTGATTGTGGATCAGATAATTCTTCAGTCGGATTTCCGGCAACCCTAATATGGCTGTCATAGGTTTCTTAGTCCAATCCTCACCCAGTATGACCTCCATGTTGTTCCTGCTAATGACAAATCTCTTGTTGACCAGACAATAGTTATAGAACTCTTGCGATTGTTTATTAGATTTAACCAATGTCTCAAAGCAGAGATTATATGCACGGATAAACTTCTTCAGCTTACCAGCATCCATCATTTGGATGTTATTATGGATAAACTCGTACCTCCCTTCTAAGTATTCAATCTCCTCATCCTTCAATTTGATTGTTGTTGGAGCCTCCTTAAAGAATAGTTTCAACAACACCTCTCCTTCCTCTGCTTTCTCCTGCCCTCTAATGATATTCACGCAAGAATCCCATCCATCAAATACACGAGCAAAGAATTCCTCCTTTGCTGGATTTGCCATCTGGGAATAGCTAACGATAAACTCAGGATTCTTCCGGGCAGTCTCTATGAAACTTATCAGGAAATGATCCTGTTTACTATCAAGAAGGTAGTTCAGAATATCATAGTTCAAAACGTTCTTCTCTTTGAAATCTTCCACCTTAAGTTTTCCGACTACGCTCTTGGCATTATTGAGTTTATGGTCATAGGGTCTTTCTGCACCTTGCAGGATGGCATTAGTAAATTGGTAATCACTTTCAGACGTGGAACCCTCATAGAATTTAGAAATATACAAATAGTAATCCTCTGATACATACCCACCATACAGCATTGTCTGGAGTGTATCTACCATATCCTTATCAATGGCTTGCTCCTTCTTTTCTTTCGCAGGATACTCCTTTACATACACATTATTAAGCACCTCTTTTGTTTTGACAGAGCCAATCCACTTGATTAGTTCTTGCAAGGATGTGTTCTCAATAACCTTGATTTCCTTTTCGAGTTTTATCTTATCCTCGTTTGCTCTTGTATACTTATTCTGGTCCTCATCTATGGCCTCATAGTAGTCAAGATCTTCTGTCACCTTCTTTTCAAGGTCCTCAAATTTAAAATCATAGTCACTTTCTCCAAAGGTCTCTTTATCATCCTCTCGGTAAGTATACCTGTCAAATTCGTCGTTTGTAAACCACTCAAACAGATTATCCTTATTGGCAACTTGGTCAAGAGTATAGTCATAGCCGTCCTTTATCAAACGGATAACAGTAAGCCCGTCATTCATCTTTTCCAGATATTGTTTTCTGGCATTCACAATTTTCGATCTGGCCTCGTTCATTCTTTGAATAGCAGTCTTTAGCTCTTCATTCAGTTCTTTTGTCAAACCCTCATAGAATAGTTCCTTATTCTGAAATACTGAATAGAACAGCCCCTCCTTCTTGTAAGCCCGGGAGAAGTCTTGTGGATAAAGATTCTTGTAAACTATAACGGCCAATAATTTCTGCTCATAGCTATCCAAGTCCTCACTAATGTGAACTTTCAAACTCTTTTCAAACAATGTGTACTCATTAACAATGTTCTTCAGTTCCCGCAATCCAGACACTTTCTTCAACAACTGCTCCAATACCGCTGCATCTACTGTCTTAAATAGTCCCTTCTTTTTATACTCTTTTATCAGATAATCTGTTACATTGTAATGGTCAACAACCGGCACAACAGCCACTATGTAGTCAAAACACTTAGTCCTTAACTCTCGCGTGAAAACATCATCCCTGATAGCATAGATGAACTTCACCACCCTTTTCTTATTCTTGAACGCTTCTGACTCGTTTATCAGCATATTCAATTCTCGAATCTTCAAGAATAGCTTATCTGAATTATCCAAACGATCTAAATCTTCAAACAAGATATAGTTGTAGTGATTCGCCTCCAAAATATAAATTATCTCCTCCAGATACCTGTTGAAGACTGACACTTCCGTTGAGGCTTCTAAAGAAACGCCCTTAGCCTCAAACTTGAAGTTCCTAAATCGGTTTATCTTATCAGCAATTTTAACTCCAACCTTGAATGCAAACCATATAAGATATGCTATACACCCTGCATCAGCTATAGTATTGACTACTTTTCCTATAACAGGACCCGCCTTTTTACCAAATATGCCAAAGAACCAATCGTATGCTTCATAGAAGCTATCTATCTGGAATATGGAGGGCTCAAATGCAATAATAAAACAAACAAAAGCAATCAGAACTAGCTTGATATACTTCTCCAGTAACGCTTTGTCTATGTGTTGTATAAGTTGGAATCTGGAGTAAGGTATCTTGCTTTTGTCACATTTATATAAGAGGTGTTGTACAATCTTATATTCTATTTCATCCGAACTTTGCGCACCACTCTGAGGCTTACTTTCATCATGAAGAGCAAACGTCGACATGGAAATACGCAAGACCTCACCTCCAATTCCCATCTCTTCAATACAGGTATTGGCAACAGAACTTTTTCCTGATCCATAGTGTCCCGTTACAGCAATGTTTCTCGAATTTGCCTGTTCCAAGGCAAATCTCAAATCATCAACAGCAAGATGTGACGTATCCTCTGCTTCAATACTACAAGGAGAAAGGAGCTTTCTGCACTCCATCGCTAGAGATTTATCAGCGACATTTGTATCTTCTTGTAATACGTCTTGTTTTATTTCCTGCTCTTCCATTATTTTCAGTTCTCAAGGTCTTGGCGACAACGCTACAAAGAAATTATATCATCTGGCTTCTCATCCATTGCCTGATGCCACATGTCCTGCATGAATTTAGCCATCGGACGTTTTTCTATCTCTTTTGGCTTTGTATAATTACCTATCCAAAGGCGTTCTATGTATTCGGGAGCATCACCGCTAAGGAAAGTGAAGTTTGCTGGGTTCAGATAGTAAGGAGCTTCGTAAGCTTTATCATATACCTCCTGAACAACATCCCCGTGACGACTATACAAAGCCTTCAAATGGAACATGTTCTTATACGTATCAAAATCTATGGTATTAACGCCAGCCTCAGGGATCAGTTCAACCTCTACTTCATCATTAACTCTCTTTGACGTATATGGTCCAAGTGGATCTGTCAATTCAAAATGGAACTGCTTATGAATATCCGCGTAATATGGATGATAATCCAAAGAAAGTGTTCCTGTAGATTTCCCTTGATTACACACCCCACAAGATGGTATCAGGTTATAGAACGACATACTGAGCATTGGGTAACTCGACTTATCGAAGAAATGGTCAAACTGAAACTTGGCCAACTTCTTAACCGGACGTTTCTTTGGCTCATTTGCATAGAGCGTATAATGCATATTGCAATACGGGCAGGTTTTTATGTTCAATTGCTTTGCAACATCAACAAGAACGCCAGCCCTGTATGTGGAAAAATTAAAAGCCACTAAGATAGCCCTGCCTAAATCTGTCTCTTTCCAATTCTTCCCCACCTTCATTTTGAATCTATCTTTGCATTTTGTGTCGAAATAGTTGGCCCATTTTTCCAAACTTGCAGCATCTGCAGTCAGTAAATCGTGAAGCTTTATACGAATAAACCTGACTACAACAGCATCAGTATGACTAAGATTAGCAATTGCTTTAGTTAGGTTAGTCCAAATATCACCTTCAATCTTCCCTACAAGATAATCCTTGATATCATCCAGACTTCTCTTTTTGCCATCCACACCCGTCCTTATTTGCGATATCTTATTCATGGTGCCGTTCCTTTAACCTTCTCAATTCTCTTGCCTTCTCTTCATGATATGCTATTTGAGCATCGATATCCTGATCTCTCATCTTTCGCAACAGATAATCCTTTATCCGAGCGTCACCTATCATTCCGATAACCTTTTTGGTCTCTTCGTTGGCCTTTTTATCTTCAATATCTTTCTTTACGGCCATCAATTTTCTGCGGGCAAATTCTCCAACCAGCCCATCATTCATAAAGAAAGAACCCTTGTACTGTTCAAATACATTAGCGGCAAATGTCTCACGCGCTTCTTTTGCATCTGCATTGCGAGTCATTCCATTTTCATCAACCTTCAGATAATTTACGCAACAGGCAGGAATATCCGAGAGCAACACAGGAGAATGAGTGCTTATCATAACCTGAAAATCAACACCAGGCTTCACCATTATCATTGTCTGTAGGAAGTCAAGAATTAAGTTGATGTATCTTCTCTGCCAGTCGGGATGAAATCCTATCTCCGCCTCATCAAGCAAAATAAGTCGCTTGGAGTCAATATTAGCGAATTTCTTGGGAGAAGTCATCAGTGCATCGTATAGACGAGAGAATATGTCCAGAAGGTTCTGCTCTCCAGAACTCAATATCGTATTCATCCCAAGCTCTTGCGAATAGTACAAATCAAAAAACTTAGCGGTTAAGAAGAATGGTTTATTCAGAATATCTTCTGTTAATGTGCGTAACTGTTCACCATCCTTATCAGTATCCAGATAGTAGCATTGCGTTACCCCATTATCAAAGAACGCACACAATTTATCAATTGTCTTTATAACATACAGCACAGCAGATAATTCCTCGTTAAGTCCCAGCTCGCAATCATACTGCTTTACAAACCGTTCAAACTGCTCGATAGTATGGGAATTGTCGGTTTCGAAATCCGTCCACGCCATTAACGCATTCTTGGTATCTTCGGGGTTAGTTTTAAGGCCCTCATTCATCAAGTTTAGGAAATTATAATAGAGGAGCTGCTCCAAATACCTATCCCTTGCATCTGAATGAACAAGTTTTTTTTGAGGTATCTCAATTATTTCTGCTGAGAGTGGAAACTTATTCTGACGGGCAGCAAGTTCCGCTTTTCTATTCTTTTCATTCAAAGCATACCAACCAGATTCGTTTACTCCAATCTGAACATACTTAGGCAAACAGAACTCTTTCACAGTATTTCTAACTCTTTCGTCAGCAAGCATCGTACAAATTCTGTGATTGTTCTGAGCAACGAAATAGTTTAAGTGGCTATACAGCGGCAATGTCATACGTATAGAATCTATGTTGGAATATGACTGCACATCTCTAACCAACATCCATCCATCAGAGGCATTGTATCCACCAGCTAGCTCAGTAGAACGAAGATCATTATATGTAACATATGGCATGAAGTGGCCACAATAATAGAAGCAAGTAATTTTGGGTATGTTTTCTATTATTCTGTATGTAAGTTCAGTTTCCACTTGAACATCCTTCCCCCACACCAACAAACGTCCATCCTGTTCATACACCAACACTCCGTCCACCTCACGCGTGTTTGCACCATCCACCAAAGTGTTAAGAATAAATTCCATCGATGTACTCTTCCCGGCTCCATTGTTTCCAACAATAGCAGCTAATGAATACACTCCAATACCCCAAAAATCTTTTGGGTAGTTATTGTTTGTGTTTATCCTCAGGACATTGGACGAAGTATCAAAGCGATATTCATAATGACTATCTACTTTGAGACAAACGTTTCTCAATCCTTTGTAATGACGTATATAAGCATAACAAATATGGATCATGCTACTTTAACCTTTAATCATTAACCATCAGCATGTCTCCTCTGCGGCACAAACACAAAGCTACAGAACTGCCACAAGGCATCCAATATCCGTACACCCAATTTTTCATCCTCTTTTGCCGGTTTTTCCTTCTGAGGTTTGGAATAACGATAGTTATGTGGTAAGAGGTTTGGAATTGACGTAAGAGCTTTTTCTTAAAGGCAAAGCCATAACACTTAGCACAAAGACTCCATAGGAGTCACAAACGTCAGAAGGGGTTTTCGATGTTTTTGTTAATAATCCGTGTAGATACGTGCAATCCGTGTTCGAAAAAGAAATATCTGTGGTCTCTGTGAGATCTGTGTGACATTAGAGGTTTTCGAGTCTTTCGATGTTTATTAACCCTTCAAAAGCAATCTATAACAATTCGTCTCATACTGTTCAAAGCCCAAGTTCTGGTACAGTTGGTTGGCGGCCACGCGGCCGGGATTTGAGGTCAGCTGGATATGATGTACATTCAGGCTTCTGGCTGCTTCATGCATGGCTGTCATCAACGCCTTTCCGAATCCACGGCCACGGTAGCTTGAGGTGACAACCACAGATTCTATATCAGCAAGGGTAAACTACGTATTCCGGACCATGGTCGGCCAGTAATTCCAGCCTGAAATAGGCCAAAATGATGCTCGTCTACCTATAAAATGATAGGTAAAATGAGCAAAAACCACTTGAAATCGCCGCCGGCGCCCTCTTTTTCCGGAGCATTGTCGGCCACTTTGCAGGATCACCTGCAGAAATTATGTGCCGCATCTGCTTTTCCGGAGCATGCTCGGCCACTCGCCAGAGTCAGCATCCTGACGGACAATCTTTTCCGGACCATTGTCGGCCACCCTCATGTCGAATCGCCTAACTTTGCCGCAATCAATAATGGCAAAGGAATATGGCAGGAACAATCATTGACATGAGCAAGATCAAGCAACTTCTTCATCTGAAGAAAGCCGGTGTCTCGAACAGGCAGATTGCTAAGGATCTCAAGATGAGCCGGGACAAGGCTAACGAGTATGTGAACCGCGCAGAGAGTGATCCTCTCGGCATAGATGGGTTGCTTAAACTGGACGATCCAGTCCTGGAGAAGCGCTTCCATCCGGGTAATCCTGCATACACCGATGAGCGAATGGAGACGTTCCTGGAACTGCTTCCGGACTTTGTCGAGCAGCTGTCGCACAAGCATGTGACACGGCAGCTCGTGTGGGAAGACTACAAGCGTCTGCATCCGAACGGCTACGAGAAATCCCAGTTCTACTTCCACCTGGCGCAGAATCTCAAGGCACAGAAGACGCCGACTTCCGCGTTGCCGCATGACCCAGGAAAGGAGCTCTTCGTTGACTTTGCAGGCGACACACTCGGCTATGTCGATGTGGAGACCGGAGAGCTGGTCAAGGTGCAGACCTTTGTAAGCACGATGGCATGCACAGACTACACGTTCGCCCTGTGTGTCCCTTCACAGAAGACGGAGGACTTCCTCCATGCACTCGGCAAAGCCCTCGAGTTCTATGGCGGTGTACCCAGAATCGTCGTCCCCGACAATCTCAAGGCTGCGGTCATAAAGGCCGACAAGTACGAGCCCGTACTGAACAAGGCGATGGATGACATGGGCAACCACTATGGCTTCGTCACGATACCATGCCAGCCAGTCAAGCCGACGCAGAAGGCCAAGGTGGAGAATCAGGTGCAGATCATCTACCACAGGATATATGCACGCTTGAGAAACCGCCAGTTCTTCTCTCTCGAGGAACTGAATGCTGCCGTGTCCGAGTTCCTTGCCTGCCACAATCAGACACGCATGCAACAGCGTCCATACACTCGAGAAGAACACTTCCATGCGGTGGAAAAGCCGGAACTGCTCCCTTTGCCCGAGACTCCGTACCAGATGAAGCGTTACGCCGAGGTCACCGTGCAGCAGAACGGCCACGTCTACCTGAGCTGCGACAAGCACTACTACTCTGTGCCATACACACTCATAGGAAGCAAGGCGAAGATAATCTTCACGTCAACACTTGTGAAGGTATATGTCAGAGGTGAGCTTGTAGCAACGCACAGGCGTGACCGCAGCTTCGGTTACACGTCGGTAGACGAACATCTTGCATCCAATACACTGGCCTTTACAAAGCGGTCGGCATCCTACTACAAGGACAGGGCAAGGAGCGTCTCCGATGCTCTTCTCGCCTTGTTCGACTCGATGTTCGCAGGGTCCAACGGCTCATGCCCTCCGGAGTACTACTACAAGACGTGCGACATGATGCTGAGACTTCAGCGAAGCTATCCGGAGGACATCTTCGAGGTGGCTTGCGAGATCTGCCTCGAGAACAGACTCTTCACCGGAAAGAGACTGGAGAACGTCCTCAAGACCGTACAGCAGTCACATCAGATAAGGGAATCCGCAGCCGTGCCGGAACCCACCGGCCATGCCAACATGCGCGGCACCATCTTCTTCCAATAACAAGCAACAACAATGGACACAATATCAAACTCATTCCACACCCTGCACATGCCAGGCATGGCATCATGCTGGAAGACACTCAACGAAACACACCAGATAGACAAACTCTCCTTCCCGGACGGCCTCGAACTGCTGCTGCAGAGCGAGCTGGACAGCCGTCGCAACAACAGAATCGACAGACTGATACGCAATGCCAACTTCAAGCAACAAGCCAGCCTGGAGGAACTCGAAGCCAGCGATGCTCGCGGCATCCCCGCCGGAGCCATCACCCAGCTGGCTACCGGTGAGTATCTGAAAAACGGTGCAACAATCGTCATCAGCGGTCCAACCGGCACCGGCAAGTCGTTCCTTGCCTGCGCTCTTGGCGAGCGTGCTTGCAGGCTAGGATACAAAGTCAGGTACTATACTGTCAGCAGGCTGATGGACGAGCTCAAACTCGCCAGGCTCGAGGGTCACGAACTCAAGTTCTTTGAAAAGATCGAGCATCTGGACCTGCTCATCATAGATGACTTCGGGATGAAGCGTCTCGAAGGCCAACAGCAGAACGACTTCGAGCAGATAATCGATGACAGGTATCACAGAAAATCGCTGATCCTGTCCAGCCAGTTGGCTGTCGCCGACTGGTACGGCGTCTTCAGCAATGAGATGCTTGCAGAGGCTTGCCTGGACAGAATAGTACACAAATCTCTCCGCTTCGAGCTGAAAGGAGATAGTATGAGAAAGAAATATTGATATCTTTGCGAATCTAACTCAGGTGGCCGAGTATCACCGGAATCGGTGGCCGACTATCCGCCGGAATATCTAGGGTAAACTCCAGTGTATGCTTGATGCAAAGCGTTCCGGTAGCGACAATGTGACCTTCATCCCTGATCACATACACGTGAACATTGGTATCGTTCAATGCATTTTTCAAAAGCTCTTCGTTACAGAAACTTGTGGTAGATAACTCATGCATCAATGCATCAAGGTCAACCAAGTCCCGAGGTGAATATGAACTTAACTCCTCTACCATTATCATCACTGGCCTTTAAGCGGGCAAACAATACGTATAATGTTCAGACCGTCTTAGAGTAATTCACCAACTTATCATGCATCCACTGCGGATACTTGCCGAAGGCTGTATAAAGGATTGCCAACACCGTCCAGACAATCAGTTTAATATCTCCGAAGAACGACGCATGCTTCACATAATACACATCCAGCTTCAGGCGAATCGGGAGCACCTTCTCGTTGTACTCCTCCTCATCGGGGAATCGGTCACCATAGATGTAATCCCACAGACTCGACTGACTCGTCAGCCCGCAGGGAACAGTTGCAGCAATTGCATTCTCACCACCACGGGTAATCTCCACCTGGTCCACTGCTGCCGGACGAGGCCCCACTATCGACATCGTACCATTCAGGATATTGATCAACTGAGGAAGTTCATCAATCTTCAGTCGCCGCATAATCTTACCCCACCAGAATATCCGGTCCTGGTCCGGGCGCAGCGAAGCCTCGTTAGCTCCCCGTGCCACCCGCATCGAGCGGAATTTCCACATCTTGAACTCCTTATTGTCCTTACCCACTCGCTTGGCGAAGTAGAACAGAGGCCCCGGGTCGCTCAGCTCCGTCATGATAATGGAGAACAACCAAATGGGCGAAGTCCCCACAATCCCCAGCAAGGCACAAACAAAATCAAATATTCTCTTGATAACTCTATACATATATTCGTTCAATTCGTGAAATTCGTGTTCGTAACCTCATTCCGCACTTGATGCGGAATCTCTTTCTGCGATTTCTGTACCACCTGTGTGACTTAATCACTCGTACGGAAAGGCCACAGTGCCTTAAACACCAAATACGTCTTATTGCTCTTTCCAAACACCAGTCTGAGGCAATGATATCCACATACCACCATCCAGCGGGGAATCCGTAGCACGTGCCTGGCCCGGCCTTCGGCCTTCTCCTCTGCTATCACCTGGGCACTGTCCAACAGTTCCTCGTCTTTGATGATGTGGATGGTATTATCCACAGGAGAATCCACCCAGTCCACCATAGCGGCGACAGCCTTCTTGACGGCCAGCACCTCAAACTGCTGGCCGCCACCGATCAGGTAGGCCCAGTCGGGATACTTCAGGTAATAACGTTTCTGGATATCCCGCTTCACGTCCTCCGCATAGACCGGCGAGAAGCGATAGATATTGTATCCAAACGTCTGCTGGTTGTGCTCAGTCGCGTCCATATCGGCAGGGCTATCGCTCCCGTTTGCATGATCGTTTCTATTGTATCCAAACGTCTGCTGGCTGTGCTCAGTCGCGTTCATACCGGCAGGGCTGTCACTTTCATTGGCACGATTGTTCCAGTCATCCCAAATCTCCTTCAACCTGCCTTCGGCCATGGCCTTGCTCTTGCCGTAATAGGAAATCGGATTCAAGGGCGTCTCAGGCGTAATCGGGCCCTTGACCATACCGATGGCATCCACCGTACTGATAAACAGCACAGGCACATTGTGGGCAGCACAAGCTTCAAACACATTTTCGGCACACTCCACATTGATCTTATGATATACCTCCCAAGTAAGGTTTTTCATGCCTGCCGTATGCGCCAAAGCAGCCAGATGAATGACCCGGTCTATCTTGTGGGTATCAAACAACTTGCCGATAGCCTCCTTGTTCGACAGATCCAGCACCACATCCTCTCTTAGCTCTTCGCCCTTAGCTCTTAGCTCTGCCTTTGGCAGAACGCGATCAACACCAATCACCGTATGACCCTTCTCCTTCAGGCCTTTTACCACATAGCTGCCAATCATCCCGGCAGAGCCTGTCACAAGTATATTCATATTGTTATTGATTCATCGTTTTGTTGGCATCCGCCACCAGTTCATTGAGCATCCACGTGCATTCTTTCCCGCACAACGAATACAGAATGCAGATCACCGTATAGACAATCATTTTCAGATCGTACCACAGGCTGGCCTTCTGCACATAGGTATATTCCAACTCGCGACGTGTGGGATATACCTTTTCCATGTATTCCTTCTCATCGGTTATCTGGTCGCCGTAAATATAATCATACAGCGCAGCCGGTCCGCTCAGCCCTACAGGCACCTTGGCCGCCTCATCCCATTTGCCAAAGCGGAACATGTCAAACTGATCCTCCGCCACAGGGCGGGGACCAACAATTGACATCGTTCCGTTCAGGATATTAATCAACTGCGGCAACTCGTCGATCTTCGCCTTGCGAATAAAATGACCGAATGGGAAAATACGATCTTCATCAGGTCTAAGGCTTGCTTCCGCCCCTTTCTTCGGACCCTTCAGCACTTTCATAGACCTGAACTTGTACATCTTGAACAGCCTGTTTCCCTTACCAATACGGTTAGCCATATAAAAAACTGGTCCCCAGTCACTGATGAGGATGCCGATGGCTGTTAAGATAAAAATTGGAGAGAGAGCAGCCAATGCCAAGAAGGCACAAAGAAGATCAAAAAGTCTCTTGACAAATGAATACATAGGATACTCTTTAGTTAGTAGAATCCAAACGATGCGGTATTTCCTTCACCACTTTGGCCGGACGGCCAGTGGCAACTGTATAGGGAGGTATATCCTTCGTCACCAAAGAATACGCACCAACAATCGCACCGTCACCGATGGTCACTCCTGGCATAATCAAGGTTTCCATACCTATCATCACCCCCTTGCCAATATGTATTTCCCCTAGCTTGTAAGGCAATGATGCAGCATTATCACCTACTCTGTATCCTTTCAGATCCCTCTGATGGCACAAGAGCCTGCATCCTCCTGTAATATGTGCATAATCATCAATATATATCAAATCTGCGTGTCCTTGGTCAATCCTTACATGGTCTCCCATAAAAACATGCTTGCCCACATGACATCCCATTTTTCTTGCCAAATGCGGGCGTAACTTACGAGGTGCAAAGGGTTCTAATATTGCCCAATCCATCATATTTTGACGATGCTTCTGCCGTATATTATGGAAAAATTGCCATATGACACGCCATAAATTCACCTGTCCATATTCCTCCTCTGAATAGTTAAAACCTAGTGATCTCAGGAGTTTATACGTTGTACTCAACTTCTCTCTCTTCATTTCCTATTCCATTGTTCTTGACATTTAATCCGAATTACAGAAAGTATTTTTTTATTTTAAAGAAATACTTCAGCCAAATCATAGGCGCACAAACGAACAATCCATTTTCTTTCAATGCTCTTACCGTCTCTTTATTAAGCAGCATCTTATTTGACAACTGAGTACTTATCCCACCCATCCTAAAAGTAAAATAGGCTTCTGGGACATATTTCGTTTTCACATGGTTGACATATACAAAACGTAACATCAACTCAAAATCTGCAGCAATTTTGTAGCCGAGTTTATAGTATCCGAATTTCTCGAAAAGATATTTCCTTGCATAGAAGGATTGATGTCCAGGCATCATTCCAATTCTATACATCCATCTCCTAAATCCTGCACACGAATTTACTTTCTCATGTCCATCATCAAAAAGCAGACGGCTATCACCATAGATGGCATCAGTGTTTTCATCTTCAAACGCCTTTGCAATAATATCAAATGAATCATCTCGATGAAAATAGTCATCAGAATTAATAATTCCAACGACATCGCCAGTTGCGATGTTTAATCCTTTGTTAATGGCATCATACATTCCCTTATCTGGTTCGGAAATCCAATGCATGCGTCCTTCAAACTTAGGTTCATATTCTTTTAAAATGTCAACTGTATTGTCTCTCGACCGCCCATCCACTATGATATATTCATAGTTCTTATATCTCTGCTTGAGTACACCTTCAATTGATTCTTTAATAATATAAGCCCTATTAAAGGTGACTGTGATTATTGAAATCTTGATCATTTCTCAGTTATCTACTTAATGCTCTTTCAACCACTTCAGTGTCTCACGCACTCCGGTAATCCTATCAAACGGCGGATTGGGTGCTATAGAGTATGTTTTATCCAGATTTCGCGTATTGCGAGTTGTCATATTTCTTAGTCTAAGGGAATTCATAGGAAATCGTTTTCCTGTCATAGTATAAAAAATATCACCGAATATTGCGGCACACTTCAGAAGCGAGTAAGGCATCCTTGGAATTTTAATACATAATTCCTCGCCAATCTCGTTGGCCCAATCTTCAATAGGAATAGGAGGATTGTCACCTATATAAAAAACTTTATTATTCTCGTCTTTCGTCTCAGCATGAAGAATACAATCTATCTGATAAACAGTGTTACCCACGTAGCCATATGTCTTAGTCGCCGATTTATGACCTATATGGAAGTATTTCTTAGCCATCACCATATCAAAGAAATTTCTATAAGGGGTTCCGAACCATGGTCCCCAGATGGAGGTAGGCCTGATAATTGCCCAGTCGCATTGTGGTTTGTTTGCCCAGACTTTTTGCTCTGTAATCACCTTGCTATACCCGTAGTTGTCATATGGTGCATAGTCAAATTGGTCTTTAGGATAATAGCCTGTAGGACAGATATGCTGTGAGGATGTAATGATGATTTTCTTGATGTTCTTTAAATCCTTAACCACATTTAGCACATTCTCTACACCTAAAGTATTTGAGTCATAATCATCTATGCTCTTTCCATCCAAATCTGTACGAGCAGCCATATGCAGAATATAGTCTGGATTAAAATCAAGTACTATTTCTTTCAAAGCTTCATAATCTCTTATGTCTATATTCTTCCATAAAGAAAAATGATCTCTATTCTTTGGCTCAACTATATCTATGTTTAAAACATCATATTCAGTCTTGAAATGCTCTATTAGATTCGTTCCAATAAAACCAGATCCTCCAGTAATTAATATCTTCATTGTTATATCAGCGTTTTATACATTTCAATAAATTGCCTGGCAACCGACTCGCTCGTGTACTTGGATTCAACCAGCATACGGCCCCGCTCTCCCATTTCCTTTAATTTGTCTTCGGAACATGTCAGATAATCCATAATTGCCTCAACCAATGGTTGAGTGCCTAATTCTATCCACCATCCACACTGATTGGTAATTAACTCCTTCCAAGGGGCTCCCTTGGTTGTTATTACAGGTGTACCACAAGCTAAAGCTTCCGCCACCACTATTCCAAAATTCTCTGTATATGTTGGTAAGACAAACACATCTACTTCATGTATAAGCTTTATTTTTTCCCCACCATAAACGGGTCCAATAAAAACAACAATATCAGAGACCCCATATTCGCGAGACATCTTCACCATTTCATCATAATAATCATTCTCTTTGGGCCCCGCAATATAGAATTTATATCCCTTCAATTCTTGCTTTAGAATAGCGGCAGCTTCGACAATATGATGAACCCCTTTCGAAGACTTTACTCGACTAAGAAATAGTAATTTTTTATTCAGAGTCCACGATTGCTTCATGGGCATTTTATCAATATGGATGCAATTGGGGATCTGATAACATGATCTGTTCCACCCTAAATCTAACTGGTTTTGCTCATCAGCATCTGATGTCACATGTATCAAATCGGCAGCACACACCCCTCTCTTTTGATAAAAGAATATTGCCGGGATTTTCTTGATGTAATGATGATGAATAGCTTTTGGCGCCAATTCACCATGTGGCGTATATACAACCCTAAAACCTTTTTTTTTAGCCCATATGGCTGTCAATGCGCAGAGAGGCAACCAACAAGCATTAGTATGAAATACATCAGGCCGTATACCTTGTAGAATCTGAATAAACTCTTTTTTACGACTGTGCCAGAGAGACCATTTCGGGATGTAATGAACTATACAATTATCTAAAACGTAATCATCCGGATATTGGTGAGTTATTACATGCAATTCACACAATTGACCTAGTTCTCTTGTCAAGAGATGCATAAAGGCTGGAACTCCGCCAAGACTCTTGCTTATAAATGGGGTATAATGTAATATTTTCAACATACTCTCAAAACATTACTCGCGTTTATGACTCAAAAAATAGAAATCAAACTTTACTGGCATATATGGTTCAAAATGCCTACGGTTAATAACCTTACCACGGTATGAAAAGTAATGTCTATAGTCACTTTGCGAGAAAACGTACTTATAATACTTGAACGCAATCTCTATCGATTTGGGATTTGCATGTTCCAACCGCCCGTATGGGAAGGCAAAACATTCGCAGGGCACGCCAAGTCTTTCTTCCATGACACTCCTGCAATCACCTATCTGATGTTCCAGTTCAACAACATTGTCATCATTGATACAATAATGATCAAGTGTATGGGCGCCAAATAAAAAGCCCCTCTTTTGCAAATCTTTCATCTGTGCCCATGTCATTGGTAACTTGCCCGGGCTTCTTGTGGTATTCACCGTAAAGTCCTCAATGTATACAGTATCATTATTATCTGCCGCGTCTGCAAAATTAGGATTAACAAAGAACATGGCATTTACACCATACTTCTCCAACTGAGGTGCAATCTGTGTATAATCATCCCTATAACCATCATCAAAAGAGAACGCAACAGTACACCTGTCAACCTTCTCTCCCTCCAGAATCATTCTAACCGCATCCTCAAAATTGACGAAGTCACAGTATTTATGCAGGCGGTCTAAATGCTTCGCAAAACGCTCGCCGTCCTTATCATTATCATGATGCCGATTCACCATATGCCCATTCAAAATGTGCACAGAAGGGACAGGTCTATAAAACGAACCCAATACATTCAAAATAAGACTGCGTACTGCAGACCTAAAATAACCAAATAATACCATAATTGTCTACCCAACTATCTTGCTTCTCTTTTTATATTTCCTAATGGAATCAACTACTGATGATGGAATAATACCCATTATTGAATATTTCACTCTGATTAAAAAAAGCATTATTACATGACGCACCCCGCACGAGTTTCTTCCAAATATCCGTGCATTCTCTTCATAGAGCAATGTCGGATGTGTAAATGAGAACCCCGACATATCATAGTTTGAAATAATCAAATCAACCTGGAGAAACTTATAGTTATTCTTGTAGAAATAATAAAATGATTCCAGATCAGCCAAAATTTTGTATGACAAGTCGAATTTCCGTTCTTTCAGCAGCCGGGTCCTAACCATTGATGACTGATGTGTAAACGGAAGATTATACTTAAAAGCCAATGGCTGCGGCGTCACTTCAAGTGTTTTTCCCCATTTATAGACATAAACAGTATCGCCGAATACAATATCAATACTTGAGTCGAAGTCGTTTTTAAACAGTTCTTCAAGCGTATCGTCACCATAAAAAGTATCGCCTGAATTCATGAATAGGATCCATTCTCCGCTTGCCAAATCGATAGCTTTATTCATTGCATCGTAAATACCACAATCTGGCTCAGAAATAAATGTTGTTACTTTGTCTTGATGAGAATAAACAACCGCCTGAGTGCCATCCGTACTATTGCCGTCTACAACGATATATTCAAAGTCCTTGAATGTTTGATTAGCAACACTAAGAATGGTTTTCTCAATATTATAACAGTCATTGTACACGACTGTTACAATCGAAATAGTTTTCATTTTAAAATGCACAAATAGAAATCAAACCTGATCACTTACGTAAAGAGAGCGCTGTTTTGTAGACCCATACATAATAAGAGTCATAAAAAAGACCGTATAATACACTTCTTCGTTGGAAAGCATTAACAACATCGCCAAAAACAAAAACAAAGACAATATCACATTCTTCCTTAATTGAATCATTCCAGCGAATTTGAACAAGAATCTTAACATTATGCACAACATCAATACCCCATATATAGCACCCAAATTTAGCAATGTATTTGTTGCGCCTCCATCACGGGTATAAGAAACCCGATATACACGTAGGGCAAATCTTTCAAATTCAGTAGTAAACATTTCTAGCCCCGTGCCAAAGACCGGGTGATTGAACATAATATTCAAAGGAGCTGTTGTTGATGCAAAACGCGCTTCTGCACTCACATATTTATCGCTTGATATACTGAATTTTCCAATAGTATTAAGAAACAGATCAGATTCAACGACATAAGAGTAACTAACGGCAAATATCATGGACAACAACAATATGACAAATATGCCGATTCGAGATCTCTTTACTCCATAATAAACAAGTAATATGAGCAATAATACAACATATCCTGCTGTTGATAATGTTGTTATCATTGCGATAATATAGACTGCCACATTTCTCCAATTTGGTTTTTCATAAGAAAAAAGATTTATGATTATTGCCAAGTTCAAATACATCATATAAACGCCAGGCTCTCTAAAAAAACTCATATTTCTTAGATGCACATAATCTCCTTCTGGAAAAACTGTTAAGAATGCAATCCTATAACTGCCGCCTACGATGTTACTATTAACTGGAAAAAATGAGAACAGTGTGGGACTAATACTATATAAACCGTAAAGTAATAGATTTACTATAACCAGATAGAAAAACAGGTGATCAAATACCGTAAGAAACCGCTTTATCGAAATTGTACTTGCAATACAATATGAGATAATCAAAACAATGATTAATAGGAAATTCCCACCTCCAAAATCATTATTAATCACACATGTAAGTAATATCAAAAAACAGGTCACAAACAATGGTGTAATATTTCGTCGGTTTACGAGGATAATTATCACACAAATCAAACCTGCCAGGATATGCCCAGCATCATGAATAGTCCTCATAATTGGCATATCGAGTGTCCCGAAAATAAGAGTATCGAAAGATGTATACAGAATAACAAACATCAAAAGGGCCAATCCTTTGTTAGCTCTCAACACATTATCAACAAAAAAGCCTTCACTTTTTTTTAAGTGAACCGATCTACTACGCATATTTTCTGTAAACATTAATGGTCCGTTGCATGTTTATATCCGATTTATACTCTTCGTGGATTTTTTGTGATGCACACTCAACCAATTTCTCACATGTGTCATTATCCAAGGATTGTTCCATTGCCATAACAATAGAATCTACATTTGTGACATCACATAATAACCCGGCTTTCCCCTCCTCTAACACTTGAGGTACGGCTCCAGAGTCGCTTCCACCGATACATACAACCCTTCTTGCCATAGCCTCTAACAATATATTTCCAAAAGTTTCCTCTAGAGCAGGATGTATCAGACAATGAGCACAATCAATATAATTGAATAAATCACTATGACTTACATTCCCCACAAGCGAAATACCCTCTATACCATTATTGATGTTAATAATTTTCTCTTTAAAAGAATCAGTATAGTTTCCTATTAGAACTAACTTTGCATTAATGTGCTTTTGCCTAAACGCGCGAAAGGCTTTGATTAATACTAATATGTTCTTTCGGGGATCTTCCAAATTACCGCAAATTGAAATAAAGGATTCTTCGGCATTTGGGTGTTTCTTAGTATCTAAGACAAATCTCTTATCTATGGGATTGGGAATAATATCTATCCTATTCTCATGGACCAGCGATTTGATTTTTTCACAAGTATAGAATGAATTGGCAATATAATGAATATGTGAATCAGAAAACACTTTTTTAAAACAATAAAGATAGCTGATATACCATACGATTTTGTCTCTTAGTCTATATTGCATTTTCATGATTAATGGACACCAATCACGTACCGTACAAAAAGTAGGAATACAATCCGCGAATTTCAAAGAGGCCACTGCGGCTTCGTATGTCCATTGGGCATGCAGTATGTCTATGTCTGATACATGTATCCTCATTACACGATACAATCTGTGTGACACATAAACTCGGGAGAACAAAGCAGCCCCCTTAATTATATTGCCTTGTGGCACCGCGTAAACAGAAAGTCTTTCTCCATAAAACTCGTAATTAGAGACCTTTCCTAGATGCGATGTGAAAACAGTAACCCTATATCCAGAGCCTAGCAATTCCTTAATATATGTCGTAACAGCTGTTGCTGTTGTCGTAAAACGAATCCCAGAATCTATCGAGTATAGATAATCTGTTAATTCATATGGATTACAATCGCCAGCGATTCCTATATGCAAGACCTCTTTCATAAGAAATTACCACACACGTACTAATAGAGAAGTGCCCCAAAGAATTTATTTTTTGATTATTCCAAGCCTCTTTTGAATATCAGCTATTGCCTGTTCCCTAATAGTGTTGGACATCTCAAATTCCTTTATGACACACTGTTTATTGTGTTGCATATCCTCAAGGGAAAGAGGGGTCAGGAAACTATTCTCATCTATATCTTCTATGGCAAACACTTTAAAACCAAGATCATGAAAATACTGATATGGGATACTCTCCTTGTATAGGAATAATTTCACTCCAGTCGATAAACACTTAAACATATTTCCAATTCCAGCCTCTCGTAAAAGTCCCAAAATGGCGTAGGAACATGCTCCTACCAAAGCATAGTACTCATCTACTGGAAGGAAATCTCTAAGCAATTTTATATTGGCATCACTGGCTTTTAAATAGTTTGCCAGATAATTAGCATAATCTAAATCACCATAATTAATGGGGAAAATAACTGTGCTTGACTCAGGCACATATTTCTTAACCCTTTCCCAAACATCTAAATGATTATTAATAAATGCCGCAGAATGACCTATCAGAATGTTATCATTGTGTTCAGGGAATATAGGGCTAATACTACTAATGATTCCACGCCACGGATGATAAAACTCCTTCGCTTTAAACCCCTTGCACTTTTTCATCAGTTCATACTCTATGTGTATAACTGGCTGAAAGAAATCAACACGTTTTATCGCTTTTTTCTTGCTACCCTGTTTTATATTTCTTATAGCATCTATAAGAAACGGTATTCTTCCTATCTTTGAAAATACACGTTGTAAGAAACCAGCTTTGTGCAGATCTTGATAGAGTCGTCTAGTTAACGGCTTATATAATGGGATATCAATGAAACGATTTCTTCCATATATATCATAGCCCCACGCCCACCAAATAACAATTTTGTTATCTGGAATGTATTTAAAAACGTGGAAATCAGGAAGCGAATAAAATAGTATTACATCATATGTATCACTATCAAGCACCTCTTTTATTACCTTTATTGAATATAGTAATTTTATTCCCTGAGTATTTTTTACACGTGCAAACTTAAAATCTGAGGCTTTGACAATCATACAATACCGATTAAAGAACCGACCGTCTTCTTCAAATTTTTCACGTGTATTGTCTATAAATTTATCATCTTGCACAAAATGTAATACACGTATTACATCTCGTCTTTCCTCTTGATTATTTCTTTCAACGCCTCTAATCATTTCTTCTTATAGAATGAAAACAATATATGCTTTACTTCCGCATACTCTTCTATACGAGTTATTTCACATAAAAAAAGTAGCACGCCAAATCCTACCATTATCTGCAATGGCAAGATTATCCACATACTCAACGATAAGTACTTTAGAAACCAGACCACTAAAGCAATGCCTGTTGCGATCAAATAACTTGGGGCAATGTCTTTTATTTGCATTTTCGTTGAGTAGCCAAGCAACTTCCCAGAAAAGAAGCTATTCAAAAAGTAAGACATTATCGATATTATAATGTTCACACACAGCATTGGAATGATACCGACCAAAATTCCCACAAATAAAGGAATCATTCCTAACGCTTTTTTTACAACTTCCAAGCCCAAGAAAAGATCACTTCTGCCTTGTACCTGAAGCATATTCAAATTAATAGCTTGAAGAGGGTATAATGAACTGCTTATACATATAAATGGTAAATATATTGACGCCTCATGCCATTTAGGTCCAATAAGACAATATAACAGAGGTTCACTGACAGCACCAAGAAAGAACATACTAGTAGCAGTTATAAACATTGACGTTTTTATTATACGCCTATACGCGTTTAACATCCGTATTTTATCGTCCTGAATATCACTGAGCACAGGAAATGTTACTCGTTGGATCACATTTGTAAGATTGCTCGAAAACAACTGAGAGAACTGGTTAGCTCGAGTATATTGACCTAATGCAGCAGGACTATAGAACTTTCCAATCACCACTTGATATAGTTCCTTCCAAACAGCATTAATCAGTTCACTAAGAAGCATTTTCCATCCAAAACCAAATAGATCATTAAAGCTATTCTTTGAAAACAGGAGCTTTGGAATCCAATGAGTGTACAACCAAAGCAGTGTGGTTTTAATAAACTGACTTGAGAGAAGCTGAGCAACAAGACTCCATACACCACAGCCGCATATCGCCATGACTATCCCAACAATGCCACTTACTATAGCTGCTGAAAGTGTTATCCGGGTCTGTGTTTTAAAATCTATTCTTTTAGTCAATCTCGTTTGAGGCACAATAGCAAGTGCCCCTATTACGATGCTGAAAGTCGACACCCTCGTCAATAAAACCAACTCCTCATGCTCAAAAAAAACCGCAATGAGAGGGGCAGAGAAGAAAATGATGATATAGAGGATTATGCTTACTGCTAGATTTATGATAAATGATGTATTATAATCATTTTCGTTTACATCTTTCTTTCGAATTAATGCATTGGTAAATCCGCCGTTAATTAACGCGGTACTTATTGCAGTAAAAATCGAGATAATTCCCAAAAGGCCATAGTCGTCTGGTGTCAGAAGCCGAGCCAATACAATGCTCACTATAAACGACACAGCGTATTGTGCGACATTATCAATAGCGCTCCAACCAACCCCCCTTACAGTTTTTTCCCTTAAACTCTGTTCGGCCATTTTTTCTAACGACGTACTTTCTTATTAAATCGCTCTTAGCACTATCTTACGAAACTGGCGACATATTCCTTATCTCTTCCATATCTTCTTCTTTAAAATCATCTGACATAAAAGATGACAACTGTGCATCTAACCTTTTCGCATATGGTATCCAGTCAGTTTTGTTTTCAAAATATGTATCAAGAGTAAATTGATCAATTGATGCAAAAACCTCATCTAAAGTGTCAAAGGATCCATTTTTCAAATTAATAACTCGAAAGAGGTCGACAAGACCTCCTAAGCGCCCAGGGGTATTAAAACTCCCTGTCATAGAAGTTACTTCATCATTTGCGATGAAAACAACAGGAGTCCCCATTCCTAAACAGGGTAGACCCGCATGAATTCTGCTTGTTATGACCATTTTTGCCTTGGCATATTTTTTTACAAGGCCCTCTGCGATATTCAACATATCCATATTTGACTGATTGGCCATATCTATATCCATCCAATGAGTTATATATTCTGCACGCAACATAAACTCGTCAGAAAAGAGTTTTGAATATACTTTATAGAAACATACAGCCTTGTAAAAGGGACGATAAAAAGACTCATCTCTATCAAGAAAACCTGTTGGTAAATATTCTTTAAAGAAACTTCTTGATGCCAGGTTGTTTATTACTTCTGAGTGTTGAGAAAAAAATTCAACAAACTCATTGAAACGCTCTAAATTTAATACATCCTTCCCTTCCACATCTTCATATAGCTCAGGGATTTCAAAAAAAGGATCAGCGAAGTAAAATCCTTCTCGCTCAGAATCATCGACTTTATACTTCTTGCCCATTGTAAGTGTTACACAGGCAGAGAAGTAAGCAGGAATCCCGTATGATTTAAGAAGCTCTTCTGTATAATGGTCTCTACAGCCAACAGGGCTATTCTTTTTCAAGAAAGCAATTCCTTTAGGAGTAAGTAGTTGATCCTTCTTTATTGGCGAAATGTGCATTGAAACAAGCAATGGCAGTATATCATCCGAAGGTGGCCAGTTTTCTGTTCTCCATTGAAACCAGCCATTCATTATTAGTCTTGTCCTTCGACCATTTTTAGACTTATAAAAATCCGCCTCTTCTTGTTCTATACATTCTTCACTCTCTCCAACGTACTGCCTGGATGCAATGGATTGAACATAGTCTCCAATGTTCTTACATACATAAGGTCTTGTACGACCAACGGGGAACTGCGTCATTAACGCCTTATTCAGTTTTTCCATTTTTTATTCTAAATTATTTCACCTCCATTTATTTTAAACTCCGTAGCCGTGAGCATTGACGAATAATCAGACAGCAGGTAAACTATTCCGGGTACAATATCATCCGCCTCAGTCATACGCCCCAATGGTAGGGCCGCAGAAGCTTCCTCACGTAATTCATCTTCTGTAATACCTTGTGACTTCCGCAAAGCTAGTTCTCCGTCTGTCGGAGTCCACCCCATAACAAGATAGTTGCAACGGATATGATCACAAGCATAATGCTTTCCTATGTGATTCGACAATGTGAATAGCGCACCTTTAGCACACGCATAAGCTGTGCGGTCTTTATTGCCACGTGTATGATGAGTCGAACCGACCAGGACGATAGAACCACCTCCGGAGCGCTGCATTAATCTAACCGCAGACTGTGATGCAAAAAAAGCCGCCTTGATATCGATAGCGAATACCTCATCGAAATGCTCTTCGGTTGCTTCAGTAAGTGCGGCAGCAGGTGTGACGCCAGCATAATTGACGTAACCATCAAGGCAACCATATTTTTTTTCGACATAATCAAAGAGGTCACGTATTTCGGCCACACTATGAAGATCTGTTTTCTTAAAACTGACTTCTCCGCTATAATCCTTGGCAGCTGATATTATTTCTTCCGCACTCGTCTGATCTCTGCCAGAGATCACAACCTTTGCTCCGGACGCCGCGCATCCAAGAGCGAGTTGCCTACCGACCCCCTTGGTTCCACCGGATATGACAACCACCTTGTTCTTGAGCATCTGAGATGAGGTGAAAAATTTATTTTCAAACTCACTATTAAGAGAAGGAAGAACGAGATTATCGCCTGACGGCGTGAAAACTTTGAGTCGGTTCTGAAAGTCTTTAATCGTTGCTTTAAGCTCCGATTCATTCCTGCAGTGCATAAAAATACGCAAGAACACCTGTCGTTCAGTTCCTTGCATCTCATTTGTAACCTCATCTCCCTCTTGGAAACGTTGAATTACAAAATCCACAGAATGATGGTTCTTTATATAGTCAAGACCACTAATTTGATCAATCATTCCCGGCTTGAGCAAGAACCACACGGTGGCAGCACTCTGACCATGCATTTGGGGATCATTAAGCTTATCCAAATCGTAATAGGCCATCGAACCGGTCAGAGCAAAGTTAATAAGCATTTTGCGCTGATCAAAGCCATTGACACTCATCAATGTGAGATGGAAGCCGCCCCCTTGCAAACGGAATCCGGGGTCATAAACATAAAAGTGTCCATTCTCATAGAATGCAGACACATAAAGAACACCATTTTCAACGCCAAGTCCTTTGAGCATATTTACATACTTGGGGTGTTCGGTCAGCATAAACTTGTCATAATACTGGGAAGGGAAGACATCGCCCAAGCAAATCGGAGTAGCACTTGTGTCCGTCCGAAGGGTGTATCGATCGGAGAGAGAAGAAAGATATACCTTGCCATCAACAATGGTATAATAGATACTAATATCACTACACTCCATGTAACGTTCAACAAGAACTGTCCCTGTGCGTGATTCCGTCTTGGCACGAGAAACAGCTTCATCAAGTTCACTTCGATGCCTCACAAGGGTAATACCCTTTCCGGAGTTGCTATCAGCAGGTTTTACAATAACAGGATAAATAATTGAGTTCTTGTCTTCAAGTGAATACTCGGGTATACCTTCAATGCCATATTTTGCACATGTTTGCTTGAAGAACCGCTTATTATTAAACACAACGGCCGTTTTTTCGTTTGCATAACACGGTAATCCAAGTTTCGCACAAAGTTGCTGATAAGGGCGAACAAGGACGTCAGCTATGCCAACCATTACGCCATCGATGTTCTCTTTCCGAGCCATTTTGTATAATGCGTCTACATCCATTCCATCGATGTCATAACTGATATCTGCCACTTTCTTAGCTGGGGCATTACTGTCATAGTCTGTTACTATAGTGGTGACTCCCATTTCCTTTGCCACATTAACGATATTGCAAGTTTCCGGATTAGCACCTAAAAACAGCAATTTTTTCCCCACGAATTCTTTAGACATATTATTTCTATTAGTTTTGTTTTCTAAGTTCAATTCCCTCTCCCATAGTGAACAATTTGTAGGACTGACCAGGAAGGTTTTGTTCTAACAATTCTTTCCACAATCCAGGATTACCGCCATGAGATGAAAACATCCCAAAGTGACAGGGCACTGTCAATCCAGGGCGTAACACAGATGTCAACTGTATATTATCTCTTTCGCTGAGGTTTCCATAGGCACCGTTGATTGGAGCGATTAGGACATCCAGCCCACCCTTTTTGAGATATTCTTCCTGCCAATTCAAATGAAGAGAAGTATCGCCCACTACTAGAATACGAATATTATCGACCTCAATAATCACTCCAACAGCCTTTGGGGCTCCAGCACCATGATCACAATCGATAAAAGTCAAATCAAAACCTCCTTCATTAAATACATTTCCTGGTTTTACATAGATTGTACGATGTGAATCTATACCCAAGACATTTACATCTTCTTGACAATCGTATGAGCAATACAGTCTCGTATATGCATTTTTCATCATTAGAGGAATGGCATCAATGTCAAAATGATCTCTGTGAAAATGTGTGGCTACGATCACATCCAAATTCAAATCTACCGGATCAACAATACGAGGCATTAGCCTATGGTACCCGACATGGCCCTCAATGGATTCTACACACTCTGACAAATACAAATCTACCCCAAGCAATCGTCCCTCGGCGCTTTTGATGATAAAGCCGGCTTGTCCGAGCCAAAAAAGCCAGGTTTTGCCCTGCGCTGCATCTGTAATGATTTCCTTTATAGATTTCATAGAATCAGAGAATTGGGGCCTTACCTTGATGCCTTCAAAGTGATTTCTGAAATAACATCCACGTCATGCATCTTTAAATCCTTATACAATGGCAGGCAAAGGATGCGACTTGCAATGTCCTCGCTCTTGGGCATAGGAATATAAGGTACCAGTTTGGTGAAGGTGTTTACCGATGGATAGAAGTACCTACGAGGGAAGATGTTCTCTGCATTCAAAGCAGCGATGACCTTCAATGCAGTTTCCTCATCTTTGAAGATGGCAGGAAAGTAACTGTAGTTGCAACCGGTGGTTATTTTCTGGAAAGAAATCTCCGGATTCTGTCCAAGGATCTCCTTATAGTGAGCATACTTTTCTTTACGGTCGGCAAGAGCAGCTTCCAGATAACGGAGATTGGCAATACCAACAGCTGCGTGAACCTCGGTCATCTTACCATTAAAACCGTCCTCAACAATATCAGCATGGTTCTCAAATCCAAAGAAACGGATACGACGCAATTTCTCATCGATATCCTTATCCAATGTAAATAGACCACCGCCTTCAGCCGTGTTGAGCATCTTCGTGGCGTGGAAACTGGTTACTGATATGGCACCTTGTTTAAACACGCTTTCTCCCTTGTAGGTGGAACCAACAGAATGACAAGCATCATAAATTACAGGGAGGTTATGAGCCTTAGCAATTGCCTCTATTGCCTCAAAGTCACAGTTGTTTCCAAACACATGAACGGGCATGATGGCCACCGTATGGCAAGTTATGCGCTCCCCAATCTTCTTGGGATCGATATTCAAGGTTTCAGGATCAATATCCACAAATACCGGGGTACAGTGTTCCCACATAATGGAACTGATCGTGGCTATGAAAGTAAAAGGCGTAGTGATAATCTCTCCTTGCTTGCCTAAAGCTTTCACCGCCATTTGGAGAGCCAGCGTTCCATTGCAGCAACTCACCATCCGAGGCACATTAAAATGCTCACATACTTCTTTCTCGAATCGTTGTACCAACGGACCATTATGGGTCATGATGCCGCTTTCCCAAATGCCCTGCATCAGTTCGTTGACTTCCTCAAGTGGCGCCAAAGTGGGCATGGTGACATATATAGGTTTTCTCATATCTGAATTGTTTATTATTTCACATCAATATCTGCCAACTGTCTGAACTGTTCAACCAATCTGGCTTGGCGCAATAATGTCTCGTAGTTGGCCTTACGGGTTTCTGCGTCTTCTATGCACTTGCAGAAATGTAAGATAGATTTTTTGAATGCATCATCTGCAGGCAGAGGTCTCTTCTCCTCCTCGTTCCCTTTGCGGATGATCACTTCCGGGACCAGTCCGGCCGGAGCAGTAAGGATACGATTGGTATAGAGTGTTCCTTTGCTGCCCCACACCTCCAGTTCGCACTTATAGTTGTGATCCATGCCAAAGGCTATCTGAGCAGTGATGCCTTCTGCATTTACCATAGCCGCTGAGCCATACATGTCCACACTAAAACCATCAATACTATTTGACTGAGCATATTTGAGTGTGGCCGTAGGACCTAGCAACATAGAAGCATATTTCAATGTGTATCCGCCACAATCCAAAAGTGCGCCACCGCCAAGTGCTTTGTTATAGCGAAAATCGCTTTGTGAACGCATAGGGAATCCAAAAGATATGCGATAAAGTCGGACATCACCTATCTCACCAGATTTCACGATATTATTTACTGCTTCCAACTGGTCATGGAATGCAAACATATAGTTCTCATGAGCGGCCAAGCATTTTGCATCAGCATCTTTAATCAAATCCTCGGTAGTTGCCAAAGATGTCGTACATGGTTTCTCACAGAGGATATGTTTGTCGGCAGCAAGAGCTTCTTTAGCCCACTTATAATGAAGGCCAGGTGGCAAAGGCAAATAAACAGCATCGACTTTGTCTGATTGAATCAGCGTGCCATAACCTTCGAATACTATTCCACCGTAGTTATCTACAAATGTCTGTGCTTTTGCTCTTTCTTTAGTCAATATCTCATCCGTCGCACCCACGAACTCTTCCTTGCCGGCGACAGCCACGCCCGCATATTCAAAACAACCTGCTTCTTTCAGCGCTGGGAGGAACCTCCGAAAGGATATCTCCGAAGGACATATAATTCCGATTCTTCTCATTACTTGCTATACTTTAAAGCAGACAAAATGCTGCGTGCCTGAATGTTCAAGTAGTTGTTGAACTTTAGAAAATGGTTAATCTGATGAAGTGTCATCCAAGTATAGTGCTCTGGCAGTTCCTGAGGCAAATCTTTCCCTGCTTCCACAATCATATTGCGGTTCTGTTCACGAAAGAAACGGCCACCCTCCTCGCTCTGAAGGACATCATAGCGTATCTGTTCGGGCTTTGCATTGAGGACATATTCCGTAAAAGGAGGTTTCTTTTCAGCAGCAAACACATTACCAGTCAAACATTGTACAGTAGGAGCCAATTCCATCACATCGTAGTTGCCACACTCCAATTTGGCTTGAACCAGGAAATGATAAATACCACCTATCTTACGCACGATGAAAGCACACAGACCCTGCTGTAATGGCTGTACAAGTGGTTGGCACCAACTGGTCACTTCCCGGTTGGAGATGCTCACCCGTACACCTATAATACGAAAATACTTTCCTTCGTCATTGGAGATCTCTGTTTCACTGCGATGCCAGCTCTCCAACTTATCTATCGGTTTATTGGTGACGAACAAGTCATATCGTGACTTCAAACCAGACAACCATGACAATATCTGCGGCATTGTATGGATACCATCCTGGGTACGGGCAGATTTCAACATGTCCCGACCAAAAACTGATAGATTGGAAAGATTGGTCAAAGGCGTGATATAATCTATATACTCAATACCTGACAATACGGTACGAGTATCCATATTAACCATATTGTCCGTGTGCATAAACTCTTTGATTTGACCGAGTGTCATCCAGCGGAAATCAGGCAATACTTCCACATCTTCATCCACCTTGATGATGATGTTTCGATTACGCTTGCGCAAGAATCGAGCCCCTTGCTCTGATTGAAGCTGGTCGAGAAGCACATTTTCAGGCCTTACGTTTACAAAAAAATCAAGATAAGCAGGCTTCTTCCCTTTATGGACCTGAGTATAATTGCTCTTGGTTGCCTGAAGAGTAGGGCTGATTTGTACACAGTTCACATTTCCCGGCTCAATCTTGGCCTGCATCAAGAAATATAGAGTTCCGTTTATTTCCTTGGTTAAAATACCTAGATAACCTATCTCTGGCTGATTGATGATTGGCTGATCCCAGCTAGATTTCTTTCCATAATCAGTTTCTACATGGATACCTTGAATGGAGAAGAAGCGTCCGCTGTTGTGTCTAAGACTTCCTTCTTCATCCACATGCCATCCATCCATTTCTGAAAATGGAATCATTTTAACGTCAACCTGAACTTCGCGGTTACGTTGTTCTATCCAAGCACGTAATTGTTCTGTGCTATTGATAGGATTATCTGTTGTAAGCAGTGAATGTATCATATCTTACGCAATCTCTTAAACTCTTCGTAATCGTATGTATATTTATTCCTGGCATATTCTTCTTCTGCAAGAATCAGAGAAACACCATCATCCTTATATGAATGAGTTCGGAACCAAATACCCGGTCTAATAATCAATCCTTTTTCTGGTGAATCCAGGAGAATACTTGTTTTGTTTTCTGTATCATCCAAATCCACCACAAAAGATCCATGAACAGCCACCATTATCTCTGAACTATCCAGTAAGGCATGTGCCCCCCTATCTTTCCCTTCAACAATGTGATGTAACCAAAAAACCCGTTTGACTTGGAACGGAAGTTCTTTATCCAACACACTGATTGCACCTCGCTCGTCGGTGAACGTGGGAATTTCGATAATAATACAGTCTTTTACTGAAAAGTCCGAATTCATTTCTCTTGCGAGCCTTTCCTTTCCGGATGCGTAAATGTATCTGAAGTTATCTCCTCCTTAATCTCGTCTATCACCCTCAACAGGTACTGCCCATACTGATTTTTCAACATCGGCTTAGCCAAATCGCGCATCTTCTCTTCCGTGATCCATCCATTGCGGTAGGCAATGCCTTCCAGGCAAGCGATCTTCAGCCCCTGTCTTTTTTCGATGACCTCAACAAAAGTTGATGCTTCGGACAAGCTGTCGTGAGTGCCGGTATCGAGCCAGGCAAAGCCTCGGCCAAAGACTTGGACTTTCAGTTCGCCGGCCTTGAGGAATTCCTGGTTCACTGTGGTAATTTCCAATTCTCCACGTGCACTGGGCTTGATATGCTTGGCCATATCCACCACTTTGTTGGGGTAGAAGTAAAGGCCTACCACAGCATAGTTGCTTTTGGGCACTTTGGGCTTTTCTTCAATTGAGAGGCAATTACCCTGCTTATCAAATTCTGCTACGCCATAACGCTCGGGATCTGAAACCCAATAGCCAAAGACAGTTGCCTTCCGGTTCTCCTCCGCGTCTTTCACGGCCTTGCGGAGCAAGTTCGTGAAACCGGAGCCATAAAAGATATTATCGCCCAGCACCAGACAGGCACTATCGTTGCCGATAAACTTCTCGCCGATGATAAAAGCCTGGGCCAGACCATCGGGTGAAGGCTGCTCGGCATATTCGAAATGGACACCATAATCAGAGCCGTCGCCCAGCAAACGCTTGAAGCCCGGCAGATCATAAGGTGTAGAGATAATCAGGATATCCTTGATTCCTGCCAGCATCAACGCACTGATGGGATAGTAAACCATCGGTTTGTCGTAGATGGGCAACAGCTGCTTGCTCACACCCTTGGTAATCGGGTAAAGCCTGGTGCCGGAACCACCGGCTAGAACGATGCCTTTCATATTCTTGGGTTTTAGAGAAATGAGCGAGCCCGCCGCCTTTGAAAACCTTACTATCTTTCTCCAAAAAGACAGCGGGTCCCCGCTCATTTATTGTTTAAATAATCATGCATTGGAAATACCTGACATTCTTTCATACAGAGAGGTCCGTACAAACAATTGAACCTGTCGTTGGTGATCAGTTGACCCACTCTATCCCAAACAAACCCAACAAAATGGCTAACACCACATACTTCTGAGCCTTCTCTTTTTTGCTTTGATCTAACATGATAGTGCTCTAACATCAATTATTTACATCTATCAATCAGGGACCTTCTTCCTTATGATTACTTTTGTTTTATCTGCGGCCAGACTGGCGGGGTTCAACTGGGCGGATGGCTGCTATTCCCCGCCATCATTAAAATCCACAATGCCGGTAAATACCTGCTGGCTCCTGAACCGCAAGTGTCAATTCTTCCCCTCTAACTTTTGTAGTATCTGCTTTATCTGATCATCCGTATACGTAGATTGCTCTTCTTCACCAAGCTTCTCAAGGATTTTCTTAAGGAGTGTCTTAGAAGAATACAGACCATGCTTATTACCAGTAAGAATGGTCACCTCGTCCTTATATGGCATAAAGGGTTGATACAATTTAAAATAAGTGGGGCCAATTGCACCCTCAAACACCTTCAAATCTGGTTGTTTAAAACCTGCTGAAATAATATGTTGGCGAGCTATGCCAGGATATGGATCAATATAAACAATCTGCCTTACCCCTATCTGGTATAGTTTTTTAGAACATAGTTCGCAAGGGCTGGCTGTCACATAGATAACTCCGTCTTTTAGTGCTTCACCTCCATACTTTGACATTTGGATTATGGCATTCTCCTCTGCATGTAAAGAACGAGTAAATACCTGATTCCTCTCCCCCTCATACAGATTATGTAACGACTTGAAACAATACGAGAACGGAAGCCCATGAAGTTGGGTCGGTACCGCAAGGTCTTGTCCAAAATCATCTTTTAGTTTTTCAATAAAGGTCTTTCCATCCTTGTATTTCATTGTGCCCATCATCTCAAACTCACTATATGAGCATTTAGCACATTCGTTGGATTGCTCAATGCCATCTATGGTCCTCAAAGCACAAGAAACCTGACCATGTGGAACTTCATTCCAACCTATAGAACGTACTGAGCCATCCTTATTCGTAATAGCCGCTCCTACCTGACGAGAAAGACAGCCGGAATTCAACTTTGCGGTATAGGCAACAGCCATTCAGCGTTCCGCTGTGGTGGGTGTTACCAGTCCTGGATGTAATATAAGGGCTGCATAGCGTATCCACTGTTCAGCCATATACTGCATTGATTCTTCTCCTTTCAGTACGGGTAATCCCCAAATGTTTTGTATGTGAATTTCAGCACGTTCTATGACGCGGTTAGTGTCTGGAGATGAGAAAATTCCTTTTTCAAAGTCATCCTGCTCAGACTCCACCTTATCAAGTTTCAAAAGGCTCTTGTAGAACAAGTCAACAATCTCCTTAGGATAGCCGTGGTGTTCATATAATTTCTGGACTTTGCTTTTCAAATGAGTAATGCTATTCTCATCATGTATAGCAACAAGGTAAAACCCAGAATAGCGTTCACGAAGATAAATGGCTTCAGCGGAATTGCGTATAGAATCAATGACCACTCGGCGATGACCACCATTCTCACGCCTGCCATCAAGTAACAATACAAAAAGACGAATAACCACGTACAGACTCTCACATCCTTCTTTGTCATCACCATTGAACCATTCACTATATGACACAAACGGCGTTCCAATCGAACGAACCTGCGTAGCCAAGCGATGATAGAAGAAACAACTTGAATAGTAATCTACTGCTGCAAGTTGATTGATGAAATAATCGACAAAATTATGGAAGGAACTATCCTGGAAGAAGAAGATCGCCAGTTCTTCCTTCATTTCTCTTGGCTCTGACGGCTGAAAGTTCTTTTCTACCCAGTCATTATGCAAAGTTTTCACCTTATCTGCCAGCTCATCCCATTCTTTGAATCCAGTTATGATAAAATCAATTTCCTTGTATCTGCTTTCTTGAGTATAGCCAATAGCTTCTTTAAGCTGAGTGTCATGCTTCGTACTAAGCATGTATTTGTCTGCCAACACTGAAGCCACCGCACGAGCAAGGTTATCGCCTGTCAAGTCCTTAATATCATGTTTGATATAAAGCAACAGGTACAGCCAAAGCAACTTTGTATACTTGATTACATCATAGCTTGTTGGGTTAGCAGTCAAGAAATTATAGCATATTTCGTACTTCTTCTTGGTAACAAAACTCTCAAGAGATGCATTTACATCAACATTTTTTAGTTGTTTCTGCTTCTCTGTATTAGTCTCTTCCGGATATGTAACCTGCAACACTTCTGGTTTACGGGAAACTCGAAAAAGCAAAGCAGGGTCTGAAAGGAGTTCTGCAAAACAGGAACAGCCACTGCCCGCAACGCCCGTCAAACCAATGATGGCATATTCAGAGCGGTCGCGGTAAAAAGACTCTACTGGTACTTGTGTCGTATCTTTCTTCACAGCGCATCCTGATTAATACCGAAGGTAGTGTCATTGGGTGAATGAGCTACATATTCATTGTTATAGAAATCAATAAATATCTTTCCTTCAAGGATATATTTCCAAAGCATTTTACTCACCCGCGTATACTCTGATGGCTTTAACTGGGGTGATTGATAGTACACATGCTTCTCTGCGCCCTCAAGGCTACCTTCCTCAATGGCGTTTTCTATCAAAGCACGACAAAGCCGGAGATAGGTAAAAGTACCATTCTCTTTCTTTGATATGATATAAGACATGATTGTATCGCCAAGCTTCTCATCCGAGTAAGAAAGCCCAAACATCACATCTCCATAAATTGTATACTCAAATGACATATTTGTATATTCCTTGTTTGAGATTTATTAAATTTCTTTCCACATGTCCGCAAATTCCCGGCCTTCTGATTTTAGTAGTACAAGTAAACGAGGATCATCATTCACATAGGTAAAGAGTTTTCCACGTCTCACATCAAGTATAGCGAATTCAACATTCTCATCTACTTTTTCGCGAAGTTCGCTTTCCATCATTGCAAGGATAATGTCTGCATGGCGTTTGTCAAGATTTTCGTTGGCCTTCAAGTACAACTTGATCATGTAGTCCTTACCCTGCCACCTTACTCCGAGTTCTGGATTAAGAATCATCTTCACGCCCCCTATATGAACCATCTTCTTGACAGGGTTTATCCACTCCATGCGAGTAGGTTTCCAGAATTTCAAATAACCAGCAATCATCTGATTATAATTCTCTCGCATATCTTCACGGATATCCTCTACCAATTCCAACAAATCTTCTTTGGTTCCTTGACGTTTAAGTTGTTTATTTACTTCATCCTTGAAGTCCTTCCAGTAATCATAGGGGTTGCCTTCTTGCTCAAGATGCTTCGCTTTGGCAGCAGAAACGATTGTCATCTTCGCCATGCCAGAAGAATTAATGAAGTTAACAAACTCTGTCAATGAAATTTTAATGTCGCCCTGTTTCATTCTCAATACAATTTGTACTCATAATACAGTATATGCGGCTTTGCCGCTTTAATAATCCAGCCAGTGGCGGAGTGAAACGCAGTCACGGGCTGGTACCGCTTTCTGGGTGGAAGGCTCTAATGGCTGCTTGCAGACATTTGTGCCTGTGACCTTCACCATGATGCCCTGCTGGGAAAACTATTTCTTATCAGGATTCTCCTTGCGCACGCGCTTCACGGTGTGCTTAATCTTTCCTATCAGGAAGTTAATTTCCAACGAGCTCTCGGTTTCAGAGGTCTGCAGGTCGGGCATCACGATGTCGGTGAGCACCTCACCGAAGTGCTGCATCTTGGAGGCCTGCTTTTTCTTGTCGGTCTCTTGATGCAACTCGAGCAATTCACGCTTCAACTCACGCACCTTTGCAAAGGTCTCAATGATGGCGAAAGTCACAGCCCTGGCCCGCTCACCCTTTAATATAGTGGCCAACATATAGAGGCCACGCTTGGTGAAGACCTTGGTGGAATTGCGGTTCATCGTTGACACATTTGTGGTCAAAATTTTTGACCGCAAATTGAGCAACTTGCCGTTTCTCTCTCTTCACTTATTCCGGGGCGGAATAAATCCAGCCCCCGAGTTATTTCACTTCATAACTCTCCACAAACTTCAGCGCTGAGATAACTCGTTGCGTGTGAAAAGAGAGTTGATCGTATGTTTTATAAGCCCGGAGTTGTGCTATGGCAGCTGGTGCGTCAAGAGCTCCAGTTTCGTAAAGGTTGACTGTCAAGAAGACATTATCGTTGGCTACGGGGCCAAAAACTAAATCAAAGTCATGTTCAACGGCATCTTCCTTCCGACATCCTACCACAAAGTTGAGCCAGGCTTCGTCCACACCATGGAACTCGCGGATGTGCAGAGCGGTATCCGTCAACAGTGTTTCATCGATTTCATATACGCTCACCACAGCTCTGGTCGCTTTAGCACGATCTTTCTTAATCTTGGCCCAATGCTCAGCTTGCTCAGCAAGGGTGGTTGTATAGAAGCCCTTGCCGAAGTCGGTATGCTCGCGTCCGAAATGGAGCGAGGGCCTGCGGACTTCTACCGTGGATCCGTGATACAGCCTCATCATCTTCTCTTCCTCCGCCGAATAAACCTATCCACCTCGTCCAGGACATATCCTGTACCCTGCGTATGCAGCAGGTCGTAATGAGAAATCAGGAACTCATCTACATCATACTCCTTAAACAGAGCGTATGCTTGCAGACCACCTATGCCCTTGCTGATGGCATATTTTTCCAAGGTGTAGCAATAGAACTCAAAAGCCGGTTGTGACACTTCTAGAAAGCGTTCTTTGCGTGCCCGTTCAAATTCCCCATACAACGCCTCCGTGCTCAAGTACCACCATTTAGCCCCCTCATCGTATAATTCCTTGTACATCGGGTTGGAGTATACATACACCAGCGCATCATCCAATGAGATCCGCTTCCTCCTGGCCACATATTCCGCCAAGCGGGAGATTTTGACTGGTACTATGTTTTCTTCGTATACGCCCATAACCGTAGTCAAGGTAGGAAGACTAAATATATTTCTTGGCCTTGCACATTCGGTTGAAGTCGTTCAACGCCTGGATAAATTCACTGGCATTAAGGAAGTAGCTCGAATAGGCCTCCTTAAGTTCTTTCATATCAGAAACAGCGACCAATACAACTGCAGACTCGTCGTCATTCACCGATTTCTCAACCTCGGCATAGTACATAGTCGCATCGTCGGGTTTCTCCGACGGAAAATGTCTTAGCTGAACCTTTCTCTCGGCAAACCGTATGTAGATAACAGCATATCCTTCCCTCAACGTGTGCTCATCGGTAATCTTCACTGCACTCACAAGCGCGTTCAACTGATCCAGAAACTTATATTTGGTTTCCAAATCAGCATAGTGGACGCAATAATCCCTCTCTGTATAATTATTAAAAGATTCGGCAACAGGCATGCCCTCCTTCTGTGCAAAAACCGCGCTTGATATTTTGAAGAAAGCCAACCAGTTCTCATCTCCAAGACTAGCCTTAAGCGATGATTTCGAAATGAGTTCTCCAATTTCGACCGCCATAGCCCAGTCGTGCTGCAGACGAGTTCTGATTTGGAGTTCTACCCTCAATCCGTCATAATCGGGATTATCATCGACATATTTGTACACAAAATGGATACTTCTGTAGCCACTCTCCTTGGGTCGGGCCACATAGTCATAGGGCTTTCTATCGGCCTCGAAATGGTCGAAACTGGCGGCTGCTATGACTTGTTGTGCTTGCAGTAGTGATGAGATATCTTCAAACACAAAGCGGGCGCCACCGATGTCCTGCAGTCCTCCCAGCCTCATCTCCGGATTGTGTCGCAACTTGGCCACAATGGAGGTCATGCGCTTGAGCCGGTGGGAAGAAAACGCAGCCCTTACACCAGCTTGAGACAGCACACGAGTAACCTCTGCCACCAGTGCTTCGAGAGGCTGCATATGAAGTTTACGCCAATCCTCTATGACAAGGTTGGCATCGGTGTACGGGAAACCCGTTTCCGGGCCAGCCAACAGTGCCTTGCCGGCAACGTTTATCTTGTTTCTTGAATATTTCATTAATAGCGTGCGCTTATTTCGTTCCAATCTACTATCTGCCACAGGGCCTGGAGGTGGGCGGCGCGGCGGTTCTGGTAGTCGAGGTAGTAGGCGTGCTCCCAGACATCGAAGGTGAGGACGGGCTTGAAGCCATGAGCCACCGGGTTGTCTGCGTTGGGGTATTGGGCAATGGACAGTCCGCCTTTCTCGTCTGCCTGCAGCCAGACCCAGCCACTGCCGAAGAGGGTGGTGCCTTTGGTTCCGAAGTCGGCCTGGAAGGCTTCCACACTACCCCACTGTATGATTATCTGGTGTGCCAGGGCGGATGCCGGGTCGGGCCCGGCATGAGGAGCGGGGGCGGTGAACTGTGTGAAGTACAATTCGTGATTCAGGATCTGGCCGGCGTTGTTGAAGATGGCGCGGGCGTTGGGCAGGGCCGTGTTGGCGGCGCTGTGGCGGACGATGTCCTTCAAGGTCTGGTGTTCCATGCCACTGCCGGGCAGCAGTTTGTTGAGGTTGTCGACATAGGCCTGCAGGTGCTTGCCATGGTGGAACGACAAGGTCTCGGCAGAAATGACCGGTGCCAAGGCATCGGGTGCATAGGGTAATTCGATAAGTGTAAACATGTTCATGGATTTAAATTGATTATTGATTTAAATTGATCATTTTCCCGGTCTTCTGATCTTGAGCGGGAAGGATTCGGAATGAGTCTGGCAAAACTGCCTGGCGTCTTCGACCACCAGGGCCAGATAGCCGCCGCCACCGGCACCGGGCATCTTCCAGGCCAGCACGCCGGGCTGGGCCGACCAGCGGTCGATATGGGGTTGCACGGAGTTCTCGGGCCGCGGCGTGTGTTCGCCGTTCACAACGGGATTGATCATGGCCGGGAACATAGCCACCTGGGCGGCAAAGGAGGCCTGGTAGGCGGCGGCAAATGCCTTCAGGTCCATGGCAAGGATGGCCTGCCAGCAATGGTCGGCGGCTGTGGCCAGCGCCACGACTTTCTCGCGGGTGATATTCTTGCCTTCCACCACGTTGCAGCCGGGTTTGCGGGGCTCGAGCGGTATCATGGCCAGATGGCTTTCGAGCCAGTCGAGCACGCGGGCGTCGGTGCAGCTTTCTATCTTCTCGGGCCAGAAGCGGTTGTTGTAGTAGTGGCGCACCAAGCCGGGGATGCAGATGCCGATGCTGTCTTGCGCGCCGCTGATGATGCCGTCGCTGCGTTCGGGGTCGTTTTCGAAGCAGAAGACCAGCTTGGAGAGCATCTCGGGCTCCATGTCGGGCAGTTTGACCGGCCAGATCTTCTTGATCATATTACGCGTCGAGGTGCTCAGACCGCAGCGGTCGCGCACCTCGAAAGTGGGTTCCAGGGAGATGGTGAGGGCCCAGCCCGGGGCGTACTGGCTCACGTAGGGCTGGTCGATCCAGGTGCCGGCCAGGTCGAGGCGCGTGGGGATGCGGCTGGTCTCGGCCTTGAGATCGGTCGATGAACGGGCCTTGAGCCCTTCGGCCGGGGTGCGCTGCAGCACCACATACTCGATGCCGTGCTCCTCGCAAAAGCGGCGTTTGTCGTCGTTGCTGCCGTCGGCATTGACCACAAAGATGTCGGGCTTGAGGGCCTCGACGGTGGGGATGAAGTCCATCACTCCGTCGCCGGCGTTGATGAAGGCGTCCTTGACATAGCGGATGCTCTTGACCATGAACAGGCGTTCCTGCTCTGGATAGAGGGTCTTGTGGTTCTTGTAGTGCAGGACGGTGGCGTCGGAGCCGATGCCGACATAGAGGTCGCCATACTGGGAGGCCTGGCGGAAGAACTCGACATGGCCGCTGTGCAGCAGGTCGTAACAGCCTGAGACAAAAACTTTCTTGGGCATAGTCTTGGGCATGGGATGGTGTTTGGGAACAGCCTTTACGAGGGGCTTGGGCACGCTTCGCGGCCGCCTGTCACAGTCGGAGGGCGCGCACCGGGTATACAAAGTGCACAAAAATACAGAATCCCATGGAGATATGCAATATCTTGTGTGATATAATTATATCCATTTGTGAATCTCGTCGGCGGATAGTATATTTGCATTGTCGCAATTCTGTCCAAGCAGCATGAAGAAAGCCGCTCATCTCATCGATCTGCCGAAGGTTCTCGACAGCCGGGGCAATCTCTCTTTTATCGAAGAGTGCCGGCAGGTGCCTTTCCGCATCAGCCGGGCCTACTGGATCTACGACGTGCCGGGCGGCGAAACGCGCGGCGGTCACGCCTTCCGTCACAATCAGGAGTTTATCGTGGCGCTGTCGGGCAGCTTCGATGTGGTGCTCGACAACGGCAAGCGGCGGCGCACCTGGTCGCTCAACCGTTCCTACTACGGCCTTTATGTGCCGCGCGGCTACTGGCGCCAGATGCAGAATTTCTCGACCAATTCGCTGGCCCTGATCCTGGCTTCCGAGCCCTACGACCGGCAGGACTATCTCTATCGCTATGAGGACTTTGTCCAGCTGCGGCAGGAAGGGTATTTCGACCGGCTGGAGGAGCCGAGGATGGTTTCGGCCAAAGAGGTAGTGAAAGCAGTTTCGGAAGGCCGTCGTGCTGTTATGCCTGCCGTTCTGCCGACTGTGAATGACGCCAAACTGTTCGACCTGAACAAGATTCACTACTCTGAAGGTAATCTCACAGTGATCCAGGGCGGCAAAGATTTACCCTACGACCTGCGCCGGGTGTTCTATCTCTACGATGTGCCGGGCGGCGAGTCGCGCGGAGCCCATGCCCACCGGCAGTGTCATCAGTTTCTGGTGGCGGCCGGCGGCGCTTTCGAGGTGCTGCTCGACGATGGCGTGAATCGGCGCACCGTCCAGCTGAACCGCCCCTTCTACGGGCTGCACATACCGCCGGGCCTCTGGGCTTCGGAGCAGAGTTTCTCTTCGGGTTCGACCTGCCTGGTGCTGGCCTCCCACCCCTACGACGAGGCCGACTACATCAACAGTTACGATGAGTTTCTGGCTTGGCGGGGGATTTCCACTTTACATTCCAACAGATGATGAACGCCGAAAAAAAATGGTTTGTGGCCTTCGTCAAATCCTGCCAGGAAAGGCGGGTGGCCGAGCAGCTGCGCGATTCGGGCGTCGATTGTTTCCTGCCTGTGCAGCGGGTGGTGCGGCAATGGAGCGACCGCAAGAAGGAGGTGGATGTGCTGGTGCTGAAGGGTTTGATTTTTGTCCGCACCGACGAGAAGCGCAGGATAGAACTGATCAAAGACATTTACGGCATCTACGCATACATGAACGCCGGCGGTGCCTATCACCCGGTAATCATCCCTGACAAGCAAATGCAGACGTTTATGTACATGCTGGGGCAGACCGAACTGCCTGTCACCGTGGTGACTGAGCCCCTGCAGCCTGGCGACAAAGTCCGGGTGCTGCGCGGCTCACTGGCCGGACTCGAAGGTGAATTTATCGAGAACGGTCATCATCACCAAGTCTTCGTCCGCCTGGACATTCTCGGCGCCGCCTCGGTCGAAATCTCTCCGGCCGATCTTGAAAAGATCAATTCATAAAATTCATAATATCATGGATTTACGTTCAAAGCACAGCATCCATATGAATGGGCATAAGTTCTTGGCCGCAAAGTTGTTTTGTCTGGTCATGACAGTATTGCTCGCCGTGCCGGCCCAGGCGCAGTTGAGTCGGTTGAAATTCAGCAACAAGTATAAAATCGAATCCATCGACCCGCTCAGTCTGCGTGAAGTGAAGGGAGCCGTGCAGGTGACATTGAGAAACGATACGACAACCTTTACCATGAGCGACATTACCGGGGTGATCTACAAGAAGGGGAAGCCTTTTGTACAGGGCCAGGCCGACCCTGTCCGTGTTCCCGCTGGCAATTCAACGGTCAGGGTGACAGGCGTAGCCTCCCTATGTCCGGGCATCAGCCTTTGGACGGTTTTGGGCTGTCTGTTTGGATTTGATATTGACGATTATACGGCCGATGTTTCGATGGTTATCACCGATGCTACCGGTCACACCCGCCAGGTTGACAAGAAGGGTGTTTCAGTGGCGGCCATCCTTCGGAACCGGCACAAGAAATAATCCTCAAAACCACCTGAAGATGAAGCAGGAGATTAATCCCAAGGACACCAGTCGTGCACAGGCATTCGAACTGTGGATGAAGTCGCCCATGCCGATGGTGACGCTCACGAAGACCTTTGATGTGACACGGCTTCGCATGGTGAGCAGGCGAAGGGACATTAAGTTTAATCTTCTTCTGTGCTGGTGCATCGGCAAGGTTGCCAGTCGGATGGCAGAGTTCTATTTACTGCCAGAGTATGGGAAGTTGTATCAATACGACCACCTTGCCATCAACGTGATAGTAAATAACAGGGCTGGTGGTATCAACTCTTGCGACATTCCCTACACTGACGACTTGGAGAAGTTCTGTACAGACTATATGGCTCTGACGCAATCGGCAAGTAATTCCTGCCAGAGCAGTTTTGTAGACGGGGCAATGGTGATAGGCACATCAGCGATGACTGCCACCCAGCTCGACAGCATCGTCAATCAATACACCAACCAGTTCTGTAATCCGATGGTGATGTGGGGCCGTTACCGCAAGGGCTGGCTGAGGACAACCTTGCCCATCTCCTTCCAGTTCCACCATGTCCAGATGGATGGCGGTCATGCTGCACGGTTTCTGGATGGACTCCAAAAGACAATCAAAACGATATAAACACGGGGGCGTTGACCATCCCGTTTGGTTAGTCGTAGAGGCCAGCCAAATCGACGCCTTGGCTGCGCTTAAAAAGCTGTTGGGCGACTTGGCGATTTTTAGCACTTTTGCCGGGTTGCAAATTAGTCAAATCAGCATCGTAGCGGAGGTGTTCGTAGCCCAGGGAGTAGGCGTCGCCCACGACTTCGTACTTAACGATGGCGGTGAGTCCGTGGTGGAGGTATTCGACCAATTTGGTGGGGGCGGAGACGCGGTTGAGCAGGTGCTCGTCGCGCAGGATGAATCCATAATGCGCTATTTCATAATATTTTGAAAGCTCTTCTGGAGTTACTTTCCTGATTGTATAGCGAATGTCGCTGCGCGTGCCGCGCTGTCTGATCATTTCCTTCAGCTGGTCCGGCTGGCCGGAAAGGAAAATGAAGAAATAGTTATCCCGGGCGATGCGATTCATGCAGTCGATGGTGAGATCGACATTCTGCCACTTTTGCAAATTTCCCGAATAGACAAAAACCACATCGTCGGGTCGGATGCCGAGTTCATGGCGGAGGGAATCGGCCTCGTTTTCCGCTGCCGGAGCCAGGAGATTCTTGGGATAAATGGGGTTGAGCAGGTGGCGGCGGCCGGCGATGAAGGGATAGGATTCGAGGTAGAAGCGGCGCATCTCGTCGCTCACATGGATGAAATTGCTCACCTGGGGCACCAGCCTGCGCTCCAGGCATTTGAACAGGCGGCCCAGCAGCTTTTGGCAGCGGAAGGCGACTTCCTCGGGCACCGTGCCATGGAAATCGAGGCTCACATTCTTGCCCTTGAGCGAGAAGGGGAACAGCTTGACATAACCATGGACAGAGTGGATATAGACATTGTGATACTGCCTGACGATGCGCCGGATGCAGGGCCAGTGGACCAGGAAATTGAGCCGCCAGACCTCTACATCGCCTGCCTCGTTTTGCCAGTGGAACGGGTGCCAGTTCTTAGTGAGAGATACCGACAGATAGATGCGGCGGCAGCCTTTGAAGTATTCATCGACCGCGCTGATGCGCTGGAACATGCCTTCCTGGACGTTGTCGGCGGTGGGGTATTCGGCATAGAACAATATCTCTTTCATAGGCTTTATTTACGGGCCAGAGCATTGATGAGAAACTCGATGGAGGCTTGGCGTTGGGAGGCCAGGCGGGCATTGACGGCCTCCCAGTCGACGGGTTCGTCGAGCAAGGCCGGGGTGATTTGTTCGGGGCGGGTGACCAGGCGGTTTTCGAGCCCCACCATGGAGAGCAGCGACTGCAGTCGCGAAAGGCCGCGTTCCTGGTTGGCCAGCACGACAAAGGGCCGGTTGAGCAGGATGGCAAAGACCGTGGCATGGAAGGAATCGGCTACCAACAAACGGCTCTGGTTAATTCCACCCAGCCAGTCTTCGATGGCGGGTGGGATGCGCTCGGCCATAGGGGCGCGGTAGTCGTCTATCTTGGCGTTGAGGCGGCGGGAAGGCAATTGTAGTATCGAAGCTATCTGCTGAATCATATTGAGATTATAAGCAGAGAAGTCGATCAAGCTATAGCCGACAAACGGCGCAGGGATCGCGGCGTCCTTCGGAGCCGCGATGAGGAGGGAGCGATAGTCGTCGCTGGTGAGCAACATGGAGGGATCGAGCACATGGTGGGCTTTCACGCCGAAGTGTTCGGCACAGAGACGGACGCCTTCGGCTTCGCGCACGGAGACGGCGTCGAAGCGCCGGGCCAGCGGGCGGCACATGGCCTCCAGGGCCGGGGGATACTCCCAATGGGCAGTGCCGAAGGAAGGGGCGTAAGCGATGCGCAGCACCGAGCGGTCGGCCGGCACGAAGCTGAGGAAATAGTGCCGTACATCGTACACATAGCGGGGTCGCCAGGTCTGGTCGCTGCCCACCACGTAGGCATCGACATCGAGGCAGCCGGCTGCGGCGAGCTCGCGCTCGTTGTGCACGGTGAGCAGGTCCGGTCCGAAACTGCGCTCGATGAAGCCCTTGAGCCGGCTCATCATGACCGGGGGATAGTCGCCGCGGTAGAAGACGGGGCCGTGGTACATTCCCAGCAGGCGCTTGACCAGCCGCGAGGCGGTGGGACGCAGCCAGCGCTTCAGGGGCAGCGGCCATTGGGCATCGACCACGGTCACTTCGTGGCCCAGCTGCCTGAGGCAGCGATAGAGGGCGTAGCTTTGCAGGATGCTCCCATGGCTGGGGCCCAAGCGGAATATGACCAGTGCGACTTTCATAGGGATCTCAGTTTGTTCAATATCTTTTGGTAGAGCGGCGGCATGACGGCCTTTTTGAGCAGGGAGCCCACTTGAGTTTTATCGGCTTGATAAGCGTGGAAGAAGGCTTCGCGCGCTTTTGAGGGGGCGCCGGCTCGGGGGCCGGCGTGAGGAGCGGCGTGAGGACCGGCTCGGAGGCCGGCATTGAGGGCAAGGGCCTTTTCGTAATTGCATTCGAGGCCGACAAGAGGCAGGTCTTTGAGCAAGGATGCGCCTTTTTCGCTGCGCACTACCACCAGGCTCACCCCCTTGTCGTCTTGGAAGCGGCTATCGTTCAAATGGCTGGAGGGGACCAACTGCTCCACGCCCCAGCAGTCGGCCAGGGTGAGGTCGCTGCCGCTGCGGCCTTGGCTTTTGAGCTGGCAGCTGTAGCAGCCGGGGCGGGTGATGAGGCCGGTGTTGAGGGCCTGGAAGAACGGGTTCTTGTAGCGGGGCATCGACTGCTCTCCCCCACCCTTGGTCTTCAACACGAAGCGCGAATCTTTCCAGCCCTGCGATTTATCGCGGAAACAAATCTCTTGCACGCAGGCAGGGAAACCGTCCGTCGAATCCTCCGCAGACTTCAGCACTTCGGAGCGCAGATAGTCTTGCCAGACGCCCGGGCTGGGCACGCCAACGCAGGCCACATCGACCAGGGTCAACCGGGGGTAGTCGCAGCCCAGGAAGGCTTTGAGGCCGGCAATCTGGCAGGGGGTGCCCGTGAAGAGCACCTCACGGCCGGCTTTCAGGAAAGCGGCACAATCGGCATAGGCCCGGCCCATGGCGGCCTGGACATATTTGCTACCCCGAAAGGCGGCCAGGCCCTCGAGGGTTTCGGTATGATCGATCACGACTTGCCACGACTCGTCGAAACGGGCACCAAAGACCACACCGCCCCGGGCCAGCACGGCCTGGGCCAGCAGGCTGAAAATGCCGCCGGAGGAGCTTTGCAGACGCAGGGCTTCGTCCTCGCAGACGGCAGCCAGCGTTTGCAAGGGTCTGCGAGGAGCGCTATGCTCTTGCTCCGGACAAACGTCCTCGCAGCGGCCGCAATCGATGCAAGACGTGGTATCGACCCGGGGGTAGAGAAATCCTTCCTCGTCGGGCACCATACGGATGCAGCCTTTGGGGCAGCGCGACGCACAGGCCCCGCAACCACAACATTTGGCTTTGTCTTCGATCCGTATCATGTCTTTTATTTCTTTCCGCGCCGTAGCAGCCCGGCTATCTTGTCCAATACAAAGCGCCTCTCCTCGCCGCTCAGGCCCAGGCCATAGGCGCCGGCCAGCGCAGCGGCCACGCAGACGGCCAGCATCAGCAGATGACCCCACAGGCCCTCTACCGGTTGGAAATGCCACAGCAACAACGGCAGGGCCGAGGCCACCACTGTTACCAGCAGGCAGCGCAGCAGCACGCCCGTCACAAAGCGACCGAGGGGTAGCTGCACCATGGGACGCACCAGCAGCAGGCGCACCACATAGGCCACACAGCAGACGGCCAGATGGACCACATAGACGGCCCAGGGCTCGGCGCCCGTGCGCAGCACCAGGTAGGACACAGGCACGATCAGGAGCAGGACGCTGCCCACCACCGACTGATAGACCTTGACACGGCCGGTGGCGGCGGCCGAGATCATCAGGGGGTTGGCGGTCATGTCGATGAGGGTGATGACGACCATGAGGCGCACGAAGACCACGCTGTAGGCGGGCACCTTGTCGAGCCAGAGGTCGAGCAGGAAGGGGGCTTCGAACAGCAGCGGCAGGCAGAGGGCCAGCAGCATCAGGTAAGAGAACTTGGCGCTGCGCAGCACCAACTGATGCATCTCGGGCAATTGGCCGGCTGAGTATGTCTTGGTAATTTGCGGATTGATCGCCGTCTGGAAATTGTTGGCAAACTGCATCATGACCGACTGCACCTGCACCGAAACAGCCCGGGCGGCATTGACGGCGGGTCCGAAGAAGAAGTTCAACAGCAGGTTCAGGCCCTGGTTGGCCATCACTGCCGCGGTATTGCCCCAGAGGTTCCAGCCGGCAAAGCCCAGGATCTCGCGAAACAGCGGCCGCTCGTGATAGAAGCGGTAGTGGCTCTCGTCGAAACGGCGGTTGGCATAGCCCTTATAGCAGAAGCAAACCACCAACTGCACGCCCACCACCAAAAGGGCATAGAGCACCAGCTTGTCCATCAGGGCCACGGTCAGCAGAAAAACGATGAGCAGTTTGAGCACGGCCTCGACAATCGAGATGCGGGCAAAGGCCGACATCTTTTCGCGGGCGATGATATCGGCCATATAGGGGAAGGTCATGATGGAAACCACCGTCGAGAGGATACTCAGCTGGAACACCCAGAAGGCGGCCTGCAGGCGCTCGGGGGGGATGACCATGTGGGTGCGGAGATACCACAGGCCCAGCGTCTCGGCCAGCACCACCAGCAACAGCGAAATAAGCACATGGATATGGATGCAGGTGGCAAAGATCTGTTTGAGACGGGCGGGATCGCCCTGCTCCAGGTGGAAAGTGAGGAAGCGCTGGGTGGAGGACGTCATGGAGGCGTTGACAAAGCCGAAGAGGGCCACCAGGCCGGCCACCACGCTGTAGATGCCATAGTCCACCTCGCCCAGTTGCTGCAGGATGACGCGGCTGGCATAGAGTTGCACGGCCATGATGAGGAGCATCCTGAAGTAGAGGAACAGGGTGTTTTTGGCGATGCGGCTGTTATCGACCTGGTTCACGATCAGATATTGGCCAGCCAGGAATTGCGGGAAACATACTCGGGCACGAGTTCGCGCACCAGGTGGATCATAGCGGGGATATCGACGTTGCGGGCATGCTGGATGATCTCGCTTTCGGCCTTGAACATCTCGTCGAACTCGTATTCGCGGGCTTTGGCGATGCGGATCTTCTCGCGCGAGGTGGGGATGGTGTTCTCCTCGTTGCTCAGCACCTCTTCGTAGAGTTTCTCGCCGGGACGCAGACCGGTGTACTCGATCTGGATGTCCTCACCCTCGCGCAGGCCCGAGAGGGCGATCATGCGCTTGGCCATGTCGGCGATCTTGACGGGCTGGCCCATGTCGAAGACGAAGATCTCGTTGTCGTTGCCCAGGCTGCCGGCTTCGAGCACCAGGCGGCAGGCCTCGGGGATGCTCATGAAGAAGCGGATGATGTCGGGGTGGGTCACCGTGACGGGGCCGCCCTTGGCGATCTGCTCGCGGAAACGGGGCAGCACCGAGCCGTTGGAGCCCAGCACGTTGCCGAAGCGGGTGGTGATGAACTTGGTCTTGCCCTGCTTCTGTCCGCGGGCCACGGCCTTGCCCAGGGTCTGGACATAGATCTCGGCCATGCGTTTGGAGGCGCCCATGAGGTTGGTGGGGTTGACGGCCTTGTCGGTGGAGATCATGACCATCTTCTCCACGCCATATTTGAGACAGGCGTTGGCTATGTTCTGGGTGCCGAAGACATTGACCATGACGGCTTCGCAGGGGTTCTCCTCCATCAGGGGCACGTGCTTGTAGGCGGCGGCGTGGAAGACGATCTGGGGATGGTAGCGGTCGAAGACCATCTTGATGCGCTGTTCGCTGCGTACGTCGCCGATGATGGGACGCAGGCTGACATAGGGGTATTTCTCCTCGAGCTCGAGGCGCAGGTTGTGCATGGGGGTCTCGGCGTTGTCGAAGAGGACTATCTTGGAGACGCCCACCTTGATGAGCTGGCGGCAGATCTCGCTGCCGATGGAGCCGGCGGCGCCGGTGACCAGGATGACCTTGTCCTTGAGCATGGCCTTGACCTCGCTCATGTCGATGGAGATCTCGG
>Ga0208297_1000628_pt1 | contig 59683 bp, 50 predicted proteins | sample LMS_cellobiose_e_FD_187367 | JGI IMG/M metagenome (GOLD analysis project Ga0208297, IMG submission 187367) | Rumen-fistulated moose microbial communities from Alaska, USA - LMS_cellobiose_enrichment (SPAdes) (version 2) | ecosystem: Host-associated > Mammals > Digestive system > Stomach > Rumen...
GGATTCTTTTGTCCGGCTTTTCGATATGCTGGGGATCCCGCATCCCTGATGACCGAGGTTCCAATTATGATACCCAAGGATGCAGCCGAACTGTTGTTTCAGGTGATTTCGGAGTGTTACGAACCGCTTGCATTTTTCCTGTTCGGGACTATAATATGCCTTGCATCAAACCAATGTAGGACAACCATGAAAAAAACGGTACTCATTTTGATTATTATCGCAGCGCTTGTGCTTTCGCTGGCTGCCTGCAAAAGCTCTTCGGCTGCTCAGCCCGAGGAAAACGCCGGGACCGACGCGCCGCTCGTGACGGGCGCGCCGCAGCAGAGCCTGGAAACGGATGCCGAACAGCCCGCCGCCGAGGCGATCGAAACCACTGCTCCTTCCGAAACGGAAGAAGATGTCTACACCATGACCGCCTACCGAGCGGGCGGTGAGCCCGTGATTCTGAAAGGCAAGGACGGGGTCTTTACAACCGAGGACGGAACCGTTTATGATCTGGGCAATGACGGTATGCTCCGCGCCGAGGGTTTTGAAGATCTTTACATCAACGACCTCGCGGCCAAGGCGGCAGCCCCCGAAGATGCAGTTGGTACCGCTCCGGTGATCGCGAGGCAGGACGGCGAGCGCTTTGAAGCGGTCATTGTCATGGAGGGCATGGAGGAAACCGTCAACTACGAGCACATTCGGAACGAGGCGCTCGGCTTTGAAATGGACTACGACTGCGAATCCTTCTCTCGCAGCCATGAAGAAGATTGCGAACGCTTCGTGTTGGCCTGGGACGATCCCGCGAAACCCGAATACTATCTTGAGCTGAGCTACAACCCGGAGAGTGCCGAATATGTCGCCGGTGCGATCAGTGAAGCGCTCTCTGCGGAGTATGAACTCTACCGGGATGATTCCTACATGCTTGAGCATGCGGGCCGCTGCATCTACATCAGCACCGCCTCGGTCAAGGGCGGCGACTACCTGCCCGAGCATCTGCAGACGGTGTATGTCATCCCCGCGGGCGACGGCTGCATCGTTGCCACGGACCACTGCGCAATCGAGAGCGCCGAAGGCATTGGGAGACGTTTCACCTATATGATGCACACCCTCTCGCTCATCGAAAAATAATTGACACGCACCGAGCATCGGGCCTTTGAAAGCCTTACGCGGGATAAGCCCGGCAGCGATCACTACAACAGCGGCAAAAAGGGCCGTTTCCACGTTCAAAAAGATCGTGAAAACAACCTTTTTTTCAAACCAGTATTTCTCCGCCTGCCATCTCCGCAGTAATATGAGCTATACAGATCGGCGGCCGAATTGACTGCCTTCAACTCTGATTCGTGTATTCCAGGATTCCGGAATAACCCTATTTAGCATTTTGTAAATGCCATATCCCAAGCAAGCCCCTATTGTGTTTGTTATCAAGTCATTTATATCTTTTGCTCCAAAGCCGAACAACTGGATTATCGCAACAGGCAGCGATATTATATCTATTCATTTCAGCGTTGTCATGATCGGTTCCGTGCCGTAAGTGTACGCCGCAAAGGGATTTACCACGGGGACGGCCTCTCCTTTGGAATTCATGTAGACGCAGGACTGATTGCTGCTGGAAAGGTCCACATTCACCAGCATCCCCACGTAATCGGTATGATTCCCGGCGGGCGCCTCGTCGTGCTGGGTCAGCCCCCGCTTGCCGCAGATGAAAGCGTTGAAGCGATAGTCCGTCATGTATCCATTGTAGGTCTTGCCCTCCACTCCGGAGAAGTCCTTGTTATACACCAGCTTCGTGTTTGGCGGGATGGTCCCCTCCAGGAACGGATATAGATCATGCTGATGGCCGGTGATGAGAATATCCACGCCGATGTCGTTCAGCCGCTTCGTCCAGGTGGCCTTGACTGCTTCGTGATTGTGGCGCGCGTTCACAAAGGGGATGGGAATGTGGCAGACGGCCATGGTGTAGGCGGCGTCCTTATATTCCCCTGCGGCAATGATATCGTCCAGCATGCGGGTCTGCTCCTCCCGGTATAGGTCAAACTGGGCCGTTTCATAATATTCCCACCAGTCGTCGTCGTGATCCTCGCCCAAATCGAGCATGATGCCGTATATGTCCGAAAGCCGGAAGGTGTAATAGAAGTTGCCGTTCTTGCTGCCGGTATATTTGTACAGCTCCTCAGCATACTCGCCCTTGATTTCGTGATTGCCCCGGGTATAGATGACCGGGATCATGCCGCCGGTGATCTTGAAGGCGATCTCATTGGCGATCTGAGCGTCCTCATACCGATCGACCATGCTGGTCTGATCCCCCAGGAGCACGATGAAGTCAAGGGTGTTTTCCAGCCGCGCATGACCGGCAAGGTTCACCGCACCCTCCACGGCGCCATGGATATCCGGGAGGGCCAGATAGCAGATCCCGTCCGCGTTGTTTACCGGGATGAACGGGTATTGCTCGAAAAAGGTTTCGCCCGTATAGCCGCCGAAGGGCCCCCGGTAGATCATCTGCTTGGCGCAGATCTTGTAGCTCTTTGCCTCGTCCAGCACACGCTGCGGCACGGTAACCTTATGCACCAGGTCCCGGGAACGCATACTGCCCGCGTAAAGGTCGTAGTATTTCTCCTGGCCGACCTCCACCCAGACGATGGCGGTGTCGCTGGTGGAAAACACGATCTGGTAGTCATCCTCCACCGCGTAGACCACCGGCCGGTACGTGAAGCGGCATGGCCGGAGGCCGTAGCCGACGATGGCGCAGGCGGCGATCAGCGCCAACAGGAACAGGACCTTCGCCGCAAGACGCCATCCCCTGTTCGGCGCGTGGAAAAACAGCAGGCAGAAAACAAGGATCAGCCCGGCGGCTACCTCCATGGATCGGAAGAATTTCGGCAGGATGAACTGGATATAATCGTTGGAGCCATTGGCGATCACGACGCCGATGGCGATGGCGAAAACGGCGGAGAATACCAGCGACGCGATATACGGCCATCTCTTTTTGCCACGGATAAAGAGGAAGGACAGGATCGTAAGCAGCAGGATCACGCCCATGAGAACGCAGATCATGAGCGGCAGATTCATCACAAGAAAGCTGGGGTTGTGATCCGCTCCCAGGAATTTGGAAATGCCGGCCCAGTTGACGCGCATCGCGATCCAGAACAGGAAAACCGCCGTGCTGCAGAGCGCAGCCGCCGCCGGCAGCCAGTATTTCTTTATGAAAGCGCGAAAGTTCATTTCCATACGTTCCTCCTTATTTCTCCGAACCATAAAAGCGCCGCTCAGATCAATTTGCCCGGTGATGCGAATACAGTGCCATGCGGATGGCTTATCATGTCGATTTCATTTTATCAGAATTCAAGTCCTGTCGGAAGGTAATAGGCGTTATTTCTTTCCTGCTGGTTTTGGCATATGCTCACAGTGGCACATGAACACGGCATGCAGTTTCCGCAGCATGCTGCGCCAGAACACTTCCTCGTTCATGTTCAGCACTATGAAACGAGACGTAGATCAATTGAGCATTTCTTCCAGGGCAGCTGAATGTTGTTCATCCAACTAAATCCAGACCATTTGAAGCTCCCTGTTTTCAGAACGCTGTCAGCAGGAACGCCATATAAAACGGCAAGGTAAGAAACTGGCCTGCACGGCCAACGTTATAGTCGCCCAGCTTGATCGCGCCGCCCACATGGTATTTCTCCGGATGATTGAGCACAGTTTTAGCGCTCTTGGCGTTTCCTGTGGAGGCTTTTACTTCCAATAGGGTGCTTTGGCCCGCGTACCGCATCACAAAATCGATCTCAAGGCCGGAATCCTTATGGAAGTAATAGAGCTTCCGGCCCATCTTTGTCAGGATGTCGGCAGCGAGGTTTTCAAAAATGGCCCCTTTGTAGCCGTACAAATTACCTTGCAGCACATCGAACTGTGTGCCGTCTTCCAGCATGGCGATCAGCAGGCCGCTGTCCACCATATAGACCTTAAAAATATCCTGAATGGCGTTCCCGTCCAAGGGCAATTCCGGCAGCGACAGATTGTAGCAGCGGCGAATGATGCCCGCGTCCTCGATCCACTGCAGACTGCCGGCAAATTTGGACGCGGTTGCGCCTTTTTTCACCACAGAATACTGAAACTTTTTGTTCTCTTTGCTGAGTTGCCTGGGTATGGACTGAAAGCATTCGCGGATAAAAGGCTTATCCTTATCGTCGGCATATTTAACCATATCGTCTTCATAATCGGACAGGATACTGCGCTGCAACCGGAGCACGGTATTCATCTGGTGCGTATCCACAAAGGTTTGCACCACGGCAGGCATGCCGCCTACCACCGCATATTGCAGCAGCAACTGGCGCAGCTTTTCGTGCAGTGCCTCCGCAACGGGCGTTTCGTTATTCAGGCATTCGGCCAAATACTGGATCACAGGCGCTTGAATGCCGTTTGCCCATAGAAATTCTTCAAAATCCATGGGATACATTTCTTCAATCTGTTCATAGCCCACAGGAATTGAGGCAGGCCGTTTGCCGTAGCCTTTCACACCCAGCAAAGAGCCTGTTCCTATCACGTCGTACCGGCCATCCATGGCGAAAAACTTGAGCGCCGTTCGTGCCTCGGGGCATTCCTGGATTTCATCCAAGATGACTACCGTTTTTCCCACCTCAAAGATGGCTTCAGGCCCCAGGAGGGCGGAAATCAGCATGGTCAAATGATCCACTTCCAGGGAGCCGGAAAAAACGGAAGCGTAGCTTTTATTCTCGTAGAAATTCAAATAGATTTCATGAGCATAGTTTTCCTGGGCAAACTGCCGAACGGAAAAGGTCTTTCCGCATTGACGGCAGCCCTTGATGATGAGCGGTTTATGCCCTTTCGTATTCTTCCATTTTTTTAGAACACCCTCAATTTTGCGTTTCAGCATAGCCTGCCCTCCTTTGATCACGATTATAGTATATGCAAAATCAACAATTTTTTCAAGGGACTTTTTGCTTTGTATGAAATATTTTTCAAGTGAGTTTTGCGGGAAATGGGAAGATTTTTCGAGCGAGTTTCTAGAATAAAGGTTCTTTGCATAAAAGACCTCCTCCGTAGGAGTGGCTAAGCAAAATTGCAGGCTTCATCATGGAAGGCGACACCTGCATTTCCCATACGGATAGCAAAGCGGTCTGTCGGTTCTTCTACTGCTACTGAGAGACGGACTATATTTTTTTGAAAAAAAGCGGAATCCGCAAATATTTTGATAAGGCTGTTTAGAAATGAAAGGCGAGGAAAGATCGGATCAAAAATGATGACAAAAAACGTCAAAAAGCCGTAGGTGCAACATTTTCCACCACATTTTTATTGAAAAATGCCTAAATATATGGACTTATTGGCACTTTGGAATCGCCAAAAACGCCTATTTTCCGGACAAAAAAGCCCCATATATAGGGATTTGTCAATTCAAGGTTCCGCTCCTAAGCGAAAGGCCGCGCGTTCGAGTCGCGCCAGGGACGCCAAGCCCCCGGAAACGCTGCGTTTCCGGGGGCTTTTTTCCGCAACCTCCATTCAACGATGGCACTCCGTCAGCAAATCGGAGAGACTGTCGATCCTTCGATCGGCCTTATCGTAGTCGGCGGCGTCGCCGATGCCGATGCTGAGAAAGCCCCCGGCATTGGCGGCGTCGATGCCGGCCACAGCATCCTCCACCACCGCGCAGACGGAGGGGGAGAGGGAGAGAAAGGCGGCAGCCTTCAAAAAGACTTCCGGATCCGGCTTGGAGCGGGTGATGTTGGTGCCGTCGGAGACGGCGTCAAAGCACAGCCGCAGATCCGTCCGTTCCAGGATCAGCTGGGCGTTCTTGCTGGAGCTGCCCACGGCCAGCTTGAGTCCCCGTGCCTTCAAAGCAGCGAGGGTCTCGCGAACCTCCGGCGCCACGGTGGCGGGAGACAGGGTCATGAGGAGCGAACGATAGCGGTCGTTCTTTCGGGTGGCCACGGCCGCCTTCTCCTCGTCGGAGAGGATCAGTCCGCCGTTCTCCAAAATGATCTCCAGCGACGCCATGCGAGACACGCCCCGCAGGCGGTTGTTGACCTGCCGGTCAAAAGGGATGTGCAGCTCGTCAGCCACAGACTTCCAGGCAGCGTAGTGCAGCTCGTCGGTGGAGAGCAGCACGCCGTCGAGATCAAAAATGATGGCTTGTATCAAGGGATTTACCTCGTTTCTCGAATATCCCGCACGCTCTCCCGCTCCACCAGGCTCACGGGCAGGATCACGGACCGCTGCTCGACGGGCTCGCCCCTGAGCTGGCTCAGGATCATGTCCGTGGCCAGGATGCCCTTCTGCTCGGCATCCTGATGGATGGTGGTGAGGGTGGGGTTGGTGAGTTGGCAAAGATAGTTGTCGTCAAAGCCCACGATGGACTTATCCCGGGGCACGCACACGCCTTGTTCCCGAAGGCCTGCCATGATGCCGGCTGCCAGAATATCGGCGGAAGCGAAGATGCCGGTGATGTCCTTTTTTTCACTGAGCAGCACGCCCAGGCGGCGGCCCTCCTCCACGCTGATCTCCTGGGTGAACACCAGCTGAGGGTCGAAGTCAATGCTGTATTCGGCCAAAGCCCGGCGATAGCCGTCCAGCCGTTTTTCCACGACGCCGCCAGGGCGGATGCAGGGGGAGGCGAAGGCGATGATCCTGTGACCGTTTTCCAAAAGGTGCTTGGTGGCCAGATACCCGCCCTTCTCATCCTCCAGTCCGATGGTAAATATGTCGGGCTGGTCGATATAGCTGTCGATCAGCACGTAGGGGATGCCCAGCTTCTGGACGCAGGTGAAGAAGTCGTCCTGGAACATGCCGGTGAGGATCAGGCCGGACAGGCGCCAGCTGCGGCTCAAAAAATCCAGCGCCCGGGCGTCCTCCACGGAGCGGATCATGAGATAGTACCCTTCGGCCCGGGTGCGGCTCTCGATACCCTCCACAAAGGACCCCAAGAAGGGGTCGCTCATGGTGCTGCCCATGTTTTGGGGCGTCATGTGGGTGATCACGCCGATGATGGATGATTCGGCGTTGGCCAGCGTTCGGGCCGTCATGCTGGGCACATATCGTTCCCGCTCGATGATCTCCCAAATCTTCGCCACGCGCTCGGGAGATACCCGGCTCGTTCGATTGTGCACCACGTTGGATACGGTGGTGATGCTTACGCCGGCTTCAGCAGCGATGTCTTTCAACGTGACCATGAATTGTTCTCCTCTTTCGCCTTCATATCAGCATACCAGTTTCGGCGCAAAAAGGCAAGGTTTTCCATATATGGACCGGCCTTGGATATAAACAGGGGGGCAGAACTCCTGCCCCCTGTTTGCGTTCAATAAGGACCTTACCCCAGGCTCGCGAGATACTCCTGGATGGGCAGGTCGCCAGGCTTGCCGGTCTCGGGCACGGTCATGCCGGCCTGGATGGAGGCGCTGTCCGTGGTGTCGATGGGAGCGACGGGCTCGGCAAAGCCGATGTCGTCGATCCAGATCACGCACTTGTCGAAGGCCCGGATGTGGAAGGCATTGGTCATGCCGGGGAAGCCGGAGGCCTCCAGGTCGATGACCAAGGTCTGCCATTCGGTGGTGATGACAGGATGGCTGCCGTCAGCCAGCACCAGATCGGAGAACCGGGCGGCATAGAACTTGGCATCCTCGGGGTGCCAGTCCATGATGAGCTTGGTCTCCTCGCCGCCGGCCTCGCCCTTGATGGAGAGGACCAGGTACTTGCACCAGGAGATGTTCTCCAGGGCCCACATGTTGACGGCCTCGCCCCAGTTGGCCATCCAGTCGGCGGCGTGGGCGAAGTAGTCGGCTTCGGATTCGTAGTCCTCGGGATCGAAGGCCTTGGGCCGCATGTCCAGTTTGATGGCGCCGTCTTCGTTCTTGGCGCGGAGGTTGGCCCAGTTGTCCCACCAGATGTTCACTCCGTTGGGCCCCAGCTCGGGCTTGTTGTTGGGGTCACGATCGTCGAAGTTGTCCCACAGGAAGGCGATTTCCACGGAGGCGGCCGGCTTTTCCTGCGTCGCGGCTTCCGTGGTCTCGGGCTCGGGTTCGGCGGCGGGCTTCGCCTCAACAGCGGTCAGATCCACGCCCAGGTATTCCGCGATGGGCAGGTCGCCGGGCTTGCCGGTCTCGGGCACGGTGATGCCGGCCAAAATGGTCTCGGCGCTGGTGGCGTCGATGGGCGCGACAGGCTCAGAGAAGGTGATCTCATCCAGCCAAATCACGCACTTGTCGAAGGCACGGATGTGGAAGGCGTTGGTCATGCCGGGGAAGCCGGAGGCCTCCAGGTCGATGACCAGATCCTGCCACTCGGTGGTGATAGCAGGATGGCTGCCGTCAGCCAGCAACAGGTCGGAGAACCGGGCGGCAAAGAACCGGGAATCCTCGGGGTGCCAGTCCATGACGAGCTTGGTTTCCTCGCCACCTTCGGCACCTTTGATGCGGATGGTCAAATACTTGCACCAGGAGATGCCGTCCATGGCCCACATGTTGACGGCCTCGCCCCAGTTGGCCATCCAGTCGGCGGCGTGGGCATAATAGTCCGCTTCACTCTCAAAGTCCTCGGGATCGAAGGCCTTGGGCCGCATGTCCAGCTTGATGGCACCGTCTTCGTTCTTGGCGCGGAGGTTGGCCCAGTTGTCCCACCAGATGTTCATGCCGTTGGGACCCAGATCAGGCTTGTTGTTGGGATCGCGATCGTCGAAGTTGTCCCACAGGAAGGAGGTGAGCTCGGCGGGAGCCGGTTCCTCGGTGGCCTGGGGAGCTTCCGTTTCCACGGGAGCCGGAGCTTCGGTAGGAGATTCAGTCGCCTTGGGCGCTTCCGTAACGGCGGGAGCAGCCTCGGCAGGCTTGGTCGATTCGCAGGCAACCAGCGCAAAGAGCATGCTGGCGGCCAGGATGAGTGCGAGTAACTTTTTCATGCTTGTCCTCCCTGATTTTTTTTGAAACAAAACGCCGATTTGCCGATAGGTTTAACGTTAAACCTATCATGGCTTCATTATAGCATTCGTCCCATGGGCTGTCAAGCAAGATTTGGCGGTTTGCGGGCCGTCCTTCGGGCCTTTTGTGCATGGAAAAGCAAAAAACAGGGGGAGAAAACCGTTTTCGCTCTTGCCGGATCCGGTTTCCTATTGTATAATCTTCCATAGATAGGTTTAGCGTTAAACCCACGCATTTTCAAGGGAGGGACCCACCTATGAGCACCAAGTCCGCCGCCGCGCCCCGATCGATCGTGTTGGGGATGTTGGCCGTTCTCCTGCTGGCCTTTGCCGCCTTCATGCTTCTTTCGCCCAACGCCCCTCGCCGGGCGCAGGCGCCGGCGGAGATGGCAGTGCCCGAGACCATCCTTACCCTCTATGAGGGGCCCAAGACCATGACCAGCTCCCGGAACGCCCGCATCTTGGCCAACGGCCATGAGCTGTTCGTCTATGATGTCATGGTGAACCACGAGCACATCTGGAACGACAACACCCAGCCCAGCGACACGCCCATGACCTATTTCGACTTCTCCGGAAAGGTGGACATCGACATCGAGATGCCCGGGCTCCCCAAGTCTGTGGAGAGCGCCCAGGTCCTGCCCGCCGCCTGGGGCATCGTGCCGGAGGTCACGGAGGGGCATGTCCGCTTCACCATCACCGAGCCGGGCCAATACACTGTTGTATACAATGGAAGCGTCAACAAGGCCACCCACATCTTTGCCAACGCGCCTGAGGCGGAGGTCCCGGATCCCAACGACCCCAATGTGTATTTCATCGGCCCCGGGGAGTGGACCATGGACGCCATCGTGCTGACGGACGGCCAGACCCTCTATCTTTCCGGCGGGGCGGTGCTCCATTCCATCGTTTCCGCGGTAAACGCCAAGGATGTGAAGATCTGCGGCCGGGGCATGATCGACGGCAGCGACTATCCGGCCTGGAATCAGGCGGGATCCTATGCCCGGGTGCCCCTCAATCTGGACCATGCCAAGAACGTGGCCGTGGAGGGGATAATCCTCGTGAATTCCAACTGCTGGAACTTCAATTCCTATTCGTCCAGCCATGTGACCGTGGACAACGTGAAGATCATCTCCGGTCGGCAGAACGGAGATGGGTTCACCTTCCAATCCGGCACGGATCATCTGGTGACCAACAGCTTCGCCCGCACCTGGGACGACAGCCTGGTCATCAAGAATTATTCCGGCTCCACCAAGGGGATCACCTTCAAAAACATGCAGGTGTGGACGGACCTGGCTCAGTCCATGGAGATCGGCTATGAGACCGACAAGGGCCTGACGCTGGACCCGGAGATCTCGGAGATCCTCTTTGAAAACATCACCGTCCTCTACAACTTCCACAAGCCCGTCATCAGCATCCACAACAGCGACGACGCCTATATCCACGACATCGTCTATCGGAACATCCTGGTGGAGAACGCCATGATGCAGGGGGACAACGGCCGCAACAACGAGCTTATCGAGATGAATCTGAACAAGTCCGGTTGGACCACGGTGAAGGATGAGTACGGGACCGTGGACAACGTGCTCATCGATGGGCTCACCGTCTTGAACACCCTGGAGGGCAAGGTGCCCGCCTCCCGCATCAGCGGCGTGGACGAGGCGCATCGGATCACCCATGTCGTCCTGAAAAATATCACCATTTTGGGCCGACCTGTGCAGGATCTCAAGGGGCTGAACCTGACCGTCAACGAGTTTACGGAAGGCATCACGGTGGAGTGAGGGAGGGAATCGCCATGGAAAAGAAGCTGACCATCGTCTTTGTCGCCGTCATCGTCCTGGCCCTGGGCGTGAGCCTGTGGGCATATCTGCAGACGCCTGCGTCGCCGGAAGCTCCGGCGGACCCGGGCCTCACCGTGGTGGCTGCCCCGGAGCAGGCCGAGGCCCAGCGGCCGCCCTGCTTCCCGAACCCGGAGGAAAACTATATCCCCATGCCCGAAACGGAGAATTTCGCTCTCAACCGGCCCATCCAGGCCGGCGTCCACACGGATGTGTATGTGGCCAGCAACGTGAACGACGGGAAGACCGACACCTATTGGGAGTCCAAGGGGTTCCCCGCAGAGATGACCATCGATCTGGGGGAAACGCGCAAGGTCTCCACCGTGGCCGTGCGGCTGAACCCTTCCGCCATCTGGGAGCCTCGAAAGCAGGAGATCGCCGTTCTGGTGAGCCAGGACGGGACCGGTTTCACCGAGGTGTCCCCCGCGGCCCAGTATCAGTTTGATGCGGCCACGGGAAACCGCATCCGCATCGACTTTGACGCCGTGGATGCGGCCTTCGTGCAGGTGGTGTTCACCATGAACTCCTCCTCCCACACCGGCGGCGCCCAGGCGGCTGAGATCGAGGTGTATTGATAGGATTCCTTGGGCTTTTGCATCCTTTTTCAAAGGGGGCCGAAAAAGAGAAGGGTAACCGACACAAGGAGGATCGGCGTCAAAACCGATCCCCGTTGTTTTTTGAAGGGATCAAATCTGTTGGATAGAGTAGTCGGCGTGAGTAACGGTGATTTCCTGTATTTCCCCGTTCACCGTCAGCCTGAAATGGAGCTTCGTTATCTCGTCGGGCAAATGGGGGGTTAGCTCGATCTGGCCGCCGCGCACCCGCAACCCGGCAAAGCCCAGCACGGCGATTATCCAGGCGCCGCCGTTGCTGGCGGGGTGGGTCCCGCCGATATAGATCTCCCCGGCCCACTGCTTGCCGCCCCCTACCAGGTCGATGGAGGCGGTCTTGACAAACAGCTCCCAGGCCCTGCCCAGACGGCCGATCCGGCAGGCCGTCAGGGCGTACATGCAGGCGGAGAGGCTGGACCCGTGCTCCGTCCGCGGCTCATAGTAGGTCCAGCTGGCGGCCACCTGCTCATCGGTGAAGTCCTCAGGCAGCAGAGCCATGAGGGCGATGACATCCGCCTGCTTGATGATCTGGGTGGGTCCGGCCACGCCGTGGTCTCCGCCCCAGTATTCCCGGGGGTCCCGGAGTCGGGCGCGGACCTGGTCGAGGGAAGGATCCTCCAGGGTAAAATAGCCGTCGAACTGCTCCAGCACGCCGTTTCGGATCCGGGGCCCGCGCAGGGCCTCAACGGCCCAGGGCAACAGGGCCCAATCCCGCGCATAGCTCAGTTTCTCGGTGAGGGCGGAAAGATAATCGGGCCTGTCGGCAAAGATATCCTTCAGCGCCAGGGCGCTTTCCAGGCAGTGCCTGGCCATGGCGTTGGTGAAGGCGTTGTTGCTGACCCGCTCATGATATTCGTCGGGGCCGATCACATCCAAAAGGTCCGCACTTTCCCGATCCAGCTGGCGGCTCATGCGGCTCAAATAGAATCGGGCGCACTCCAGGATGACCTCGGCGCCGCCCGCCTCCAGCAGGGAACAATCTCCGGTGATCTGGTAATACTGCGCCATGGCATAGGCGATGTCGGCGCTGATGTGGATCTGCCTGTCCCGAAAATAGGTGCGCACGGGCCGGTGGGTGAACACATCGACGACATTGAAATCGGTGCAGCCCTCCTTGCCCCCCTCCTGGCTTTCCCAGGCATAGAAGGCGCCCCGATAGCCATATTCCGCCGCCTTCTCCCGGGCGCCGGGCAGAGACTCGATCCGATATCGGAGGAGGGAGCGGGCCACCTCGGGTTGGGTATGGACGAACAGGGGGAACAGAAAAATCTCCGAATCCCAGAAGACGGCCCCTTTGTAGGTTTGGCCGGACAGGCCTCGGGCGGGGATGGACAGATCCTCCCGGTGGCGGGGGGCGATGCTGTTGAGATAATACAGGCTGGCGTGGAGAGCCAAGGCCCCCTCGCCGTTCCCCTCCAGGTCCGCCTGGCAGCGGGCCCAGACCTGCTCCCAGGCCGCGGCGTTGGCCGTGAAGCAAGCGGCGATGCCTTCTTCCTTGGCCTTCTGGCACAGCGCCTGAGCGGCGGCGCCAGGGTCGTCTCCATTCAGGCCCGTGTAGACGGCGACAAAGAGGGACAGCGTCATCGTTTCGCCTGCCTTGGCGGAGAACCGCAAGATGCGAAACACGCCGTTTTCCGTTGCGGAATACCTTTCTTGGGCATCAAAATCCCGGGACGCCGCCTGAGCCACGGCCACGGGAATGCCTCTTTCGCCTGTCGTCGCCCGACAAGCGAGAGCTTCTCCGGTTTCAAAATGAAAATCAAAAAGATGGGGGCCGTTGATGTCCCAGATATCCGTGCTGATGCCGGTCAGTAACTCTGCCTCGCCCGCTTCCGAAAAGGTCAACCGGATCTCCGATGCCAGCAGATGAGGCTGGGCCAGGGAAGCGATGCGCTCCGTTTTCAGGCACAGGGGGCCGAAGTCGGTCTCCCGGCTGAACACGCCCCGGCGATAGTCGATGCTGAGCCGATGGCTCGCCGGCGCCCGATCCGGCAGGGCAAATACTTCCCCATTGAACCGAAGCCGGAGGAACAGACCGTTGGGGGCGTTCACCGGCTCCCGCCACCTGTCCCCGTTCCGGTCATAGACTCCCGCCAGGTTGATCGCCGGAAAGACCGAGGCATCCGCTTCCTCCACCGTGCCGCGCACGCCCACATAGCCGTTGGCGATCAGAAACCGGTTCCCGTCGTCCACGGCGCTTGCGGGGTCGTATCCATGCTTTTCCAACATCCAAAGATCCATAGCTCACTCCTGAAAAAGCGGCATCCACTCAAAGATGAATGCCGCCCGTTTGGTCTATCGACAGGTTATCCTCAACGCTTCTTCGCCCAGAGTATGGGGCGCATCATAGACCAGCAGCGAGACCGGCGCGCCGGTTTTCAGGCGAAAGATCGTCTCTTTCGGCTCCATCTGCACGCTCAGCACCCGCCCCTTATAAGTGAGGGAGAAGCTGAGCTGCCGCCACCGCTTTGGCAGGTGGGGCGCAAAGGAGAGCATTTCTCCATCGCTGCGAAGGCCCCCAAAGCCATAGACGATATTGGCCCAGGCCATGGCGATGCTGGTGATGTGAAGGCCCTCCCTTGTGTTGCAGTTGTAGTTGTCCAGGTCCAGCCGCGTGGCGAAGCCAAACAGGTCCATGGCCTCCTGCATCCGGTTCAGCTCCGCTGCCAGAATGGAGTGGATGGCCGGGGACAGGGAGGACTCGTGGATGGTCCGGGGCTGATAGTAGCGATAGTTCACCTCTTTCACCTGGGAGGAGAAGGAGGAGTTATAGAGGTATAGCATCATGAGCACATCCGGCTGCTTGATCATGTCGGTCCGATAGATGCGGTCATAGGACCAGTGATCGTACAGGGGGAACTGGTCGGGGGGCACGGCGGCGATGTCCGTGTGGGGCAGGTCGAAGAAACCGTCGTGCTGCTCGATGAGGCCGGTGTCGTCCTGGGGGAGATACATGTTTTCGGCGATGTGCCGCCAGGCGTCGATCTCCTCCTCCGAAAAGCCGGTTTTTTTCCGCAGGGCAGCATATTCCTGAGGGCGTTCAGCTTTCATGCGGCCCAGCACCTCCGCCGTATAGCGGAGCGTCCGCTGGCCCATATAGTTGGTGTAGGCGTTATTGTTCACCATCATGTGAAACTCGTCCGGACCCATGACGCCGAAGAAGCCGAATTTGCCGGTCCGCTGGCCCAAAGCCACCCGGCTTTTCAAAAACCGGGCGATCTCCAGCAACATCTCCGCCCCGTAGGCCCACAAAAAGACCTCGTCATCAGTGAGATGGATATAGTGCCAGATGCCGTAGGCCACGGCGGTGCTGGGCTGAAGCTGGAGGCTGGCGTGCTGCCACAGGTTGCAGGCCTCGTCCCCGTTGAGGGTGGCGATGGGATAGCAGGCGCCCCGGCAGTCCAGCATCTTCGCCCGTTCCCGGGCCATGGGCAGAGTGTTGTATCGGAACAGGAGCAGATCCTTGGCTGCATCCGGGTTGGTGAACAGATAGAAGGGCAGGCAGCAGGACTCCGTGTCCCAAAAGGCGTGGCCGTTGTAGGCTTCCCCCGTCAGCCCCTTGGCCCCGATGTTGTGGCGCATGCTGCCGCCGTTGTAGGTCTGCGCCAGCTGGAAGCTGCAGAAGCGGACGCCCTGCTGCTCCGCCGCCACGGCGTTTCTGTCGGCCTCGCCCCGGCCGGCAGGCTCGATGGTGATATCGGAAACCACCCAATATCGGGCCCAATAGGCCCGCTGCTGTGCCAGCGCCGCCTCCAGGGACACAGCCGCGCTCTCCTGCAGCGCCGCACGGCCCCGCTTCCAAAGCTCGTCCCCCGCGCTGCCGTCGAAGAGGATCACCGCCCGCTTGTCCACCTGCTGCTGCTGCCCGCAGATCAGGGGCAGCGTGGCCTTGAGGCCGGCAGTTTTTTCCTCGGTCACGGCCTGAGCCTGGACCGGCAGATCGAGCAAGATACCGGCAAACACCTCCTGATTCGACATCGTGGTTCTGGCCTGTAAAAGAAGCCGGTTCCCTTCCACCGCCTGGCGCTGCCCCTGCCAGAAGCAGGTTTGCTGCCCCTCGTGAATCACCTGGAAGGACAGGCCTGAAAAAAACTCGATCTCGCCGGAAAAGTTCAGAGGCTCCAGCGTGATCCGCTGATAGGCCCGCTCCCGATGGACCATGTCTAAAAAGCGCAAAAAGCTGAGCCGAAGGGCCTTGCCCGAGGCCGTTTCCCAAACGAAGCTGCGGGTCAGGGTCCCCTCCTTCAAGTTGAGCTCCCGCCGAAAATCCCGAAAGCTGACCTTGCCCAGGTCCAGCGTCTCCCCGTCCAGAGCGAGCCCGGTCAGCAGCCAGTCGGCAGAGGGGATCATGAAGTGGGTCTTGTCCACGATGCCCCGATAGGACCGAGGCAGATCCACGATGTCATAGACGCCGTTGGTGTAGCAGCCTCGCAGGCTGTCCACACTCCCGCCCTCATCGAAGAAGCCCCGCATCCCGATGCTCTCGTTCCCCAGGGAAAAAACGGACTCACTCACCCGGGCGTGGGCGGGGTCAAACCCCTCCTCCACCACCTTCCAGGGATCGGTCTTGAAGTATATGTCAGCTACCTTTGCCACAGAGTATCCTCGCTTTTTGAAAAAACTGTTTTCAGCCCTTGATGCCCGCGTTGACCGCGTTCTCCGTCAGCTGCTTCTGGAAGATGACAAAGAGGATGATGGGCGGGATCATGGCGAAGACCACGGACCGCATCATGGCGTCGGCGTTGACGGTCTGCTCCGTGCTGAACACGAACAGCCGCACCATCACCGTTTGCAGCGCCCCGCCCCGCAGCACCAGATAGGGCAGCAAAAAGTCGGACCAGGCGGCGTTGATGGCGAAGATGGCCACAACGGCGCAGATGGGCTTGCTCAGCGGCAGCACGATGTGGAAGAAGGTCTGCAGCGGCGTGCAGCCATCGATGCGGCTGGCCTCGATCATGGACTGGGGCAGGGACTCGAAGAACTGGATGAACAAAACCACATACATGGCGTTGGCCCCATAGGAGAGCCACAGGGGCAGAAAGCTGTTGCCCATGTGCAGCCGCTGGATGTTCATGAACAGGGGCACGATGCTGATGGTGGCGGGCACCAGGAGGGAGAGCATCACCATCCGTTTCACCACCTTATATCCCCGGGGCCGCAAGATGGCCAGACCATAGCCCAAAAGGCCGTTGAAGATCAGGGCGCAGATGACGCTGCCCACCACGGAGATCAGGGAGTTGAGATAGTTTTTGGCGATGCCCAGCTGGTCCCAGGTCTTGAGAAAGGTGGAAAGGCTGAAGGACTTGGGCAGCAGCGATGTGCTGGACATGAACTCCTTCAGATCCTTGAAGCCGGCCAGGACCACCCACAGCAGGGGAAACACGGCGAAGACGACCATCACCAGGCACAGGCCGTATATAAACCCATAGCCGATCCGCACAGAAAGGGAGTGCATATCGTAGTCCCGGATCACGCCGGTACGGGGACGCTTTTGCATGTTCGCTTCCTCCTTTCCTTCAGTCCCAGTCGGATTCTTTGTTGTTGAAATAGGAATACACCACCGTCATCAGCAGCAGGATCGCCGTGACGATCACCGCAACCGCCGAGGCCTTGCCATAGTCCATGGAGCCACCGAAAGCATATTGCCACATGAGCTGCATGAGGGACAGGGAGGCGTTGTCCGGGCCGCCCTTGGTCAGGACCATGGGCTCATACATGATCTGGAACACGGAGATGATCTGCAAAATGAGCAGCGTTCCGGCCAGCTTTCGGATGGAGGGCAGCAGGATGTGCCGCACTCGCTGCCACACACTGGCCCCATCGATAGTGGCCGCCTCATAGAGCTCCGGGTTCACCCCGGCCATGGCCGCCATATAGATGAGGGCCGTGGCCCCCGCTCCCTTCCAGGTGGCGATGGTGATGATGATGGGGATGACCAGGTTGGCACGGGTGAGATAGGTCTGGGCGGGGGTGCCCAGCTTGCTGAGCAGGATGTTCAGCACCCCGGATTTCTCCCCGGAGAAGAAGGCGGACCAGAGGATGATCACCGCCAGGCCCGGCAGCATGTTGGGAAGATAGGCTGCCGTGCGGAAAAAGCCCTTGCCCCGCACCGTCTCCCCGATGATCATGGCCAGGACGATGGGCAGCAAAAAGCCGATCAGCAGCGACCAGAAGGTGTAAGCAAAGGTGTTCACCAGAGCCTGGGAGAAGTTGGCCTTGCCCATGACGCTGATGAAGTTTTTGAGCCCGATGAACTTCACCAGCTCCACGTTCTCCGTTTTATACAGGCTCATGCGCACGCTTTCCAGCAGCGGTTCCCAAACGAAGAACGCGAACAGCAGCAGCCTCGGCAGCATGATGAGCCAGGATTTGAACGATTCGTTTCGTTTGCCGCCTGCGATGGCGACCCTCCTGCGACGATTCACGGCGAACACCTCCCGCACAGAAAACCTTGAAAACACGTGCCGACAGGGCGAAACGATGTCGGCACGTTGGCGATCATGGATTAGTTGTTGTTGATCTCGTCATCCAGATATTCCTGGAAGGACTCCTGGGCCTGCGTCAGGGCCTTGACAACATCCGCGCCCTCCCGGGTGATCATGCGCTGGATCACGGCGGTGAGTTCCCGATATAGCTGCTGGGCGAACGCGGGCTCCTCCGCCCGCAGGGAGATGGTGCCCTCGGAGATGGAATCGAAGAAGTCGTTGTACAGCCGCATGTCCACGTTGCAGAACTCGTCGATGATGGCCCGCTTGGCGTTGTTGTATTCCTCGTCGTTCCAGGCGGAGATGGCGGGCAGCACGGGGGCCCCCCGATCCCGCTTGGCGGCATAATCGGACCGCATGCCGGCGATGATATCCTCATCCAGGAAGGGGAGCTTGCCCAGGATCCTGAGATAGGCCATCAGGGCCGTGGCCTGATCGGCGGTGATGTTGGGGGCAAACATATAGCAGGTGCCGCCGGCCAGGGCGTAGCGGCCCTCGGGCCCTGCCGGGAAAGGGATCAGCGCAAAGTCCTCCAGAGGCAGGCCCTTGTTGGCGGTGGGCTGGTCCACGGAATCGTCGGCGGCAAAGTTCATGGCTGCTTCCCCCGTGCCCAGGGAGGAGTGGGAGCCGGCCCAGTCGGTGGTGGTGGCGTCGGCGTTGAGGATGTCATACTTCCACTTGAGATCGCGGATATATTCCATGGCGGCGATGGCCTGGGGAGAGGTGAAATTGCAGACCCAGCGGCCGTCCTCGTCCTGATATTCGAGGGCGTTCTCGCCCACGCAGCCAAAGTTCCATGCGATGTTGGTGAAGAGCCACCCGCCATAGGTCTCGCTGGCGGGGAAGACCAAACCGGCCTTGCCCGTCTTTTCCTTGATGATCTGGCCGTATTCCGCCAGCTCCTGGAGGGTCTTGGGATAGATGGGGAGACCTTCCTCATCCACCAGCCCGGCTTCGCGGAACAGGGCGATGTTGATGTGCATGCCCAGCACATAGCCGTCCCGGGGCAGACCGTAGATGCGGCCGTTCTTGTCCGCCAGCATCTCCACATAGGAGGGGCTGAACTTCTCCAGGGCGCCGCAGGCCGCCAGAGCGTCCGTCACATCCCCCACCAGGCCCTGGCCGATGAGCAGTTGGGGATCGGTGAAGGGGGGCTGGAAGATGCTGGGTGCGGTGCCGCCCTTGGCCATCGGAACATAGTTGCTCAGCGTGTAGGAATAGTAGTCCGGCACCAGCGTCACGTTGGGATACTGCTTGGCCATGGTGGCCTTATAGCCCTCAAAGACAGCCAGCTCGGCGGCCGGCGCCGTGTCCGCAGGCCAGTTGCCCAGGGTGATGGTGCAGGTGAGGTCAGGATCAATGACATCGCTGGTCAAGGCGTTCAGCTCCTCCTTCAGCTCCTCCGAGACCTGGGGCACATCGGTGGCCTTGGGAGCTTCGGTGGCGGAGGCCGTTGCCGGCGCGTTTGCATCCTTCTGTCCGCCGCAGCCCGCGATCAAAAAGCACAGGACCAGCAGCAGCGCAAGGGCTTTGGAACTCTTTTTCATGATATACCTCCTGCGGTTATCCATGGTGTACGGAGTTTCTTTCGGTTTAGTTTAACGCTAAACCTATGATCAAAGTATACATTTTTCTCTGTCTCCTTGTCAAGATGTTCAGACCACTTTATCCCTTGCTCTTTTGAAGTTTGGACGCTTTTCGTTTTCTTGCGCCATGGCAGAAGCGGCAGACGCGCATGATCGAGGGACATGCAGGGTTTGGCCCTGTGCGGATTTTCAGCACAAATCTGATCCGTTGGTTCAAAGTGTCTCAAGCGCGGACGGTGCGAGAAGAAAGGATTGCGGCACATCGCCATCCGGCAAAAACCGGAAGCTATCGCAGCCCTGTATATGGGGAAGCCGGCGATGGCACCGGCCGCCAAGGAGATGGCGTTGCCGCGCAACATGCCCGACAGCCTGTCCGGCTCCTGGGCTTTGTCGGCCGCGCCGCAAAAAAAGGTGCCTTCGGGCTCCTTGTTCAACAGCTTCGACAGGTGCCACTGGGACATACAATCGAAACGGAATGATGCGCCCCCTTTTGCCTCAGTAAAAAAAGCGCCTCCTTTCCCGCAGGAGAGGGGCGCTTGCTTTTTGCTGGTCAATGGCTTGAGCCGGATGTCGCGGCGCTGGAGGCGGCGGAACTGGCGATGACGGCGCACATCAAAGCCTGCTGAGCGGCGATCATGGCTAAGGTGGCCTGCTGCGCGGTGGCGTTCACAAGCGTCAACGGCCCATCCGGCAGGGACAAAAGCATGGCGGCATGCATGGTCCGGGTCCGCCGGTCCAACCCAAAGATGCCCCGATATCCCTTCTGTTCCGCCAGAAGCCCGTCCAGCTCCAGGATGCTCCCGGCCAGGTCCTCCACGGATCCTGTCCCCAGGGACAATGCCGCCAGGATGGGAAGCTGACGGTCCTTGCCAAATTTGCCGCCGGCCCTCTCGATGGCGTCGAAGAGCTCGATCATCCGCCTGGCCTTTTCCTCCGGGGCCCCTTCGGACAGGGCCAGCACATGGGAGGCGGTCTGAAGCCCGTCCCCCTTGGGGAACCGCTGGTCCAGCAGCCCGTAGCAAGCCTCCATGTCCTCGATGAGCGCATCATCCTCCCGAGAGCTTTGTCCGAGAAGCAGGGCAAACACGCTGTCCTCCTGGCCGGTGAGGAAGGGATGCTCCTTCTTCATGCGCTGATAGAGGGTCCTGCCCCGGTCAGCCAGAGCGGGCAAATCCGCCTCCATCACCCCGTCGGACAGCAGCATGGCCGCCAGGGCCAGATATTCGGAGCTGAAAAAGCTGCCCTTCAGGACCTTGTAGCATCGCTCCGTTCGGTCCCACCGCGCCTCCGGCTCGTCCCCCGTGGCCAGCATGCAGAGGAGGGGCAGCTTGATGTTGCCCCGAAAGCTGGAGAAGGGGCCGGTGGTGCGCTTCACCAGAGCCTTGCAGCGCTCCAATTCCGCCCCATCCACCGGCTTGCCGGCGGCCAAAAAGATATGGGCGCAGACGGGGTACATATAGTCGTTTTCCAGCCGAAAGGCGGCGCGGATGGCGTCCCGATTTTCGATGAACCGGGCTACCAGCTCCTGAGGATTCGCTTGCATGGGTGTCCTCCTGTGAGATAGGTTTTCAATTATCATACCACATTGGCCAAAGTTAGAAAAGGGGGAACCGTCTCAAGCGGGTCCCCTGCGCCGGAGAATCAAAACATTTTTCTGGAAAAACCGCCGTAATTGTTTACAAATCCCGTCGATTTTGCTATTCTAATGAAGAATGAGCGTTTGCCTGTTTATTATTTGCGCCGTGAGGCGCGGGACCATTCGCAACAAAAGGAGGAAACGAACGTGAGGGACACCTTTCGCGGCGGTGTGCATCCCAAGGGTCACAAGGATCTGAGCCGGGAGGCATCGCTGCGTGTATTCGACGCCAAGGGGGAGATGGTCTTTCCCCTGGCCCAGCACATCGGCAAGCCGGCCAAAGCCATCGTGAAGAAGGGCGATGCCGTGCTGGTGGGCCAGTGTATCGGCGAGGCGGACGGCTTCGTTTCCGCCAATGTGATCGCATCCTGTTCGGGCACGGTGAAGGCTGTGGAGAAGCGCCGCACCATCGCCGGCGTGCTGCAGGAATGTGTCGTTATCGACAACGACGGCCAATATACCGAGACCGGCACCTTTGGCCAGCGGCAGGACATCTCCGGCATCACCAACGAGGAGATCCTGCGCCGGGTCCAGGCGGCAGGTATCACCGGCTTGGGCGGCGCCGGCTTCCCCACCCATGTGAAGCTGGCCCCCAAGGCGCCCCTGGGCATCAAATATGTGATCGCCAACGGCGCGGAGTGCGAGCCCTACATCACCTGCAACGATCAGCTTATGCGGGGCTACGCCAAGGAGATCGTGGAGGGCATGGAAATCCTGCTGCGGCTCTTCCCCAATGCGGAGGGCGTCATCGCCATCGAGGGGAACAAGCCCGAGGCCATCGCCGCCATGGAGAAGGCCGTGGCGGGCCATCCCCGGATGCGGGTTCAAAAGCTGCGCACCAAGTACCCCCAGGGCGGCGAGCGCAGCCTCATCAGCGTCATCGCCGGGGTGGACTATCCCACCTCCAAGCTGCCGGCGGATGTGGGCTGCATCGTGGACAACGTGGGCACCATCTACGCCGTGGGCCGGGCCGTCATCTATAACGAGCCCCTCTTCCGCCACGTGATCAGCGTCACCGGCGAGGGCGTTCAGACTCCCTCCAACTTCATTGCCCGGGACGGCACCAGCTTTGCCGAGATGATCGAGGCGGCGGGAGGCCTGAAGACGGGCGTGGAGCCCAAAAAGATCATCTCCGGCGGCCCCATGATGGGCCTTGCCGTCAGCACGGTGGAGGTGCCCATCACCAAGACCACCAACGCCGTCACCGTCCTCCTCTCCGACGAGGTGGAAAAGGCGTCGCTGAAGATGACCACCTGTCTCCACTGCGGCCGGTGCACCACGGTCTGCCCCAACGGGCTCATGCCCCAGATGATGGCGGACGCCGTCATCGCCGGGGATCTGGAGCGGTATGAAAAGAAGCTCTACGGGCTGGACTGCATCTTCTGCGGCTCCTGCACCTATATCTGCCCGGCAAAGCGGCCGCTGACTCAAACCTTTAAGCAGATCAAGGCGGAGATACTGGCCAAAAAACGGGCGGCGCAGGCGGCCCAGGGGGGAGGGAAGTAAGCCATGACATTGAATCTATCCGCGAGCCCCCATGTACGGGATCGGTGGACCACCTCCTTCATCATGCACACGGTGCTGCTGAGCCTGGTGCCGGCGGCGGCGGTGGGCGTCATCGTGAACGGTGTCCATGCCCTGCTGGTGATTTTGGCCTCCATTCTGGCGGCGGTGGGCACCGAAGCCCTCTTCTGCCTGCTGACGAAGCGGCCCCTGTCCATCGGCGACGGCAGCGCCGCCGTGACGGGCATGCTCCTGGCCCTGTCCCTCTCGCCCATCACGCCGGTGGTCTATCCCGTCATCGGCTCCATCTTCGCCATCCTGGTGGTGAAGTGCTGCTTCGGCGGTCTGGGCAAAAACTTTATCAACCCGGCCCTGGCGGGACGGTGCTTCTTGCTCATCTCCTTCGGCAGCGCCATGACCCGGTTCCCCATGCTGGACGGCATCACCTCCGCCACCCCCGTGGCCCAGCTGGCGGCGGGCAAGGCGGTGAACATCACCTCCATGTTTCTGGGGACCTCCAACGGCGTCATCGGCAGCTCCATCCTGGCGCTGCTCGTCGGCGGGCTGATCCTGTGGGGATTGGACATCATCCATGGGGAGATCTGCTTTGCCGTGCTGGGAGGCTTCACCCTGTTCATGGGGCTCTTCGGCGGTCAGGGCTTTGATCCCAAGTTCCTGCTGGCCCACCTGTGCGGCGGCGGCGTAATCATGGGCGCCTTCTTCATGGCGACGGACTACACCACCTCTCCGGTGAGCCGCCTTGGGCAGTTGGTCTATGGCTGCCTCATCGGCGTGCTGGGGGCCATGTTCCGCATCTTCGGCCACAACGCCGATTCCTTCAGCTATTCCGTCATCATCGGCAACCTCTTCACGCCCCTGATCGACATGTACATCATCCCCAAGCCCTATGCCTATCACAAAAAGGCCATTCGGGCGGCCAGCGGCATCAAGCTTCCGCCCCTCAGGCAGCGGATTCCCAAGCCCGTCGTCGCCCTTGCGTTGATCACGCTGATCGCCGGCGTGGCCCTTTCCGGGGTCTATGACATGACCAAGGATACCATCGAAGAGCAAAAGAAGGCGGCCAGCGCCGCTTCCTATCGGGCGGTGGTTCCCCAGGCGGTCGCCATCGAGGAGAGCGAGGCGGCCATGGAGGCCATCGAAGCCCTGGGCGGCCAGGTCTATGGAACCAAATTCGGCAAGGCCTATATCAACGAAGCCTATGTGGGCAAGGATGAGGCCGGCAATGTGGTGGGCTACGCCTTGAGCGTCACCAGCGGCGACGGCTATGACGGGAACATCACCCTGTCGGTGGGCCTCGACGCCGAGGGTCGGGTGCTGGGCATCGCCTTCACGGAGCTCACCGAGACCCCGGGCATGGGCATGCGGGCGGACGAGGACGCCTTCAAGGGCCAGTTCGCCGGCCGGCTCGTGAGCCAGTTCGTCCACAACAAGGGCGGCGTCCCGGGAGAGGACACCATCGATGCCATCTCCGGCGCCTCCACCACCTCCGGCGCCGTGGTCAATGCGGTGAACGCGGGGCTGGACTTCTTCCACAGCGTGCTGCAGGGAGGAAAATAGTATGAACAAACACATTGAACGGCTGTATAACGGCCTCATCAAAGAGAACCCCACCCTGGTGCTCATGCTGGGCATGTGCCCCACGCTGGCCGTGTCCACCGCCGCCATCAACGGCATCGGCATGGGCCTTTCCACCACGGCGGTGCTGATCCTGTCCAACCTGGTCATCTCCCTGCTGCGGCGTGTGATCCCCAACGAGGTCCGGCTGCCCGCTTACATCGTGATCGTGGCATCCCTGGTGACGGTGACGGAGCTGCTCATCGAGGCATATTTGCCCACAGTCTATGAGGCCCTGGGCATCTACATCCCCCTGATCGTGGTGAACTGCATCATTTTGGGCCGGGCGGAAGCCTATGCCAACAAGCACGAGCCGGGCCTGTCCATCATGGACGGCCTAGGCATGGGCCTGGGCTTCACCATCGCCCTCACGCTGGCGGGCCTCTTCCGGGAGGTTCTGGGCGCCGGGACGGCCTTTGGCTATCGTGTGCTCCCCGAGAGCGTGAGCCCCATGGGCATCTTCATCCAGCCCCCGGGAGCGTTCCTCATCATCGCGCTGTTCATCGTCATCATGAACGCCATCGGCATCAAGACCCGCCAGAAGCAGCTGGTGGAAAACGACGGCTGCAGTGGGAACTGCGCCGCCTGCGCCATGAGCTGTGAAGAGAGGAAGGAGGAGGCCAAATGAAATCCCTGATCCTCATCATGATCAGCGGCGCGCTGATCAACAACGTGGTGCTGAACCAGTTTTTGGGCATCTGCTCCTTCCTGGGCGTGTCCAAGCAGATGAAGGCCTCGGCCAGCCTGGGCGTGGCGGTCATCTTCGTGCTCACCATCGCCTCGGCGGTGGCCAGCATCCTCTATGATCTGGTCCTCAAGCCCTTCAACCTGGACTTCATGAAGACCATCGTCTTCATCCTGGTCATCGCCGCGCTGGTGCAGATCGTGGAGATGTTCCTCAAAAAGACCTCCCCGGCCATCTACAAGGCCCTGGGCATCTATCTGCCCCTGATCACCACCAACTGCGCTGTGCTGGGCGTGGCCCTCACCAATGTGCAGAACGGCTACAACTTCATTGAGTGCGTCCTTTCCGGCTTCGGCACGGCGGTGGGCTACACGCTGGCCATCGTCCTGCTGGCGGGGATCCGCTCCCGCATCCGGGAGGAGGATCTGCCTGCGCCTCTGCGGGGCGCCCCCATCGTGCTCATCTCGGCGGCCCTCATGTCCATCGCGTTCATGGGCTTCTCCGGGCTTTCGTTCTGAGGAGGTAGAAGATGGTCATTCTCATCACAACGATCGTGATCACCGTCATCGGCATCGTCGTCGGGGCGGGGTTGGTGTTCACGGGGAAGAAGTTTTTCGTGCCCGTGGATGAGCGGGAAGCGGCGGTCCGGGAGTGCCTGCCCGGCAACAACTGCGGCGCCTGCGGCTATGCTGGCTGCGACGCCATGGCGGCGGCCATCGTCTCCGGGGAGGCCCCGGTGAACGGCTGTCCCGTGGGCGGCAACCCCGTGGCCGAGAAGATCGGCGGCATCATGGGCAAGGATGCGGAGCTGCTGGAGCGGCAGGTGGCCTTCGTCCGTTGCAAGGGTACCTGCGAGCACACCCGCAGGCAGGGCAACTATGTGGGCATCACCGACTGCCGGGCGGCGGCCCTGGGCGGCGTCAACGTGGGCGAATGCGACTATGGCTGCATGGGCCTGGGCTCCTGCGCGGCCGTGTGCCCCCAGAACGCCATCCAGATGGTGGACGGCGTGGCCGTGGTGGACCCGCGCAAGTGCGTGGCCTGCGGCCTGTGCGTGAAGACCTGCCCCAAGGGGCTCATTGAGCTGGTCCCCGAGAGCAAGCACGTGATCGTCCAGTGCCGGAACCGGGACAAGGGCCCCCTGGTGAAAAAGGTTTGCTCCGCCGGCTGCATCGGCTGCAGCCTGTGCGTGAAGCAGTGTGAATTCGACGCCATCCATATGGAGGGGAGCCTGGCCAAGGTGACCTATGAAAACTGCACTCAGTGCGGCAAGTGCGCTGAAAAGTGCCCGGCAAAGGTCATCACCAGGCCGCTGGCTGCTTCTGGCAAGACGGAATAAGGGGGACGAACCATGGAGAAAAGAAATCAAGCGGCAAAGCTGCTCATCGGCCTGGTCATCGTGGTGTTCGCCATACTGATCCTGGGCGGCATCGTGGGCGGCAAGGATCTGATGTATCATCTGCAGAACCGCGATAAGATCGGCCCCCTGACCCGGGACGACATCGCCTATGCCCAGACGGAGGCCCCCGCGGCCACCGGCAAGGACGGCACCGTCAACGCCCGGGATTGGGCGGAGGCCTATCCCTACATCGTGGCCACCATGGGCGACAACGCCAAGAACACCTATGTGGTGGACTATCTGGAGCAGGATCCCTATCTGGTCAACATCTACGAGGGCTATGGCTTTGCCAAGGACTATGGCTCTGCCCGGGGTCACGAGTACACCCTGGAGGATGTGGGCAAGACGGAGCGGCCCCATCCCATGGCCAACTGCCTCACCTGCAAGACCCCCAACTTCGCCAAGCTGGTGAACGACCAGGGCGTGGGCGTCTACACCATGCCCTTCGACGAGGTCATGGCCATGATGGAGGAGAATGTCAGCTGCTATACCTGCCACGGCAATGAAGCCGGGGACAAGGGCAAGCTGGTGGTCACCCACAGCTATGTGAACAAGGCTCTGGGGGAGAACGTGAGCACCATCGATCCGGCCACCCTGTCCTGCGGTCAGTGCCACATCGAGTATTATTTCACCCCCGCCGACAAGGAGACCATGATGCCCTACAGCAGCGTGGAGACCATGACGCCGGAGGCGATATTGGCCTATTATGACAGCATGGTCCTGCCCGACGGCACCGTGGGCTTCTATGACTGGGTCCAGCCCAGCACCGGGGCGAAGCTTCTCAAGGCCCAGCACCCCGAGATGGAGACCTATCTTTCCGGCAAGCATGCCGCCCTCCTCAACTGCGCCGACTGCCACATGCCCATGGAGCAGGCGGAGGACGGCACCGTGTACCACAGCCATCTGCTGGTGAGCCCTCTGGAAAACGAGACCCTGCTCCGAAACTGCGCCGCCTGCCACGGAGACACGGACATGGTGAACCTGGTCCGTCGGCTCCAGGGGCGGGTGACCGCCCGGGAGACGGAGGTGGGCAACGCCTTGGCCGCCTTCAACGATGAGCTGGCCGCCGCCGTGGAGGCCGGCAAACTCAGCGAGGCGGAGCTGGAGGCGGTCCGCAAGATCTATCGGGAGGCCCAGTGGTTCTTCGACTTCTGCTATGTGGAGAACGCCGAGGGCGCCCACAATTCCGAGCTGGCTTTCCGGTGCCTGGACACCGCCCAGCAGAGGATCGATGAGGGCATGGCCCTGTTGGGCAAGTGACCCTGTGACTTTTGCGGCAGAGGGGCAGGCCTCTCTGCCGCTTCTTGTTGCAAGCAGAGGCCCTGCGGAAGGGAGTCAAAGCATGGAAACAAAAGTGATTCCGGTAGGAAACGACCCCGAAAAGGCCGGAGCGGAGGGCGCCGACATCCTTCGCGCGGGGGGCTTGGTGGCCTTTCCCACGGAGACGGTCTATGGTCTGGGGGCCAATGGTCTAGACGGGGAGGCGGTGAGCCGCATCTTCACAGCCAAGGGCCGGCCCAACGACAACCCGCTGATCCTGCATGTGGCCCAAAAGGAGGATGCCTTCCCTTTGTGGACCGGGGAGCCTCCCTTTGCCCACCGGCTTATGGACACCTTTTGGCCGGGGCCGCTGACACTGATCTATTTTCGGGCTGCCATCGTCCCCGACGAGGTGACCGCAGGCCTTTCCACAGTGGCGGTCCGCATGCCGGACAGCGAGGCGGCCCGGGCCCTGATCGCCGCAGCCGGGGTGCCCGTTGCCGCCCCCAGCGCCAACCTTTCCGGCAAGCCCAGCCCCACCCGGGCGGAGCATGTGCTCCAGGATATGGAGGGCCGGATCCCCCTCATTTTGGACGGCGGTCCCTGCCGGTACGGGGTGGAGAGCACGGTCCTGTCCCTGGTGGGCACGCCCACCATCCTGCGCCCCGGCGCCGTGACGAAGGAGATGCTGGCCGCCGTCATCGGCGAGGTGGCCCTGGCGCCCAGCATCCTTGCGCCCTTGGGGGCGGGGGAGAGGGCGGTCTCCCCGGGCATGAAATATAAGCACTATGCCCCCAACGCCCAGGTGCTGGTGGTGGTGGGGGAGCCGGGGGCCGCCGCGGCCCGTCTCTCGGCCCTGTATGATCGGTTCACGGCCCAGGGGCAGCGGGTGCGCATCGCCGCCACGGCGGAGGCCCTGCCCTTCTATGGGAACCGGCGCTGCGCTCTGCTGGGCACCCGGCAGGATCCCACGACCCTGTGCAGCCGTCTCTTCAGCCTCCTGCGGGAGCTGGATCAGGAGGCGGATGTGATTCTGTGCGAGGGCATCGGCACCGCGGGCACGGGCCTTGCCTTCATGAATCGGCTCCTCCGTTCCGCCGGCTTTCGGGTGGAATATCTGTCCTGAACCTATACAAATTTCCGATTTTGTGCAAGTTTGGGTTGAAAGGGCCCCGGGTTCTGTGATATACTGCAAAAAATGGGTATGAAGATTGCGTTGGCATGTGACCACGGGGGCTATGCCCTCAAAGAAAAGGTCAAGGGCTGGCTCACCGAGGTCGGCCATGAGGTCCGGGATTTCGGCTGCTTCGGCACTGAAAGCGTGGATTATCCTGATTTTGCTTTGCCCGCCGCTCAGGCAGTGGCCCGGGGGGAGGCGGACAAAGGGGTGTTTATCTGCACCACGGGCATCGGCGTCAGCATCTGTGCCAACAAGGTCAGGGGCGTGCGCTGCGCCCTCTGCGGCGATCCCATGACCGCCCGCATGACCCGGGAGCACAACGACACCAACGCCCTTGCTATGGGCGCCGGGGTGGTGGGGGAGAATTTGGCCAGGGAGATTCTGTTCACCTGGCTTGAGACCCCTTTCTCGGGAGCCGCCCGGCATCAGCGTCGCATCGACAAGATAAACGCCTTTGAAGGCGAATTTTCAAAGTGAAACAGGAGGCATTTTTATGAGCAAAGTGACCGTGATCGACCATCCTCTCGTACAGCACAAGCTGGCCCTTCTCCGCGACAAGGAGACCGGCACAAAGGCATTTCGTGAGCTGGTGAGCGAGCTTGCCATGCTGATGGGCTATGAGGTCACCCGTGATCTGCCGTTGCAGGATGTGGAGGTGGAAACCCCCATCACTAAGGCCACCTTCAAGATGCTGGCCAACGAAAAGCTTTCCGTGGTCCCCATTCTGCGGGCGGGCCTGGGCATGGCAGACGGCATGATGAACCTGATCCCCCACGCCAAGATGGGCCACATCGGCCTCTATCGCAACCCCGACACCCTCATGCCCACGGGCTACTACTGCAAGCTTCCCGATGACATCAGCGAGCGGGACACCATCATCGTGGATCCCATGCTGGCCACGGGCAACTCCGCCATCGAGGCCATCCGGCTCATCAAGAACGCCGGCGCCAAGACCATCCGTCTGGTTTGCCTCATCTCCGCTCCCGAGGGCATCTATGCGGTTCAAAAAGCCTATCCTGATGTGGACATTTATGTGGCCAGCATCGATGAAAAGCTCAACGAGCACGGCTACATCGTGCCGGGCCTGGGCGATGCCGGAGACAGGCTCTTCGGAACGAAATAATGTGAGCAGGGGGCCGTTGCGCCCCTTTTTTGTACCTAACCCCAAAAGGAGGATGGACCATGGAATCCATGATCGACAAGATCCGCGCTGCGGAAAAGCAGGCCGAGGACATCCGCGCCCAAGCGGCGACGGATGCCCGGGATATGGCCGTGCACGCCCGGGAGGAGGCGACTGAGCGCCTTGCCGCGGCGGCGGAGGCGGAGCGGCAAAAGACCAGGGACGCCCTGGCCCAGGCAGAGACGGAGGGCAAAGAATTGGCCCAGCAGGTCCTGTCCCAGGCCCGGGAGACCGTGGCAAAGGAGGAGGCTGCCGCCCGGGAAAAGATGGCCCAGGCCGTCGCCTATCTTATGGAAAGGGTCGATACACAGGTATGATCGTGTCCATGAAGCGCCTCACCCTGGTGGGCATCCGCCAGGAGGAGACGGACATTTTGCGGGCCCTGCAGAAGGCCGGCGCCGTGGAGCTCATCTCCGTCACCTCCGATGACGATGGGGGCGAGGGCGCCAGGCGTCTGGACGAAGCTGCCGAGCGAATCAGCCGCTTTTCCGAGTCCCTGTCCGCCATCAAGCCCTATGCGAAAAAGCCGGGGCTCCTTGCCCCTGCCCGGCAGGAGAAACTGGAAAAGATGCAGGGGGATGTGGGGGAGGCCGAGGTGGCGTCCACCCATATCCGCGCCATTTTGGAGGAGAAGAAGCAGATCGAGGCCCGCCTGGAAAAGGACCGGTCCACCTACGACGCCCTGATCCCCTGGGCGGACATGGACCAGGAGATGTCCTCCATCGTCTCCTCCAAGTTCACCCAGTATTTTACCGGCCTGGTGGATCCGGCGGGAGAGGCGGCCATCCGGGAGCAGGAGGCTATCTCCGCAGAGTTTTACGGAGAGCCGGGGAACCGGGCGGCGGTGCTTGCCTGCCTCAAGGAGGACGCTCGCCTGGTGGCCGGATTCCTCAAGACCGTCAACTGGACCGATGTTTCCTTCCCCCATTTGAAGGGCACCCCCAGGGAGGCCATGCAGGCCATCGAGCAGGACGAGATCGCCGGGGAAAAGCGGCTCATCGAGCTCCATAAGGAGCTGGAAAGCTGCGGCGTCAGCGCGGACCTGCTGGAGAACGCGGCGGACGCCCTGCTCATCGAGCAGGACAATCTGGCGGCCCAGACCCAGGTGGAGCGGGATGTGTCCATCTTCCGGCTGGAGGGCTGGGTCCGTTCTGACGAAACGGACAAGGTGGAGCAGGCCATCCGCTCCGTCACCGACGCCTATTACACCGAGTATCGCGACCCGGCGGAGGACGAGGTGCCCCCCACCGTGCTGAAGAACGACGCCTTCAACAGTCCCTTCGAGTCCCTCATCACCCTCTATTCCCTGCCCGACGCCCGGGGCATCGATGCCACGCCCTACATGACTCCCTTCTATATCTTCCTGTTCGGCATCATGCTTTCCGACACGGGCTATGGGCTGGTCCTCTCTTTGGGCGCCTGGCTGCTCCTGAAGCTGAAGAAGCCCACAGGGGGGCTCCGGGGCCTCGCCATGGTCCTTTTCTGGGGCGGCATCTCCACCATGGTGTGGGGCGTGCTGGTGGGCACCTTCTTCGGTTTGGACTTTGATGTGATCTTTGGCACGGTGGACAGGTTCCCCCTGCTCATCGATCCCACGGGGAACCCGGTGGGCATGCTGCTGTTCTGCCTGCTGCTGGGCATCATCCACATTTGCTCCGGCCATGTGATCAAGATGAAGATGTGCTTCGAGGACAGGGATTGGCAAAGCGCCGTCTTCGACAACCTGTCCTGGGTGTTCATCCTCATCGGCCTGGTGCTCTTCGCCCTGCCCATGGCCTCCACCTTCTTCGATCCGCCCTTCGAGCTGGGGTGGTATCACGCGCTGTACCTGGACAAGGTGGGCGTGGGCCTGATCCTTGCCGGCTCGGCCATGATCCTTTTGTTCAAGGGGCGGGAAAAGAAAAATCCCGTCATGCGCCTTGCTTCCGGCCTGGGCGGGCTCTACGGGGTGACCAGCTATCTTTCGGACATCCTGTCCTATGCCCGCTTGCTGGCCCTCGGCATCGCCACGGGATATCTGGCCATGGTGTTCAACACCCTCTGCTCCATGCTCATGGGCGGCAGCGGCGTCATGAAGGTCGTGGGCTTTTTGATCGCGGTGGTGCTCTTGATCGCCCTGCACCTGTTCAGCATCGCCATCAACACCCTGGGCACCTTTGTTCATTGCGCCAGGCTCCAGTATGTGGAGTTCTTCGGCAAGTTTTATGAGGAAGGCGGTCGGGCTTTCAAGCCCCTGCAATATAAAACGAAACACGTTCAGATCTCTAAGTGACATTCAATTAGGAGGATAATCAACATGTTGGAACTCATCAAGGCAAACTTGGGTCTTATCCTGGCCACGGCCGGCGCCGTCGTCGCTGCGGCCGGCGGCATTCTGGGCAGCGCCATCGGCGTGGGCATCGCGGGCGAAGCTGCCGCGGGGCTGGTCTCCGAGCAGCCGGAGCGCTTCGGCAACGCGCTGGTGCTGCAGCTGCTCCCCGGCACCCAGGGCATCTACGGTCTGGTGGTGGCGGTGTTCATCGCCATGCGCGCAGGCCTGCTCCCCGGCGGAAGCGTGGATGTGGCGGTGGCCCAGGGCTGGCAGCTGTTCTTCGCGGCCTTCCCCATGGCCTTGGGCGGCCTCATCTCCGCCATCCATCAGGCCCGGGTCTCCGCGGCCGGCATCAACACCATCGGCAAGCGGTCCGAGGAGTTCGGCCACTGCATGCTGATGGCCATCATGGTGGAGACCTACGCCATCTTCTCCCTGCTCATCTCCATGCTGCTGATCTTCGGCGTCAAGCTTTGAGGAAGGGTCCATGGAGAATCCGGGAAATCGTGCGGATAAGCTGATCGGGCGGATCCTGAGCGAAGCCGAGGTCGATGCTTCGGCGGCGCGGGACAAGGCGGCGGAGAGCTGCCGCGCCATTTTGGCCGACTGCGAAAAGAAAATTGCGGAGCGGGCCGCTGCAGCCGCCGCCAGTCGGGACACCGCCGTGAAGGGGGTCCTGGATGGGGCGCGGACCCGTGCCGAGCTGGACGGGCGCAAGGAGACGCTGGGGGTGCGTCGGCGCATGCTGGACGAAGCCTTCGATGCCGCCACCCGGGAGCTCAACGCCCTTTCCGGCCCGAGACGGGAGGCCGTCTTGCTCCGCCTGCTGAAGAACGAGGCGGCGGAGGGGGATGTGGTCAAGCCAGCCCGACAGGATCGGGCCCTGATCGAAAAGCTCCTGCCTCAGGTCCCCTGCAGGCTGACCCTGTCGGCGGAGGATGCGCCCTGCGAGGGCGGGTTCCTGCTGATGGGGGGCAGCTATGAAAAGGACTGCTCCCTGAACGCCCTCATGGCGGAGCTGCGCCTGAATGAGGAGACCAACGCGGCCCGGATCCTGTTCAGCTGAGAAAGGGAGGCGAGACCCTATGGCACAAAAAAGCTACGCATACGCCTGTGCCCGCGTCAGCGCGCTGTCCAAGCGCCTGCTGGACGAGACGGCCCTCAAGCGCATGGCGGAGGGGTCCATGGGCGACGCGCTGCGCATTCTCATCGACGATCGCTATGGCGCTCTGCCCGACGCCGGGGAGAACGACGGGGAGCGGATGATCGAGCGGGAGCTGATCGCCATGCGGGAGGAGATCAAAAGCATTTCCCCCGAGCCGGAGGTCACGGACCTGTTTTTGCTCCAAAGCGATGTGATGAACCTGAAGACCCTCATCAAGGCCCGGCTCCTGGACCAGAAGGACATCGCCTGGCAATCCGGCGGCCTCTTCGATCGGGAACTGCTGGAGAAGGCCGTGGCCGAGCAGGACTATGGCGTCCTCCCTCCGGACATGGAGGAGGAGCTGAACGCCCTGGAAAAGCGGCTGTCCGCGGGGGTGGAGCCCCAGATGATCAGCATCGCTCTCGATCGCGCCTACCTGCGCCACGCCCTGAAGGCAACGGCGAGGAACAAGGGCTTCTCCCACTATTTCAAGGCCAAGGCCGATTTTGACAATGTTCTCACCTTCCTGCGGGTCCGCGCCATGGGCGGCGGTCGGGGCATGCTGAAGGATGTGCTGCTGGTGGAGGGAGGCATCCCCCTGAGAGCCTTCTATGAGGGATATGAATTCACCGTGGAGGGCTATGGCAAGATCGTGGAGAACTCCGTCTGCCGCCGGCAGTTGGTGGCGGCATTGGACAGGATGTATGGCTCCGGCAGCATCGGCGAGGTGGAGAAGGCCCGGGACAACTATCTCACATCCCTCATCTCCGCCCACAAACACGACGCCATGAGCCTTTATCCCGTGGTGGGCTATATCCTGGCCAAGGAGCGGGAGGCCCAAAACGTGCGGCTCATCTTGACGGTGAAGCGCAACGGACTCCCCGACAGTGTGATCTCGGAAAGGCTGGTGAAGCTCTATGGCTAAGGCAAAGATGGCCGTCATCGGCGACAAGGACTCCGTCATGCTCTTCAAGGCCGTGGGCATCGATGTTTTCTATGAGACCGATGGCGAGAAGGCCAACCGAAAGATCAAGCACCTTGCGCGGGAGGGCTATGGGGTGATCTATCTCACCGAGACCCTGTATCCCCTGTGCGCGGACGCCATCGAGACCTTCAAAACCGAACCCTATCCCGCCATCATCCCCATCCCGGATGCCCACGGCTCCCAGGGAACGGGCATCCGCAACCTGAAGGAATATGTGGAAACGGCTGTGGGCGTGGATATCCTATTCAATACCTAAAAGAGAGGCAAACACATGCAAGGTACGATCGTAAAAGTTTCAGGGCCCCTCATCGTGGCGAGCGGCATGGCGGATGTGCAGATGTTCGATGTGGTCCGCGTGTCCAAGCAGCAGCTCATCGGCGAGATCATCGAGCTGCGGGGAGATCGGGCCTCCATCCAGGTTTATGAGGAGACCGGCGGCATCGGTCCCGGGGAGCCTGTGTTCACCACCGGCGCGCCCCTGTCCGTGGAGCTGGGGCCGGGCCTCATCGAATCCATCTATGACGGCATCCAGCGGCCCCTCACCAAGATCCGGGAGCAGGCCGGGGATCGGATTCCCCGCGGCGTCATGGTGGACGCTCTGGATCATGAAAAGCTGTGGGCCTTCACCCCCGTGGCCAAGGTGGGCGACGAGCTCACCGGCGGCGATGTGCTGGGCACCGTGCAGGAGACGGAGATCGTCACCCACAAGGTTATAGTGCCCCCCGGCGTGTCCGGCAAGCTCACCTGGATTTTCGAGGGCGAGGCGAACATCGTCACCCCCATCGCGAAATTGGAAAAGGACGGCAAGGAAGTGGAGCTGCCCATGCTCCAGCGCTGGCCCGTGCGTCGGGGCCGCCCCTATAAAGAGAAGCTTCCCCCCACGGAGCCCATGGTCACCGGACAAAGGGTCATCGACACCCTCTTCCCGGTCGCCAAGGGCGGTGTGGCCGCCGTGCCCGGCCCCTTCGGCAGCGGCAAAACCGTGGTCCAGCATCAGCTGGCCAAGTGGTCCGACGCGGACATCATCGTCTATGTGGGCTGCGGCGAACGGGGCAACGAGATGACCGATGTGCTCATGGAGTTCCCGGAACTGAAGGATCCCAAAACGGGTCTTTCCCTCATGAAGCGGACCATCCTTATCGCCAACACTTCCGACATGCCCGTGGCCGCCCGGGAGGCCTCCATCTACACCGGCATCACCATCGCCGAATATTTCCGGGACATGGGCTATAAGGTGGCCATCATGGCCGACTCCACCTCCCGCTGGGCCGAGGCCCTTCGCGAGATGAGCGGCCGATTGGAGGAGATGCCCGGCGAGGAGGGATATCCTGCCTATCTCAGCTCCCGTCTCGCGGAGTTCTATGAGCGGGCCGGCGTGGTGAAGGTCCTGGGCTCCGGCGAGGTCACCGGCGCCATCTCCGCCATCGGGGCCGTGTCCCCTCCGGGCGGCGATATCTCCGAGCCTGTCTCTCAGGCCACGCTGCGCATCGTGAAGGTCTATTGGGGCCTTTCCTCCAAGCTGGCCTACGCCCGCCACTTCCCGGCCATCGACTGGCTCCAGAGCTATTCCCTGTATCTCGATCGCCTGGAGGGCTGGTTCAACGAAAACGTGTCCCCCGATTGGTCCACCATGGTCCAAAAGGCCATGACCATCCTCCAGGAGGAGAGCGAGCTCGATGAGATCGTTCGCCTGGTGGGCATCGACGCCCTGTCCCACAAGGACCGGCTCACCATGGAGGCGGCCCGGTCCATCCGCGAGGATTATCTGCACCAGAACGCCTTCCACGAGGTGGACACCTATACCTCCCCCCAGAAGCAGGCCCTGATGCTCAAGACCATCCTGGGCTATTATGAAAAGGCCAACGAGGCTTTGAACGCCGATGCGCCCTTCCAGAAGCTCATCGCCCTGCCCGTGCGGGAGAAGATCGGACGGTTGAAATATGTGACCGAGGCGGAGGCCCCCGCTGCCTATGAACAGATCATGCAGGAGATGGGTGACCAGATCGGCGCCCTGGTAGAAGGAGGTCTGAACTGATGCAGAAGGAATATCGTACCATATCCGAGGTCGTGGGCGCCCTGATGCTGGTGAATCAGGTGGAGGGTGTCAAGTATGACGAGCTGGTGGAGATCGTTCAGGAGGACGGCTCCATCCGCCGGGGCAAGGTGCTGGAGGTCAACGGCGATCGGGCGCTGGTGCAGCTCTTTGAGGGCTCCCAGGGCCTCCGCGTCAGCACCGCCAAGGCCCGCTTCATGGGCCGGTCCATCGAGCTGGATGTGGCCCCGGACATGCTGGGCCGGGTTTTCGACGGCATGGGCAAGCCCAAGGACGGCGGCCCCGCGCTGATCCCGGAGAAACACCTGAACATCAACGGCAACCCCATGAACCCCGCCGCCCGGGACTATCCCTCCGAGTTCATCCAGACCGGCGTTTCCGCCATTGATGGCTTGAACACCCTGGTTCGGGGCCAGAAGCTCCCCGTGTTCTCCGGCAGCGGCCTTCCCCATGCCCAGCTGGCGGCCCAGATCGCCCGGCAGGCAAGGGTCCTTGGCTCCGATGAAAAGTTCGCCGTGGTCTTTGCCGCCGTGGGCATCACCTTTGAGGAAGCGGACTTCTTCATCAGCGATTTCCGCAAGACCGGCGCCATCGAGCGGACGGTCACCTTCATCAACCTGGCCAACGATCCGGCCATCGAGCGTATCGCCACGCCCCGCATGGCCATCACCGCGGCGGAATATCTGGCCTATGACCTGGGCATGCACGTGCTGGTCATCATCACCGACATCACCAACTATGCCGAGGCCCTGCGGGAGATCTCCGCGGCCCGCAAGGAGGTGCCGGGCCGCCGGGGCTATCCGGGCTATATGTACACCGACCTGGCCACCATGTATGAGCGGGCAGGCCGAATCCGGGACAACAAGGGCTCCATCACCATGATCCCCATCCTGTCCATGCCTGAGGATGATGTGACCCACCCCATCCCCGACCTGACCGGCTATATCACCGAGGGACAGATCATTCTGAGCCGCGACCTCTACCGCAGGGGTCTCACGCCGCCCATCAACGTGCTGCCCTCCCTGTCCCGCCTGAAGGACAAGGGCATCGGCAAGGGCAAGACCAGGGAGGATCATGCGGACACCATGAACCAGCTCTTCTCCGCCTATTCCCGGGGCAAGGACGCCAAGGAGCTGGCGGTGATCCTGGGCGACGCGGCCCTGTCCGACACGGACAAGCTCTATGCCAAGTTCGCCGATGCCTTCGAGGCGGAGTATATCTCCCAAGGCTACTACACCAACCGGACCATTCAGGAGACGCTGGACTTGGGCTGGAAGCTTTTGGGGATCCTGCCCCGAACGGAGCTCAAGCGCATCCGGGACGCCTATCTCGATACCTATTATCATCCTGCGGAGTAAGGGAGGACGCCAATGGCGGCTATTCAATATAAACCCACCCGCATGGAGCTGTCCAACCTGAAGAAGCGGCTGAAGACAGCGGTGCGGGGCCATAAGATGATGAAGGACAAGCGGGACGAGCTGGTCCGCCGCTTCATCGTGCTGGCTCGGAGGAACAAGGAGCTCAGGGAGCAGACCGAGGCGAAGATGGCCGTGGCCATGCAAAACTTTGTTCTGGCCAAGGCAACCATGAGCAACAACGAGATCGAGGAGGCGCTGCTCTATCCCGCCCGGGGCATTGAGGTGGAGGCCGAGAAGCAAAACATCCTCTCCATCCCCGTGCCAAAGCTCTCCATGAACACCTCAGAGGAGATCGTCTATCCCTATGGCTTCTCCTCCACCAGCGCGGATCTAGACGGCGCAGTCCAGGCCATCGCCGAGGCCCTGCCGCTGATGCTGGAGCTGGCGGAGGTGGAAAAGAGCACGGCCCGGCTGGCCGACGAGATCGAAAAGACCCGCCGCCGGGTGAACGCCCTCGAATATGTGATGATCCCTCAGTATACCGAGGCCATCCACACCATCCAGATGAAGCTGGACGAAAACGAGCGGGGGAACCTGTCCCGGCTCATGAAGACCAAGGAGATGCTGCAATCCCAGGCACAATGAATCTTTCCGAACTGGCAAAACAAGCGGGCTTCGCAGAGGGCTATCTTCTGCCCGTGCCCCAATATGAGGAGTGGACGCGCCGCCGAGCAAGCGGCGCGTTTGCGCCGGAGGCCGATTGGATCAAGGGGGACGCCATGGCTGCCTACCCCTGGGCCAACGGTCTGCTGCTGCTCGTCTGGCCCTATGCGCCCTTCGTTCCCGACGCCGAGCTCTCCGGCTATTATCCCGCCTCCCACCAAAGCTATCTGGCCATGAGGGCTCTGAAGGACACCCTGGCGGAGGCGGGCGTGCGGACGGAGCGGGCGGCGGTGCCCGTAAAGACCATTTTGGTGGACTGGGGGCTGGGGACGCGGCTGGACAGCGACCTCATCCATATCCCCGGTTATGGCACCCGGTTCGTGGTTCAGGCGCTGATGGTGGCGCTGCCCGAGGAGGCCCTGGGGTATATGGCAAAGAAAGAGCCATTTTCCGCCTGCATCCATTGCAACCGCTGCCGCCGGGCCTGTCCCGGCGGGGCCATCGGGCCGAAGGGCTATGACTGGCGAAGATGCCTCCGGGCCTATGAGGACGGACCGGGGATGCCCGACTGGGTCATGGAAAGGATGACCACCCTTTTGGGCTGCGAGGTGTGCCAAGATGTGTGCCCCCTGAACCACTTCATCCGCCCCAGGCCCATGACGCAGGCGGAAAGGGAAGCCTTTGATTTGGAGAGGCTGATCGGGGGCGATCTTCGGCCGGCTCTGGCCCTCATCGGCAAAAACATGAAGAAGGGCGGCAAACTGACGGCTCAGGCGGCGGTGCTGGCGGCCAACCAAAACCGAGCGGATCTGCTGCCTCTTTTGCAGCAGCAGGCGGCCCAGGCGGAAGGCCCTTTGAAAGATACCCTAAATTGGGCAATTTCCCACTTGCAAAAGGAAGCGTGACAGGGTATAATACCTCTTGCGTGCCAGACGGGGAGGTAGCGGTGCCCTGAACCCGCAATCCGCTATAGCGGGGTTTCATCCCCCGTTTGAGGCTCGGCGCTGTGGTGCCTGCCGTGCGTACGGAGCGTTGAATCGTGGGACTCGTGCAACGGAAGCCTGTGAACCGTGTCAGATCCTGACGGAAGCAGCACTAAGCGGAACCTTCCGTGTGCCGCGAGGTCTCCTGCGAGGAGCCATCGGCAATCGGTAAGACGGTAGCGACCTGTCGAGAACGGGGTGCACGCTTTTTTTGCAGAGAAGGGCGGCTCGGCCGCCCTCAAATCGTAAATTTGGAAAAGGAGGCCAACCGGCCTCCTTTTCCTTCATTTGATGATCAATATCCTTTCCGCGCCGGTGAAGGGTTCCGAAAGGTCCGCGTTCAGCTCCCGGAGCCGTTTTTGGGGGATACCGAAGCGCTTGCCCAGGTCAAAGAGGGTTTCCCCGGCGTCCGGGGCATAGATGAGGATGCCCCGGCTCTGCTGCGTGCCGGCGCCGGAGAGCAGATCATCGGTGTAGGGGATCCGGTTTTCGACATACCGCTCCCCGGCAAAGATCAGATCCACTCGCCCCTGCAGCAGCCGACCACGGCCTGTGACGGCGGAGAAGGCCGCCGCGCCCAGGGGCAGCACCAGCGTCCCCGGCCCCGGCAGGGTCAGGGAGAAGGGGACCTCCCCCGTGAAGCTGTGCAGCAGTCCGCTGTCGCAGCGATACACCGTGGTCACCAGGGCCACCCCCTCCAGGAGGGTGCCGTTGTCCATGGGCTCCAGCCGCAGAATGGCGGGCAGGGCCCGGCTATAGAGGACCTGCTGCACCTCCGGCATATGATTGGGCACGGCCAGGGGCCCCTCCGCCGTGTCCTCTTTGAACACCGGCCCCAGATACATGAGCCCCTCGATCTCCTCCCGGTGGCAAAGGAAGGTGCCGCCCTCGTCATAGGCGTCGGACAGGATCCGGGTTCGACTCTCGGCGATGCCATAGGCGGACAGGGACACATCCGCGTTGAGGAACAGGGCCTCCCCGTCCACCCGGGCGCTGAGGCCTGTCAGTTCCCCGGCCAGGTTGGCAGCCTCGCCCAAGGGGCCCTCCAGCCGCACCACATCGGAGAAGGGCGAGCGCACGGTCATCTCCTTCAGCCGACCCTCCGGGTCCAGCAGCACCAGGGAGGAAAATATCTCCCCCTCCAGGGCCATGCCATCCGCCGTGGGTCTGGACGAGAGGATGCGGACCGTGCCCTTGCTTTCCAGCACATTGGTACCCGCCTCCACGCCCAGCTCATCCCTGACCTGGATAGCCTTTGCCCCCAGCAGGGACCGGCGGCGGGTGAGGACGGTCTCCTCCCGGCTCTCCAGCCCCAACGCGCCGCGGATGGCGCTGACGGCGCCCGCCTCCCGGGGCAGCAGCAGCCACACCTTCAGATCCAGCACGGCGCTGAGCCGCAGTCCGTCGTCCTCTCGGTGACAGGCGCACTTGAGCAGCTGCCCGAAGAGACGGGGCTGCATGGCCTCCGTGGCGCCGTTCACATGGACCAGGTGGGTGAATTCCGCCGCCGCATCGAAGCAGTAGAGCACCCGCTCCCCGGTCTCCAAAACCAGGTGGAGCTGCAGCTGACCACTGAGGCGAACCCCGGCTTCGCTCACCCGCGCCTCCCGGATCTGCAGCTGGGGTGTGACGGAGAGCACGCTGCCGGCGGTCCGCCCCTGGGGCAGGGGGATGGCGCTTTCGATGGGCACCTGCTCCTCCAGCCGGGCATACAGGGTATCCACGTTGAAACTGACCTTTTCCACATCCATGACTATGACCTCCCGTAGGGTTTTTATCGTCACAGATTATGAGAGGAAGGGAAACAAATATGTCCCTTTTCTTGAACGAGAGGAGGAAGAAGCCTTGTGATGGTTTTTTTCTGCGGTTTTTTCTTTTCGGTGAAAAGAAAAAAACGCCTAAAAAGAAAAGCTCACTGAAATGAAAAAGGACCGTGAGCGAAATCGCGATCCTTTTATTGTGCTTCTCTTTTTGCGCCGCTTTTTCCTCTTCACGGAAGAGAAAAAGCGGCAAAAGAACAATGAATTATTCCAAATGGTCCTTGCCGCCCATGTAGGGGCGCAGGGCCTCGGGGATGGTCACGGTGCCGTCCTCCTGAAGGTGATTCTCCAGGAACGCGATCAGCATCCTCGGCGGCGCCACCACGGTGTTGTTCAGGGTGTGGGCGAAGTAGTTGCCCTTCTTTTTGTCCGGACTCTTGATGCGGATGCCGAGCCGCCGGGCCTGGGCGTCGCCAAGATTGGAGCAGCTGCCCACTTCAAAATATTTCTGTTGCCGGGGGGACCAGGCCTCCACATCCAGACTCTTCACCTTCAGGTCCGCCAGATCACCGGAGCAGCATTCCAACGTTCGCACCGGGATATCCAGCGAGCGGAAGAAATCCACCGTGTTCTTCCACAGCTCGTCGAACATCCGGGGGCTGTCCTCGGGTTTGCAGACCACGATCATCTCCTGCTTCTCAAACTGATGGATGCGATACACGCCCCGCTCCTCAATGCCGTGGGCGCCCACCTCCTTGCGGAAACAGGGGCTATAGCTGGTGAGCCGCTGGGGAAGGCTGTCCTCCTCCAGGAACGAATCGATGAACTTGCCGATCATGGAATGCTCGCTGGTGCCGATGAGGTAGAGATCCTCCCCCTCGATCTTATACATCATGTTCTCCATCTCGGCAAAACTCATGACCCCGTTCACCACGCTGGAGTGAATCATGAAGGGGGGGATATAATAGGTGTAGCCCCGGTCGATCATGAAGTCCCGGGCATAGGAGAGCACGGCGCTGTGGAGCCGGGCGATGTCGCCGCGCAGATAGTAGAACCCGTTGCCGCTGATCTTGTCCCGGGCCACATCCAGCTCAATGCCGTTGAACTGCTTCATGATGTTCGTGTGATAGGGGATGGGATAATCCGGCACCAGGGGCTCGCCGAAGCGCTCGATCTCCACATTTTCCGAATCGTCCCTGCCGATGGGGACGGAGGGATCGATGATCTGGGGGATCACCAGCATGCGCTTTCTGATCTCGTCCTGCAGCTCCACCTTGCGGGTATCCAGGGCGGCAATCTCGTCGCCGATGGAAGCCACCTCCCGCTTGGCAGCCTCGGCCTCCTCCCGCTTGCCCTGGCCCATGAGCATGCCGATCCGCTTGCTGGCCATGTTGCGCTGGTTCTTCAGGGCGTCGCCCCGGGCGGAGGCGTCCCGAAATTCCTTGTCCAGGGCGATGACCTCGTCCACCAGGGGGAGCTTCTCCTCCTGAAATTTCTTTTTGATGTTCTCCCGAACCAAGTCGGGGTTGGTGCGCAAAAGCTTGATGTCGATCATAGGTTTACATCCTTTCCGGGGCCTGGATGCCCAGCAGATTTAGTCCGATTTGAATGGTTTGCCGCGCCGCGTCGGTCAGGGCCAGGCGGGCCGTCCGCTCCTTCTCCTCCTCCGCCATGATGCGGATCTCATAGTAAAACTTGTTCATGGCGGTGCACAGGCTCATCACCGCCCGGGCCACCAGATAGGGCTCAAATTTCTCCCCGGCGGCCTTCACCGCGGCGGGGAAGGCGTCGATGGCCTTCAACAGCGCCAGGGAATAGGGGTCGGAAAGCACCGAGGCGTCCAGCTTCGATCGATCGTATCCCCCGGCCTTGCGCAGCACGGAGCAACACCGGGCATGGGTATACTGGGCATAGGGGCCCGTCTCCCCGTCGAAGTTCAGCACCTTGTCGTAGCTAAAGACCACATCCTTGATCCGGGAGTTGTAGAGCGCCCCCCAGATCACCGCGCCCACGCCCACGGCCTCCGCCGCAGACCGCTTGTCCTCCAAATCGGGGCTCTTCTCGCAGATGATCTCATAGGTTTTCTCCACGGCGGCGTCCAGCACATCGTCCAGATACAAAACCTTTCCCTCCCGGGTATGGAAGGCGCCGCCCTCCATGCTCACCATGCCGAAGTTCACGTGGACGCAGTCCTTGACCCAATCCCGGCCCATGAGCTCCAGCACCTTGAAGATCTGCCTGAAGTGCAGATCCTGCTGGTAGGCCACCACGTAGAGGAGCTTGGCAAAGTCGTAGGTCTCCTTCCGATAGCAGGCTGCGGCCAGGTCCCTGGTGGCATAGATGGTGCTTCCGTCGCTCTTCAATATGATGCAAGGGGGCATGTTCCATTCGGAAAGGTCCACGATGGTGGCTCCCTTGTCCAGCTTGCTGATGCCCTTTTCCTTCAGCTCGTCGATAACGGGCTGCATCTTGTCCTCATAGAAGGATTCCCCGGCCCAGCTGTCGAATTGGACGCCCATGCGCTCATAAGTCTTTTTGACCTCCCGGATGGTGGCGTCCTTCATCTGCTTCCAAAGGCCGACGGCCTCCTCGTCGCCGGTCTCGATCCGGTGGAACCAGACGCGGGCTTCCTCGTCCATGTCGGGGTGGTCCTCCGCCTCCCTGTGGTAGCGGACATATAGGTCCACCAGCTCCCGGATGCCGTATTCATCCACAGGCTTGACGCCCCATTTTTTGTAGGCCACGATCATCTTGCCGAACTGGGTGCCCCAGTCCCCCAGGTGATTGACGCCCACCGGATCGTACCCAAGGTGCCGATAGATCCGGTAGAGGGCGTTGCCGATGGCGGTGCTGGGCAGATGGTGGAAGCCGAAGGGCTTGGCGATGTTGATGGAGGAATAGTCCAGCACCACATGGCGGCCCTGTCCCTCGTCGGAGCTGCCGTAGGCCTTGCCCGCGTCCAAAACCTTGTTGAGCACGGCTTGGGCCTGCTGCCCCTTTTCGATGAAAAAGTTGAGATAGGGCCCCACGGCCTCGCATTTTTCGATGCCGGCGGGCAGAAGGAGCCTGTCCTTCAGCTCCGTGGCGATGGCGGCGGGAGCCTTGTGCAGGATCTTGGCCAACTTGAAACAGGGGAAGGCGATGTCGCCCATGTCGGCGTTCTTGGGCGTTTCCAGCAGAGAAAGCAGCTCTGCCTCCGGCATGTCCACGCACCCCTTCAGGGCGGCGGCCACGACTTGAGTGTAGTTCATAGGTGCCTCCTTCCTATGTCGCGCGAATTCATAACTTTAACAGTATAGCAGAAACTTTTCCAAAAGAAAACAGAGGATTTCATGTTTTTCATGAAAAACCTCTGCAAAGTCCAGGGGAGAGGGAAAGCGGATTATTCCCCGTGGACCTCCACCGCAAGATACCGGTTTTCCCGGGCCGCGTCCCGAAAAACGGGGAGGAACCGCTGGGCAAGGGGGGCGTCGGCGCCGGTGAGGATGAATCGGGTGGGGGTGCCGATGTCCGTCAGGCAGTCGTGGAGGGCGTCCAGATTCCGGCCGAACCAGGCAGGGAGGGCCAGCTCTTCGCTCAAATACTCATAGACCGCATCGGCGGCGCCCAGCCGGGCAAAGTCGCACAGGATCAGCATGGTTCATTCCTCCCCGTAGAGCAAGGTGAAGCTTTCATAATGGTCATCGGTATAGTAGATGAGACCATCGTTGGAAAAGATGATGCGCTTGGCCCCCCGGGAGCGCTTGCCCACGGTGCCGATGTCGCATTCATAGTAGGTGCGGCCCTTCTTCTTGGGCAGCAGCCCCTCATAGTTGCCGAACCGGTCCCCGCCGATGGCTGCCCCCTGGCGGAAGTCCTCCACCTCGCCGCCGGACCACCCCAGATCCTGGGCCTGTTTCTTGGTGATGAAGTGGGGCGGCAGCTCCCCAAAGAGGTGCAGATAGAGGGCCACCCGGTCCTTGTCGTCATAGTCCTCGCCGTATCGGACGGGGCTCTGCGTGCCCTTCGGCGTGGGGGAGACCGTGGGACGGGGCGTCTTGGTGGGCTTGGGGGTTCGGGTGGGCGTCGGTGCCTCCGTGGGGGCGGGGGTGACAGCCGGCTCGGCCGTGTCCGTCGGGGGGGCGGCGGTCAGCAGGATAAGATCATCCGCCGGGATCTCCGGAACAGGGGTGGCAGCTTCTGCCGTCGGCGCCTCGGTGATGGCCGGGGCATCCGTCAGCAGCGGCAGCTGAACAAAGTCCTCCCGGGCGGGCGCGGGGGCGCAGCCAGCCAGGAGAAGCAGTATCAGGACCAGGGACAAAACCTTTTTCATGTTTTCAGTATACCACCCCGCAACCCCATTGTGCAACGGGCAGAATGGGAGTATACTTTGGGCAACGACATTTTTCCAAGGAGGACGGCCATGAAAAAGATCATCGCTTTGCTGCTGATCCCGGCGCTGCTCCTTCCTTCGTTCATGGGCTGTCAGGCGGGGCAAGGACAGCTCTCCCGCACGGACTATCTTTTGGACACGGTGGTCACCCTGACCCTCTATGGGGCCCGGGAAGCGGATCTGGACGCGGCCTTTGCGGAGATCCGGCGGCTCAACGACCTGCTGGACGCTTATTTTCCCGCCAGCGACCTGGGTCGGCTCCAGGCCGCCGCCGGCAAGGAGCCCGTTTCGCTGTCCCCGGAGGTCATGGAGCTGCTTCTCTTTGCCAGGGAGATGTATGACAGGACCGGCGGGTATCTGGATGTGACCGTGGGTCCGCTGATCGACCTGTGGGACATCCGCCACGGGGGGCACTATCCCGCGGAGGGGGAGCTGTCCGCCGCCAGGGGCCTTTTGGGCATGGAGGGCCTTCTTTTGGACGAGGCCGCCGAAACCGCCTTTTTGACCCGTCCCGGCATGCGGGTGGACCTGGGGGCCCTGGCCAAGGGGTATATCGCGGACAGGGTCAAGGTGCTGCTCCTATCCCGAGGGGTGAAGAGCGGGGTCATCGACCTGGGCAGGAACATCCTGCTCATCAGCGAAAAGCCGGGGAAAAAGCCCTTCTCCATCGGCATTCAAAGCCCCGGGGCAGAGGGGGAGATGGTTCGCGTCCTGGCCCTCAAGGACAAAAGCCTTGTCACCTCCGGCACCTATGAGCGGTTCTTTGAGCACCAGGGAAAGCGCTATCACCATGTGCTGGACCCCTTCACCGGCTTTCCGGCGGACAGGGGTGTTTCGGCGGTGACCGTCCTTTCCGACAGCTCCCTCATGGGGGATGCCCTGTCCACGGCCTGCCTGCTTTTGGGCCTGGAACAGGGCATGGCTCTGGTGGATTCGATCCCGGAGGCGGAGGCCCTCTTCGTCCTCGCAGACGGAAGCGTCCAAACCACCGCCGGCTTCCCCGCAGCATAAAAACAGCCTCGGAAGGGTTAGGACGGAATGGAAATAAAGCTTGCCGAAAACATCCGTTCGTTTCGCAAGGGACGGAAGCTGACCCAGGAGCAGCTTGCCGCATTCTTTGACGCATTCCCCAGCTATGACGAAAGCGACATTCGCTTTGTCATCCGTTTGGAAGGCGCCAGCGCCCATGATGACCTCGGCGCGACATCCATGGACGGAATCGATCTTGTGGTAAACCAAATAAAGAATGATGCGTTTACCACTCTTTGGAAATTTCTGATGGAACAGGAGGAGCATCATGAATAAGAAAGAAATCCGGGCGCTGCGCCGCCCCTTCCTCAAAGAGCTGTTTCGGAACAACAGATTCAATTTGGCGATGACCGTGCTCGCGGCCCTGTTCGGCGCTGCGGCGGAGCTGGTGATCTCCTGGCTCATCAAGGAGGTCGCCGACCTGATCTCGGGAGAATGCCCCTACGGTTTCGGAACGCTCCTGATCGTCTCGGGCGGCGCGTTTGCGCTGCTTGGACTGGGATGGATTCTGGACAGGACATTCCTCTCCGAGTTCCGGGCAAAGGCCATGAGGCAGTATCGGGCATACGTTTTTGACCGGCTCATGGAAAAGGGAATTCAGGCCTTCTCCGGCGAAAACAGCTCCCTCTACATCTCCGCCCTCTCCAACGATGTGAACACCATCGAAACGGACTTTATCGGGAAACTACAGAACACGATACAGGTCGGCATCACCTTTGTCGGCGCGCTGGGACTCATGCTGTGGTATAGTCCCCTGCTGACATTGATCGCCATCGGCTTCTCCCTGCTGCCCATCCTTGTGTCCGTGGTTTTGGGCAACAAGGCGGCCATGGCGGAAAAGGATGTTTCCGATCAAAAAGAGCGCTACACCGGCATGCTGAAGGATGCTCTGACAGGCTTTTCCGTGATCAAGAGCTTCAAGGCGGAGCAAAACATCTCCTATTTGCACGAGCACAGAAATGAAAACGTAGCGGACGCCTCGAAAACGCGCACGAAGGTCAACGTGCTGGTGGGCTATGCCTCCGGCATTGCGGGCGCGATCCTGCAGTTCGGTGTTTTCTTCGTGGCCGCCGCCCTGGCTCTCTCCGGCAAAGGCATCACAGCAGGTACCGCCATCGTATTCGTGCAGCTGCTGAACTACGTGCTGGGACCCATCCAGGCGTTTCCCACGTTTTTCGCCGGCATGATGTCCTCCTTCGGCCTGATCGACAAACTGGCGCAGGCGCTGAACAAAAATGTCCCCGATGAGGGCGAACAGATCCCGCCGCAACTCCGCGAGGGGATATCGGTCAAGGATCTTGCATTTGCCTATGAGGCAGGAAAGCCTGTGCTGTGCGATGTGAACATGGAGCTTTCCGCCGGCGGCTGCTACGCCCTGGTGGGCGGCTCCGGCAGCGGCAAGTCCACGATCCTGAACCTGTTGATGGCGTCCTCGAAAAACTATCAGGGCGAAATCCTCTATGACGGGAAGGAACTCAAAACCGTTTCCGCCGGTTCGCTCTATGACCTGGTGTCCATCATTCAGCAGAGCGTGTTTGTCTTTAACAGCACCATTCGCGACAACATCACCATGTTTTCCGACTTCCCGGAGGAGGAGATCGACCGCGCCGTGCGCTTGTCCGGGCTGAAAAAGCTCATCGACGAAAAGGGCGCGGACTATCTGTGCGGAGAGAACGGCGCCGGCCTGTCCGGCGGCGAGCGGCAGCGGATCTCCATCGCCCGGGCGCTGCTGCGCAAGACCCCGGTCCTGTTCGTGGATGAGGCCACGGCCTCCCTGGATGCCGAAACCTCCTTCGAGGTGCTGGACGCGATTTTGAAGCTGGACGGCTACACCCGGGTCATCGTCACCCACGATCTGGACGAAAACATCCTCCGCCGGGCGACCTGCCTGTTCGTGCTGAAAAACGGCGCGGTTTCGGAACAGGGGACCTTTGATGATCTCATGGCGCAGAAGGGTTACTTCTATTCGTTGTTCACTGTCTCCCAGAGATAGTCTGATCCTATACGCCTTGTGCAAAATATGTTAATTCTCCCGTATCGAAACAAAGAACCCCGGCCTGCTTCAAAAACAGACCGGGGTTCCCTTTGTCAATTTGTGCAACAGATGCCCTGTCGTATTTCAAATCTTTCTTACAGCAAATCCAGCACCTGGTTCAAGTCCTGGATCTCATAAGTGATCTCCATGTCCGCGGGTCGGGGAAGGCGACCCGGGTTATACCAGCAGGTGGGGATGCCCGCGGCGATGCCGCCCTGCATGTCGCTGGTCAGGGAGTCCCCCACGATCAGCATCTCCTTCCTGTCCAGGTCCGGCAGCGCGGCGAAGACCTGCCGGAAGAAGGCGGGGCTGGGCTTTTCGGCCCCCAGTTCCTCGGAGAGGAAGACTCCTTCCATCCATGCCCCCAGGCCGGAGCGGGAGAGTTTCTTCGTTTGGGCCACCACGGTGCCGTTGGACACCACATACTGCCGCACCCGGCCATGGAGGGACTTGACCAGATTCAGGCTGTCGTCCCGGTAGACCACCGTGTCCCCCAGGGCCAGCTGATACCGGGCGTTGAAGGGCTCGCTGAGATTCGGGTCGATCCTCAGCTCCCGGAAGAAGTCCCGGAATCGGCCCAGCAGCACCTCCCGTTTGGAAATCTCGCCCCGCTCCAGCCGCTTCCAGTAGGCGTCGTTGATGGCGGAGTATCGGGCCACCATCTCATCGGTGCATGTTCCCAGCCCAAATTCGTCGAACAGCCGCTGGACGGCGGCCTTCTCCGCCGCCAGAAAATCCAGCAGCGTCCCGTCCACATCCCAAAGGATCGCCCGTATCGCCATTACTCTCGTCCTCTCCTGTTTTTCCATTTAGTATACAGATATATTCTTCATATCGCCAGCCCCAAAAGCGTTCGGCAGCTTTACTTTTTTGCGGGACAGGCGTATACTGGGGGAAAATGAAAGATCAGGAGGCAAAAGATGGAACGGGTCAACGCGTGGACGACATATAAGAAGCGGGAAGAGAAGCGGGTCATGGACCTGGGCAAGGCCTATCGCGCCTTTTTGGACAGCAGCAAGACCGAGCGGGAGTGCGCCCGGGAGACCATCCGCCGGGCCGAGAAGGCCGGTTATGTGGATCTTGCCAAGGCAAACACCCTGAAGGCCGGCGACCGGGTGTACGTGAACACCATGAACAAGGCGGTCCAGCTCTATATCATCGGCAGCGAGCCCCTGGAGCAGGGCATCAACATCGTGGGCGCCCACATCGACAGCCCCCGGATGGACCTGAAGCAGAACCCCCTCTATGAGGATTCCGATCTGGCGTATCTGGACACGCACTATTATGGCGGCATCAAAAAATATCAGTGGGTGACCCTGCCCCTGGCCCTCCACGGCGTGGTGGCCAAGAAGGACGGCACCGTGGTGGATGTGGTCGTCGGCGAGGACGAGGAGGACCCGGTGGTGGGCATCTCCGATCTGCTCATCCACCTTTCCGCCACCCAGATGGACAAGAAGGCCAGCGTGGTCATCGAAGGGGAGGCCCTCGATGTGATCGTGGGCGGCAAGCCCCAAAAGGATGTGGAGAAGGAGCCGGTGAAGGCTGCCGTCCTGGCCATTCTGAAGGAGAAATACGGCATGGAGGAGGAGGACTTTGTCTCCGCCGAGATCGAGGTTGTCCCCGCAGGCAGGAGCCGGGATTTCGGCCTGGACCGCAGCATGGTCATCGGCTATGGTCATGACGACCGGGTCTGCGCCTATGCGGAGATCGAGGCCATGTTCCGCATCACCGACACCCCGAAATACACCTGCTGCTGCATCCTGGCCGACAAGGAGGAGATCGGCAGCGTGGGCGCCACGGGCATGCAGGCCCGGTATTTCGAAAACGCCATGGCGGAGATCATGGAAAAGGCCGGACAGTACAGCGAACTGAAGCTCCGTCGGGCCCTTCAAAACAGCCGCATGCTCTCCTGCGATGTGAGCGCGGGCTTCGATCCCTCCTATGCCGGCATGTTTGAAAAGAAAAACGCCGCCTTCCTGGGCAAGGGCGTCTGCTTCAACAAGTATACCGGCGCCCGGGGCAAGTCCGGCAGCAACGATGCCAACGCCGAATATATGGGCAAGCTTCGCGCCATCATGGAGGCGGGGAAGGTGGTCTATCAGACCGCAGAGCTAGGCCGGGTGGACCAGGGCGGCGGCGGCACCATCGCCTATATCTGTGCCCTCTATGGCATGAACGTGATCGACAGCGGCGTGGCGGTCCTCTCCATGCACGCCCCCTGGGAGATCATCAGCAAGGCGGATCTCTATGAGGCCGTGAAGGCCTATCACGCCTTCCTCCTGAACGCCTGATGCAAACGATAGCAAAGCGCCCCGGTTTTCCGGGGCGTTTTCGTGTTGTGTAAAGGGGAAAAGGATGGTATACTTTTGTCATGAAACTGACCATTTTATCCGACAACAACACGCTGATCGACCGATACCTTTTGGGGGAGCCGGGCTTCTCCTGCCTCCTGGAGACGGAGGGGCGGCGGATTTTGCTGGACACGGGCTATTTCGGCATCTTCGCCCAAAATGCGGAGGCTCTGAACATCGACTGGCGGAATGTGGACGCTGTTGTCCTCTCCCATTGCCACGACGACCACACCAGGGGCCTTTCCGCCTTCTTCACCCCGGGAAGGAAGCCCAAGCTGGTTGCCCATCCCGCCCTGTTCCGGCGTCTGGTCTGTCAAGGGCTTGCCATCGGCTGTCCCTATCCTCGGTCAAAGGCGGAGCGATATTTTGATCTCTGTCTGACGGCGGACCCCCTGGCCCTGACGGAGAATCTTTTTTATCTGGGCGCCATTCCCCGAACGGTCCCTCTGGATCAGGACCGAACCCTGCGGGAGGGGGATGGGCTGGAATTCACCCCGGACGACACCGCCCTTGCCTATCGGGGCCGAGAGGGGGTCTATGTGATCACCGGCTGCTCCCACAGCGGCATCTGCAACATCATCGAACAGGCGAAGCGCATCACGGGCCAAAGCCGGGTCCTGGGCGTCATCGGCGGCTTTCATCTGCGGCAGCTGGACGAGCGGTCGAAGGCGGCCATCGAATATCTGAAGGGGGAGAACATCCCCCATCTGTACCCCTGCCATTGCACGGCCCTGTCCGTGAAGGTGGCCATGGGACAGGAGATGCACATCGAGGAAGTGGGGGTAGGCACAAGCCTGACATGGGAATGAACGAACAAAAGCAGCGGATCTTTGACCGAATCGACCAAAACGCCCAGGCTATCTTCGCCCGGAGCCGGCGGCTCTTTGAGATGCCGGAGCTGGGATATCGAGAGGTTGAGACCAATCGGTTCATCCGGGCCTGCCTGGAGGACTGGGGCGTGGCCTATGCGCCCGTGAGCTACACGGGCCTTCTCGTCACCCTGGGCCGGGGAGACCCGGTGGTGGCGGTGGTGGCGGATATGGATGGGCTGCCCAAAAGGGCGGGGGAGGGCCGCATCCATTCCTGTGGCCACAGCCTGCAGACTTCGGCGGCTCTGGCCCTCATCGAAGCCCTGAGGGACGAGCCCCTGCAGGGTACACTGAAGGTGATCTTCACCCCGGCGGAGGAGATGATCGATTTTGAGTATCGGCAGGCGCTCATTCGTCAGGGTCTGGTGAAATACCCCTCCGGCAAGCAGGACATGATCGCCCGGGGGATCTTCGATGGGGTGGACTGCGTCCTCTCCTGTCACGCCTCCGGGGAGCCGGGCTGCCGGTTCGATGTGGGCTCCAGGCTGAAGGGCTTCGTCATCTTCAAGGCTGTCTACACCGGCCGGGGCGCCCATGCGGGGGCCGCTCCCTTTGCGGGGAAGAACGCCCTGCACGCTGCCCTGCTGGCCCAAACGGCCGTCGCCTTTTTGAAGGATAGGTTCGACCCCAAGGATGGGGTGAATGTGCAGCCCGTGCTTTCGGAGGCGGCGGGAACGGTGAACATCGTGCCGGACCATGCCGTTGTGGAGACTTATGTGCGGGCTGTGACGGAGGACGCCCTCTTCGCTGCGGCGGAGCTGGTGGAAAACTGCCTCCAAAGGTGCGGAGAGGCGCTGGACATCGAAACAAAGGTCACCCGTCGGCCCGGCTTTTTGCCCCTCGCCCAAAGCCGGCAGATCAACGCCCTTGTGAAGGAAAACATGTGCCTTCTCTGCCCGGAAGAGGATATCTTGGAGAACCTGATCTCCGGGGCCTCCGGGGATGTGGGGGATCTGGGAACGCTGCTGCCCACGGTCCAATTTGGCTTCACCGGGGTTTCGGGCCGGTTCCATGGGGACGATTTTGCGGTGACGGACGAGGAAACCGCCTGCCTGTGCCCGCCCAAGATCCTGGCGGGGACGGTGGCAGATCTGTTCGAGCATCCCGTCTCCGGCCGGGCGGCCTTCCCCCATCGCAAGGCGGAGTATCTGAAAACCTGGCTGGGAGAATGAACCCATATACGAAAGGAAGCCGCCGAGCGTTGGCCCGGCGGCTCGGTTTGTTGAAGAACCCATGTATTAGCGGAAGAGCCCCTTTTGCAGAGCAACACAGGCGCGTTGTAAACGCGCGCATGTAACCATGGGGGAAGAATGGGCGGCTCTGAAAACGTGAGATTCAGCGACATGCGCGGTGAATCTCACACCGCGCAGGGGCCGCCGCCCGATACGCCAAAGGCGTACAGGCGGGCCCTGGAAGCGAAGCGAATGCGGAGCCCAGTCTGTTAAAATGCGTAGCATTTTGACAGACTGAAAGCTACCGAGCGTTGGCCCGGCGGCTTTTGTCACGGTGAAGAGGGGTCATCCAACGACTTTCTGCAACACGGTGATGTGCACCTTGGTGAGAAATTCCAAATTTTGGGTGATGCGGGCCTGGGGGAGCATGGGGAACTGGGTCCGCTGGGAAACCTGAATATACTGGTCGGTGAAGCGGATGCTCTTGAGACAGGCGAGCAGATCCTCGAACACATCTCCATAGCGATCCGTGGGGGCCATGATGCCGCTCAGATCGAAGATCGTGTAGAAGGAATAGCTGCCCATGGAACGGGTCACATCCAAATTCACCATGGCGGAGGTGAGGGAGAGATAGCAGTTTTTGCCGAACTCCGAATCGCAGTTGACCAGGCAGGCCGACTCCACCGCGTCGCTCCAGCTGTTGGAATAGTATCCGTTGTAGTAGATGCCGCCCAGGATGTTGATGTTATACAGGTCGTCGAACTGTTTTTTCCCCGTATAATAGGCCTGATATTGGCCGCAGTAGTTCCATACGTTCAAAAGGCCGATCACATCGAGAGAGGAGGCCACGGGCCCGTTGCCGATGATCGGATCGAAGGAGGCCCACACCCTGCGTGCACTCTCAGAACGGTGCAGGGGGGCAAAATAGTTATAGAAGAACAGCTGGGTGCTCTTGTCGTTGGGGTCGTAGATCTTCACGCCCCAGCCAGCATATTCCCCTATGGTCTCCAGCCGCCAGCCCTTGGGGATCAGCATGGAGAAGAAGCCGCCGTTATAGGTTTCCAACTCCAGCTTGGTGGAGGCTGTTGCCTTGGGTTTCTCCGAGGTGCCCATGAGCTGTGTCACGCTGCCGTCGGAGACGGCGATGGCGACCGCGGTGCCCCCGTTGGTGCTCCAGCCATTCGCCGTATAGAGATAGTTGGTGACCTTTTCATTGATGAGGGTGGCAAACTGGATCCGATACCTGCCTGCGGGCAGCAGCAGGCTCACGATGCCGTTGGTGTCCGGGATGCCCATGGTCATGGCGTTGGATTCATTATAGAAGTAGGCCTGGGCAATGTTGGCGGCGATGGTCTCGTCCGTCTCAAAGGTGATCCGGCCATAGCCCGGCTTGGTGGCGGTCAAGTAGGACTTGCTCCAATTCTCGTTGAGCCCGGCCTCGGCAAAGGCCTTGTTGAGGGCGGGGCCATATTCCAGCAGCATTCCATTGATCTTCAGGGAAAAGAGAAGGGCGGCATGGAGGTCCTCGTAGTTGGAGCGGGGGTTGATGATCTCGATGGAGTTGAGCCACATGGCGATCTGCTGCTCATAGGTCATGCCCGTCTGGTCCATGAGATAGGCGATGTGCCCCACCAGGGAGTTGTTGTAGTGGACACCGCCGTAATCGTTGAGACCGAAGTCAGGCTTGAGCACCGCGGGCCGATAGTAGGCATCGCCCACATAGGCGGGCTGCTCGCGGTCGTTGGGATCGCCCAGATTGCGGATGTAATTGCCGCTGCGCTCCTCGTGGAGCCAGGTCCTGTCGGAGGTGTAGTTCAGGCTCATCTCCGCCAGGTTGCCCATGATGTCGCTGTAGGCTTCGTTGATGGCGCCGGTCTCGTTTTGGTAGACGCAGCCCTGCATGGAGTTCCAGGTGACGCCGTGGGTGTATTCGTGGCCCACCACATCCACGCAGTCGCTGGAATGGTTGATGTCCGACACGGCGAAGCAGGCCCAGCCGTGGTTCACGCCGTAGTAGCAGGCGTTGTCGATGGGGGTGCCATCCTTCTCGCAATAGCCCACGGTGACCAGGATAGGGGTGCCGAAGCCGTCCACGGAGCGGATGCCGTGGTCAAGGTAGAAGTCGTAGATGATGATGTAGTTGGCATAGGCCAAAAGGTTGTTGTCGGACCAGCCGTCGATGGCGTTGCTGGTGACAAAGTTGACGGTGTTATAATTGAAGTTGAAGTCATAATACTGGGCCACGGCGATCTTGCGGCTGGGGTCCATGAGATAGTATTTGTTGTCCCGGGGGTTGAAGCTGATGGGTACGCTCAGATCCCGAGCGGTGCCGTCGTTGAGGTTGACCGTCTTGTTGAGGGTCTGCACCTGCATGCCCTCAAAATAGTAGCTGTTGTCCACAGCATCGCCGCCGGGAGTGGCAAAGGAGCTGGCGGGCATGATGGTGAGATAGGTGCCGTCCGTGGCCACCAGGTGCTCATAATAGGGGATGTCGAAGCCGGGATAGGCGTCCGGGTTGTTGGTATAGACGATGTAGCAGTTCACCACGATGGCGTTGTAGGGCACGGCCATGAGCACCGTCTGCTCGGGATAATAGATCAGGTCAAACTTGGCAAACCGGTCCTTCACGATCTGGACGGCCTGCTCCGCGGTGATGGCCGGTTCCTGGGAGGCGGTGCCCACGTTGGGCACGAAGGAGCAGGACAAGCCCGCCGTGTAGCCGTCCGGGTCCACCACGATCCGCAGCGTGGCATACCGCAGGGTGACGCCGCCATAGCGCTGCTGATAGGTGTAGAAGGTGTAGCCCGCGTCGTTTCGCTCGGAGTAGATGCAGAAGAAATTGCTGCCCTTGGACAGGCCCAGCAGCTGAGCCAGCCCCTGGATGGACTGGATGCCCTCCTCCATGTTGGTCACCTTCTCGGGGTAGAACTTGCCCACCAGGGTGGACAGAAATCCCTCGTTGGTATAACAGTCGATGACCAGAGCATCGGGGTTCATGGCCTGGATGTCCTCGATGGTCAGCTGCGGGGGCATCAGTTCGGAGGATGCGGAAAGGATGCCGCCGCCCGGCCCATCGCTGACGGCCTCGGATTGGGGCACATCCTCCGTCTCCATGGACAGATCCGACTGCTCCAAAAGGGCGGATCCAGGGGAGGAAAGGGGCGACTCTCCGGGGATGGTCAGGTCCTCCGGCTCATTTCCGGTTTCAAAGTCGATGGTAAAATCCGTATCTTCGCCATAGGTGGTTTTGCCATTGGAATCATCCTCCTCGGCCCGCACGATGGAGGGGGGGAGAAGGGTCAACAGCAGGGTGAAAATGAGCGACAGGGAAAGGAAGCGTAGGGAGCGATGTTTCATGGGATGGGTCCTTTCTTGGTCGTGAGAGGAAACGGACTGTTCGGGCGAAAACCCCAAACTTTCATCACTTTTACTATAATATGAAAATATGCCTGTGGCAAGCTTTTTTTGCGACTTTCTCGGGCTCTCTCGGGCTTGTGAAAGGGAAGCGGGCGTGGTATGATATCAACATACCCCATCCAGGAGGCAAGCCATGGTCCCGTCTGCCGTTATCAACGAAGCCATCGTGTTCTTCACCCTTTTGACCCTGCGTGCCCTCGCTCGCCGCACGCCCCGGGAGAAACTGCCGGAGTCCTTTCGCTATTTCACCGTGCTGTCCAACCTCTTCTGCGCCCTGACCGCCCTGGTGCTGCTCCTTTGTGAGCTCTTCGGGGCCATGCCCGCCTGGGCGGTGGTCTTCAAATATGTGGGCACCGCCGCGGTCACCGTCACCCTGTGCACCGTGTTCTTCTTCCTGCTGCCCGCCTCGAGGAGCCTGGACGGGCTGCTGACCCCCTGGCCGGAGTTCATCATGCACCTGGTGACCCCGGCGCTGGCCATCCTCTCCTTCCTTTGCTTTGAAAGGGGCAGCATGACCGCCTGGGCCATCCCCCTGGGCGTCCTGCCCGTGCTCCTCTATGGCTGGCTCTACCTCGACCGGGTGGTCTTTGCCCGGACCTGGCCGGACCTGTATGGCTTCAACAAAAACGGCCGGTGGAAGCTGAGCTTCTCCCTCATGCTCCTGGGCTCGGCCGCCATCGCGGTGCTGCTGTGGGCGCTGTAAAACAAAGGGGCTGCAAGAAAGCTTGGTTTTGTCATCCTGAGGAGCCTTCGGCGACGAAGGATCCTGGAAAAAACATTCAGAACAAAGGATTTTTGGATTCTTCGCTTCGCTCAGAATGACGCGTTTTCGACTCTCTTTACAGCTCCCCAGGGGTTCAGATCCATCGCCGGCTCAGGGCGTTTGGTCCCCCTGGGCGGCCCTGTCCTCCCTATAATAGCGGCGGGAGGCGGCCACGCAGAGGATGATCCAGAGGAGGAGGATTCCCGTCAGGGGCAGGATGTTCCACGCCCCGGGGAGAAAGAGGGACAGGACGATCAGGCACAATCCGGCGATCACGGCGGAGATGCCGCCGAACCGCTGGCTTTTTTGCCAGACGGCGTCGTTGGCCATGCTCCATTTGGTCCTTAGGCCGAAGAGGCCGTTGCGGCGCATCTTGGGCATGATGTTCCCCAGGGCCATGAGCAGGACGCCCATGCCGATGTTGATGAACCGGTTCACATCGTCATAGGAGACCTCCGGCGCCGACGATGGGTCGTAGCGCAGGGCCTTCACCATGAAATAGGACCCCAGCAGGGTGAAGAAGATCACCGTGAAGATGCTGGCGTAGAGGAGCACCTTTGCGTTGGCCTCCACCCCCTTTTTTTGCTGAGCGCGGGCCACGAGCAGGAAGAACGCGCCCAGGGCCAGGGCGAACAGGGGGAAGAGCAGATATTCATACTTGCTGCCGAACCGATCCGCCTTCCCGGCAAAATCATAGTGGGCGGGGATCCGATCGGGGGACAGGATCAAAAATACCACGGTGCCCACCAGGCAGACGAGCATCACGGCATAGAGGATGGCATACAGCTTTTTCATCTCGATTCACCTCGCAGATCTTTCAGCCACAGCAGCGCTTCGTCCAAAACGGAGGCATTGAGTTCATAGAAAACAAACTTTCCCTCCCGCTGGTCCCGGACCAGGTCCGCCTCCTTCAAAACGGCCAGGTGCTTGGAGACGGCGGGCAGGCTCATGTCAAAGTGTTCCGCGATCTGGCCGGCGGACAGCCGGCTTCGTTTCAGCAGGTTCAGGATGGTCCTTCTGGTGGGATCGGCCAGGGCCCGCATGGTGCTCTGCATGCCCAATGACCTCACCGCCCTTCGTTTAACCTTCCGGTTAAATATTAGCATGACCGACCGTACCTGTCAAGCCAAAGGGAGCTGTTTCATGGCTTGCTTTTTCCCGTTTCCCTCCGTATACTTAAAAACACTTCTCACAGAAAGGGAGCTTTTCGATTTATGAAATATATGCATTTCAAAGCCTCCTGTTCCTATGCGGCTCTTGCTGCGATCCTAGAGATCAAGGGCGTGGACACGGAGGACTATATAATCGCGCTTGAAATGAAGCTGCCCTGGCTCTTCGCCCGGGAGGACGGCGCTTATATTTCCGGTCCAATGCTCCAAGGCGCAAAATGGTTCAACCTTTGGCTTGCTCCCCGGGGATACAGGTTTGTCGAGGAGATGGTGGATCAAACGCGGATATGCGAGCATCTTCGCACCCACAAGCCGGCCATGCTCGGCATCCAAACACCCCATGGAAAGCACGCCGTTGTGTTCACAAATTACGATGGAACATATCATTTCATCAACCCCACCCATGAAAACAGCGGCGAACGCACCGAGCTGTCCTTCTCCGAGGAGGAATTGCTTTTCTCGGTCGATCCAAAGATCATGGTGGGGACGGTGATCCCCGCGGCGGTCGAACCGCAATCATTGGCTCCCTATCTATATGATTCGATATCCGCGGTACGGGAAAACTGCGCTGACATAGAAGCTTTTTCAGCGGAAAAGCATGACAAAAACGTCTATGATCCCCTGCTGAACAGCCTGTTCCGACCGTTGCTCCTGGACGGCATCACCATGTTGGCGCTTGCCGGAGAATCCGCTCTTTCGCGGGAGTTCGCTGTATTACAGCGACAGTTCTTAACGTTTATGCGCGGGCCGCGGCAAGAGGCGCTTCAAAAGGTTTTTTCCGTGGATAAGCTGCACGATCTGGCAGAGCGATATGTCCGCTTGATTGAAAAACAGATATAGCACATGTGAAAAAGCACCCCGGGAACTTCCATGGTTCTCGGGGTGCCTGTATGCTGATTATTTGGTTAGCTCAGAAACAATCGATTTGGATTTTCCAGGAACATCGAATGTGAGCGGAGATATAAGCGATTATTCGTATTCGACAGGACTTAACTGATTCCGTTTAGGAAATATTGTCCGTCCTGTTCGTAGTTCCTTTGATTATTTGATATATCCATATTATCCAGTCTATCACCCCTCCCGTTATCATTTTGTTATCAGCGTTGATAACAGTGGAGTGGAATTGCTATGGATAATAGTGCTGTTATTATACCAGAACAGAGGACAATTTCAAGATGCTTGTCCTAATCTTTGCTACCGTTTCCAATGCTTCAAATCATTTTGTAGAGTTCATAGCAGTCATGCCCTTTCGGCACGTCCTTGAGCTCGCCTCTGAGCAGATAGCCGTTCTTTTTGAAGAAATCGACGTTCCAGTCGCCCGCATTTGTCAAAATCATGGAAGCGCCGTTTTCCTTTGC
>Ga0208297_1000632_pt1 | contig 59448 bp, 76 predicted proteins | sample LMS_cellobiose_e_FD_187367 | JGI IMG/M metagenome (GOLD analysis project Ga0208297, IMG submission 187367) | Rumen-fistulated moose microbial communities from Alaska, USA - LMS_cellobiose_enrichment (SPAdes) (version 2) | ecosystem: Host-associated > Mammals > Digestive system > Stomach > Rumen...
GCGTCTCGACGGTCTGGCCGAAGTTCCTCGAGAAGATCGACGGCGGCCAGGAGATCGTGGACGCCATCCAGGCCTGCGCGAAATAACGACGGACCGACTGTTTTAAGTCCCGTCTTTGACTCACGGCGGGTATCCGCGGCTTCATAAGCTGCGGATACCCGCACTTTAAGGGAGGGCTGTATTTTGAAAACTCTCGAGAAGATCTGCTCGGCGCTTGATAAGTTCTTCAAGATATTTTTCTATATCTCGGGCGTTATCCTGGGCGCGCTGCTGATCATCGCGTTCTTCGTCGTCATGGCGAGGCAGATCTTCGACTACTCCCCCATATGGAGCGACGAGATCCAGCGTTTTCTGATGGTCGGCATGGTCTTCTTTGCGATACCGTACATGTCCAGCGCGAAGACGTTCCTGGTCGTCGACCTGACGGCGATCTTTTTCGGCAAGCATGAGAAGTTCCACAGGATCATGCTCATCATCGGCGAGATCATGCTCTTCGGCTTCATGGTCTATCTGGTGTTTCCCTGCATCCAGCTCGTCCAGAACACCAGGACGTTCTCGGCCGCGCTCAGACTGCCGATGGCGTGCATGTATGCGCTCATGCCCATGAGCTTTGCGTTCGGCGCGCTCGGCATGCTGAAAAATCTCGTGAGGACGCTCATTATCGAGCCGCATACGAAAAAAGAGGAGGTGCAGTAAGTGGGCCTGTGTCTGCTCGTATTCGGTATTTTTCTCGTATTGATGTTCTTCGCGGTGCCGCTGGCGTTCGGTATGACGGCGGCGGGCATCGCGGTACTGCAGATCGAGGGGTCCGTGTCGGTCATCGGCGCCGTGCCGAGGATATTCGCCGGCATGAACTCGATCACGCTGATAGCGATACCGTTTTTCATCCTGTCCGGCTCCCTGATGGAGTGCGGCAACCTGACGACCGGCCTCGTCAACTTCTCGAAGGCGTGGGTCGGCCACCTCAGGGGCGGTCTGGCGTACGTCTGCGTCATCTCCTGTATGCTGTTCGCCGCCGTGTCCGGCTCGTCGCTGGCGACGGCCGTGGCTTTCGGCAACCTGCTGGCCCCGGCCATGAAGAAGGACGGCTATGACACGCCCTTTATCGCGGCCCTGCAAGCCTGCGGCGGTACGCTGGGGCCCGTCATCCCGCCGAGTATCCTGTTTATCATGTACGCGTCGATCGCCGGCGTGTCCATCGGCGGCCTGTTCATGGCGGGCGCCATCCCCGGCATCATCATGGGCATCGCGCTCATCATCTACTCCTTCTTCTACGCCCGCAAGCACCCGGAGATCAAGCGCACCGAGCCGATGCCGATCGGCCAGAAGCTGCTGGAAACGGCAAAATCCATTCTGGCGCTCCTCATGCCGGTCATCATCATCGGCGGCACGCTCTCCGGCTTTTGCAGCCCGTCCGAGGCCGGTATGGTGGCCTGCGTGTACGCGATCCTGGTCGGCAGCATCGTGTACAAGGGCATCAAGCTGAAGGATATGCCGCGCGTGTTCGGCAACGCCGCGATGACCTCCAGCATGGTCATGATGATGATGGGCTTCGCGGGGTGCATGAACTACGTGCTCACCCGTATGAACTTCGCGACGATGGTCGGCAACTGGCTCATGAGCTTCATGTCCTCCGGCATCGGCGTGCTGTTCATCATCACGATCTTCCTGCTGCTGCTGGGCATGGTCATGGACGCGAACGCCGCGCTCATCATCTTCACGCCGGTCTTCTATCCGCTGGCGGAGCTCTTTAACATTCCCCCGCTGCAGCTCGGTCTCGTCGTGGTCGTGAACATCGTTATCGCGCAGGTGACGCCGCCTGTCGGCGTGCTGCTCTCCGCGACGGCGCAGCTCCACGACATACCGGTCCACGCTACATACAAATACGTCTGGCCAATGCTCGGCTCGCTGGTTGCGGCGCTGATCCTCTTCATCCTTATCCCGCCGCTGAGCACCTGGCTCCCGTCCATCACCATGTAAGGAGTTTTACCATGAAAGAAGTCAGAGCTGTCCATGTTTCTGACTCCGACACCTGTGTAACGCTCATTGCCGCCGCCGAGGCGGGCGACGTCGTCCGCTTTGCGGAGGGCGGCTGCGAAAAGTTTGTCACCGCGAAGGAGAGCATCCCGCAGTGGCACAAAATAGCGATCAAACCCGTAGCGAAAGACGGCGTCGTACTCAAATACGGCGCCGTCATTGGCATAGCCACGGAGGACATAGCTGTCGGAGACTACGTGCACGTCCACAATATGCGTTCACCCGGTATGGAGGCGAAAAGATGAAATTTCTCGGATACAGGAGGCCGGACGGCAGGGCCGGCGTCAGAAATCACGTCGTCGTCATGCCGGGCGTCATCTGTGCCGACGCCGCCGCGAGGAAGCTGGCCGCCGCGACGGGCGCGGTCTATATGAACAACCCCCACGGCTGCGGGCAGACGAAGGCCGATACGGAGCGGACGCTGAACGTTCTCTCCGGGCTGCTGGCCAATCCGAACGTCTACGGCGCGGTCATCGTCGGCCTCGGCTGCGAGTTTCTGAACGAGGCGGCCTACCGCGCGGCGGTGGAGGCGAGATCGCCCGGAAAACCCCTGCGCTATGTCGCACTCCAGACGGACGGCGGCCTCCGCAAAACGGTCGAGAAGGGCATCCCGCTCGTCCGGGAGCTTCAGGCGGCCGCCGCGAAGGAGGAGCGCGTCGAATGCGACATGGCGGAGCTTATGCTCGGATTAGAGTGCGGCGGATCAGACCCCACGTCGGGCCTATCGGCCAACGTGGTGCTCGGCGAGGTCTCGGACAGGCTCGTGGATATGGGCGGCACGACCGTCATCAGCGAGACGGTCGAGGCCATCGGCGCGGAGCACATCCTGCGCGACCGCGGCCTGACGCCGGAGATCGGACAGGCCATCTACGACTGCGTCCGCGAGAAGGACGAGGCGTACAAGGTGCTCGGCGAGAACATCCGCGCCTGCAACCCGTCGCCCGGCAATATCCGCGGCGGCATCTCGACGCTGGAGGAGAAGTCCCTCGGCTGCGTGAACAAGAGCGGCACGAGGCCGTTTACCGCGCTGGCGCAGAGCGCCGAGCCCGTCACGGCGAAGGGCGCCGTCTTCATGGATACGGCCGCGTTCGACGCGGCCTCCACCACGGCGAAGATCGCCGGCGGCTGTCAGGTCGTCGTCTTCACGACCGGCCTCGGCAACCCGATCGGCAGCGCCGTCGCGCCTGTCGTCAAGATCACCGGCAACCGCAAGACCTATGACTGCCTGGAGGATATGCTCGACTTCGAGACCTCCGGCACGCTCACGGGGGAGAAGACGGTGGCGCAGGCCGCCGACGAGCTGATGGACCTGCTCGTGCGCGTCTGCTCCGGCGAGCCGGTCAAGGCGGAACTGAACGACGCCGGCGTTGTGGCGATCGACCAGTTCAACATGCTGGCATGATACTTTTTCTTGAAAGAAAAAGTATCAAAAAGAACTTTATGGCGTTACGGAGGCTGTACCCGACGGAGGGGCGGCGCTCGGTAACGAAAGCGGGTACAGACATATAAAATGGGCCGTCTCAAACGAGACGGCCCGAAATTTTGTTTTCTTTAAAAACTACACGATGCGCTTTGCGCCGAACCAGTTGCGCGTGTAGTAGGAGCTGTTGAGATCGCTGATGATGACGCCCGTGTCGGAGGTGGAGGCGTGGACGAACTGATTGTCGCCTATGTAGATGCCGACATGCGTGACGCTGTTGCCGTTGGTGGAGAAGAAGACGAGGTCGCCGGCCTGAAGCTCGGACTTCGAGACGGAATAGCCGTTGTCGCGGTACTGGATCGAAGCGCGGCGCTCCAGATTGTAGCCGTACTGGCCGTAGACGTAGTAGACGAGGCCGGAGCAGTCAAATCCGCGGGAGGGCGACTCTTCGCCGTAGACGTAGCGGTAGCCGACGTATTGCAGCGCGTAGTCCGCGATCTTGGTGCCGAGAGAGGAGCTGTCGCCGGTGGACTTGGTGACGTTGGCGGCGGAGCCGGTGATCTCCATGAGATCGGAGCGGATGTACCCGGTCTTGCCGTCGATGACGACCTTGTACCAGCCGGAGTTGATGCCGATGACGTCCATGACGGTGCCGGGCTGATAGGTGCCGAGTACCTCGCTTTCGGTGTTGAAGGTCTTGCGCAGGCGGACGTCCGTTTTGGTGATGCGGCCCGTCGCGCGGAAGTTCTCCGCGGTGAGCACGTCGGTCAGGAAGTCGGTCTTGACATAACCGACGGTGCCGTTGTGATTGATGCGATACCAGTCGTCGTTCGTCTTGTTAAGGATGACGATGATGGAGTTCTGTCCTATGGTGCCGAGCACGTCGCTTTCGGTGCCGGCGCCGCTGCGGATGTTCAGCAGCGAAGCGTTGACCGTCGCCGCGCCGTAGGAGAGCTCTCCGTTGTCGGCCAGAGCGGTGGCCGCCAGACCGCCGACGGTCACCGCCGCGGCCAGCGTGAAGGCTGCAAACTTCTTCAAGTGCTTTGTCATAAGTGATCCTCCGGGATTAAGGCGAGGGGAGGCGAACGCCGATCGCCCTATTTTGCAAGCGCCCTTTCGAGCCAGACGGTCGCCACGTCGAGCGCGTCGTAAAGACTTTCCTTCTCGGTCTTCTTGACGACGCGGTCGCGCGACTTGATGTCCGGGTCGGTGAGCTGGAGCTGGGCGACGACGCGCGTCGCCACATCCAGGTCTCCGACCTTCTTGGTGTCGGTGATCTGGAGCATGATGATATATTTATCGGCCATGCTTCCGTAATAGATCAGATTATCCTTCCTCCGGAGGGGGCGTCCTTTGTATTCAAGATAGGTAGGCTTTTCTTTCGCTGCTGCCAAAACAGGTCCCTCCCCGCAGGAAAATCGCGTTTACTTTTGAAGACGCGTAACCGAATTGTAACACATTGTTGCCCCTTTGTCAACCCTGGACGGGGCGAAAAGACGGAAAGCCCTTCAGCCGCAAGGGTTTTCACTATGCAAAATGCAGCTTTTCCGTCAGATTTTCTCCGATAAAGAGCGCCCGGCGGCGACGAGCTCGTGGCGGCGTCGTATGCGCGGCCAGAAGAAGATCAAAATGACGGCGGCCAGGAAGCAGGGGATGACGGAGGAGGCGTACATCGTCCCGTAGCTCGTCTGCGAATAGACGACGCTGCCAAGGAGCGGCCCGAGGAAATAGCCGAGATCAATGCCGAGATAGATCGTGTTGCTGGCGACGCCGCTCTTCTCCGGCGGTTCGGCCTTCATGCACATGGCCTGCAAGGTGGGGTAGACGGCGCCGTGGGTCACGGCCGCGAGCACGCCGGCCAGCAGCATGACGGCCAGCGTGTCGCCCCGCGCGATGATCACGAGCGGTATGGTGAAAAGCAGCGCGCCGGGGAGCGTGACCTTCATAAGTCCGTATTTATCGGCCAGCCTGCCGAAAAGCGGCCGCGTCCCGACGAGGCACATGGCGTGCACGAGGAAGAAGGTGCTGATGCCGGGGATGCCCTTCTGCGCGGCATAGGGGACCATATAGGCGGAGAAGAGGGAATAGCTCATCATGAGCAGCATGAGAGACAGCGCGGGCGCGAGCGCGTGGGGAGAGAACATCTCCTTATACCAGACGGAGCCGGCGAGCTTTTTCGGCCTGCCGGGGTCGGTCAGCAGGAAGACGGGGAGGAGCGCGAGGATCATCATGACCCCGGCGAAGATGAAAACGCAGCGGAAGCCGAAGAGGTCGCCCCATGCCCTCGTCCCGAGGTCGCGCGCGATGACGCCGGCCGAGGGGCCGAGCGCGTTCGCGGCCGAATTGCTGATGGTGTACACGCCGATGCCGGAGGCCGCCTTGGACGCCGGCAGGCTGTCGGACGCCGTTTTCATCGTGAGCGAGCCGATGATGCTGTACTGGATGCCGTTGAGGATGCGGAAAAGGAGGAACGGCGCGACGCCGTTGAAGAGCGTATAGCCGACATGCACCAGAACGCCGAGGATGTAGACGACGATCATCAGCGTGCGGTTATTCAGCCGCGTGGTGAGCGGCCCGGCGACGGGGCGGAAAGCGACGGAGACGCCGAAAAAGATGCTCGTCAGCGCGCCGACCAGCACCGCCTCCGCGCCGAGAAAGGCCGCGTAAGTGGAGGCAAGGGTATTCACGGAGGTGTGCGCCATGGCGAGCAGGAAATTGGCGATGATGGCGCAAATGAAATTTCTGTTCCAGATGGACTCGGAGCGCGCGCTCACGCTGCTCCCTCCTTCCGTTCCGGACGGTTTTTTATACACTTATTATAATGCCTTCGCGGCGCGATGGCAACAGCCGACTGGAAAAAACCAGGCTCTCCCGGGCAAAAAATTGCGAAAAACCCCGTATTTTCAAGCCGATACGGCGAAAAAAGGCTTGCAAAGAAAAGCGCGGAGTGCTATAATTCAACTGTAAGATGTAAGAGTTCGTGAGTGGGTTTTCGTCCCACTCTTTTTCTTGCAAAAAAACATCGACCGACGATTTACATTTTTCTGGGAAGGAAGTGACCGGCGTGAGCAGGATAACGGACGTCGTGTGGAAGCTGGCGGAGCCCGTCGCGGCCGAGGAGGGCTGCGAGATATGGGACGTGGAATACGTGAAGGAGGCCTCCGGCTTCGTGCTGCGTGTGTATATCGATAAAGAGGGCGGCGTATCCATCGACGACTGCGAGCGCGTCTCGCGCCGCCTCGACCCGCTTCTCGACGAGGCGGACCCGATCCCCGACAGCTATACCTTCGAGGTCTCGTCGGCGGGGGCGGAGCGGCACTTGAAGCGGCCCTCCGACTTTGAACGCTTCATGGGCTCCCTCGTGGAGGTGAAGCTCTACAGCGCGTGGCTCGGAGCCAAGCAATTTGTGGGGACGCTTTCCGGATATGATAAGGGGAAGGTCTCCATCGACGTGAACGGGGAGACGATGACGTTTGACGGAAGCGATATCGCTTCCGTTCGGTTGAGAATAAGCTGACGCTTCACGCGAGACCCGCCAGGCCTTGCGTGTGAACAATACAGGAAAGGACAGGAACAAGATGAACGCTGAATTCTTTGAAGCGATCGCGGATATCGAAAAGGAAAAGGGTATTCCGAAGGAGTACATGCTCGAGAAGATCAACCAGGCGCTGCTCGCCGCCCTCAAGAAGGACAATCCCGCGGCGGCCGAGGCTGTGCGCGTCGTGGTGGACGAGGACAAGAAGCAGATCGACATGTTCATCCAGAAGACCGTCGTGGAGGAGGTCGAGGAGCCGGCCATCCAGCTTTCGCTGGAGGAGGCGCGCAAGACTTCTCCGCACGCGGAGCTCGGCGATATCATCAACTTCCCCGTCGAGACGAAGAAATTCGGCCGCATCGCGGCGCAGGCGGCGAAGCAGGTCATCATCCAGGGCATCAGGGAGGCCGAGCGCAGCATAGTGTATGAGGAGTTCACCTCCAAGGAGCACGAGATACTCACCGGCATCGTGACCCGCATCGAGCCGCACAGCGGGAATATCTCCATCAAAATCAATTCCAACGCCGAGTTTACCGAGGCGCTGCTCACCGCCGGCGAGCGCGTGCCGGGCGAGACGTTTTCCGAGGGCGACAGGATCAAGGTCTACGTCGTCGAGGTCCGGAAGGCCACGAGCGGCCCGCAGGTGCTCATTTCGCGGACGCACCCGGGCCTCGTGAAGCGGCTTTTCGAGTTGGAGGTGCCGGAAATTTTCGACGGCATCGTGGAGATCAAGTCCATCGCGCGTGAGGCGGGCAGCCGCACGAAGATGGCCGTTCTCTCCAACGACCCGGCCGTGGAGCCGATCGGCGCCTGCGTCGGCCCGAAGGGCGGGAGAGTTGCCGCCGTCGTCGACGAGTTGCGCGGAGAGAAGATCGATATCGTCAACTACAGCGAGGACCCGGTGGAGTTCATCGCGGCGGCGCTCGCCCCGGCGACGGTCCTGTCCGTGGAGCTCGCGGAGGAGGGCAAGAGCTGCCGCGTCGTCGTGCCGGATTCCCAGCTCTCGCTCGCTATCGGCAAGGAAGGCCAGAACGTTCGTCTGGCCGCGCGCCTCACGGGCTACAAGATCGACATCCGGCCCGAGAGCGCGGCGGAGGCGTAAACCGAAATATAAGGAGGCGGCGCCGCTATGCAGAAAAAAATACCGATGAGGCAGTGCACCGGCTGCCGCGAAATGAAGCCGAAGCGGGAGCTTTTGCGGGTCGTGCGCTCGCCGGAGGGGACCGTGTCGATCGACTTTAAGGGCAAGGCCCCGGGGCGCGGCGCTTACGTCTGCCGCGACCTTGCGTGCCTGACGAAGGCAGTGAAGTCCAGGGCGCTCGAGCGGGCGTTCGGCGTATCCGTGCCGGAGGAGGTACTGGAGGCGTTAGGTAAGCAGATGGAGGCGGGAGACGATGGGAACGAGCCTTGAATTTCTCGGCATCGCCCGCAAGGCCGGCTTTCTTGAGATCGGCGAGGAGTCATGCGCCGTCGCCGTTTCGGCGAAGAAGGCGAGGCTGCTGATAACGGCCTGCGACGCCTCGGACAACGCCAAAAGGAACGCGGCGAGACAGGCGGCGATGATCGGCGTTCCGCATGTGACGGTCGGGTATAATAAAGAGGAACTCGGATGTATGGTAGGCCGGGGCTATCCCGGACAGCTTGCGCTGACGGACGCCGGCATGGCGGCGGGCTTCATGGAGAGGCTTGAGGCCGAGGAGCCGGGCGCCCATACGGAGGCGCTGGCGCTGCTCCAAAAGAGAGCGGCGCGGGCCGCGGAGAGAAGAAAAGAAGCGAGAGCGCACGCAAGGAACGTCCGGACGGGAAAGAGCAGGAGGAGAAAAGAATGAGTATGATGGTAAAATACAGAGTGCATGAGGTCGCCAAGGATTTCAAGGTGAGCACCAAAACGATCACGGAGATCCTGACGCAATACGCGAGCACGCCCAAGAACCATATGCAGGTCCTGGAGACGAACGAGCTCGACATCATATTCGAATATATGACGCAGCATAACCAGATCGAGAGCATCGAGGAGATCTACGCCGTTCCGGAAAAGCCCAAAACGGAGGAAAAGCCGGAGGCAAAAAAGACGGAGACGCCGGAAGCGGCCGCCGCCGGCGCGCAGGCTCCCGCCGCGGAAAAGCCGGCGGAAAAGAAGCCGGATAAGCCCCATGTGCCGAAGCAGACGCCGCAGAAGCGCGTCATCGACACCTCCGGCGCGACCATCAACATCGCCAAGTACGACGAGCGGCTCGACAAGCTCGTCCCCGACAAGGCGAAGAACATGCCGGGCAAAAATAAGGAGAAGTTCTCCAAGAAGGGCCACAAGAACCAGCCGAGCATGGCCATGAGCGCCAAGCGCCGCGCGGAGGAGCGGGACCGGATGCAGCGCCTCCAGTTCGAGACGGCGAAGAAGGCGCCGGTCAAGGTGCAGATACCCGACGAGATATCCGTCGGCGAGCTGGCCTCCCGCATGAAGAAAACGGGCGCGGACGTCGTGCGCCGCCTCATCAAGATGGGCGTCATGGCCTCCGTTTCCGATACCATCGATTACGACACCGCGGCGCTCGTCGCCATGGATATGGGCTGCAAGGTCGAGCACGAGGTCGTCGTGACGATCGAGGAAAAGCTCATCGACGACCACGTCGACAAAGAGGAGGACCTCGTTTCCCGCGCGCCGGTCGTCGTCGTCATGGGTCACGTCGACCACGGCAAGACGAGCCTGCTCGACAGGATCAGGAGCACGAACGTCGCCTCCGGCGAGGCCGGCGGCATCACGCAGGCCATCGGCGCGTACACCGTGGACGTGAACGGCAATTCGATCACCTTCCTCGATACCCCCGGCCACGAGGCTTTCACCTCCATGCGCGCCCGCGGCGCGATGGTGACGGATATCGCCATCCTCGTCGTCGCGGCGGACGACGGCATCATGCCGCAGACGATCGAGTCGATCAGCCACGCGAAGGCGGCGAACATCCCGATCATCGTCGCCGTGAACAAGATGGACCTGCCGGGCGCGAGCCCCGACCGCATCATGCAGCAGCTCACCGAGCATGAGCTCGTCCCCGAGGAGTGGGGCGGCGAGACGATCGTGGTGCCCATTTCCGCCAAGACAGGGATGGGCGTCGACAAGCTGCTGGAGATGGTGGTCCTCACCGCCGAGATGGCCGAGCTGAAGGCCAACCCGAACAGGGCGGCGAAGGGCGCCGTCATCGAGGCGCGGCTCGACAAGGGCCGCGGCCCGATCATGACCGTGCTCGTCCAGAACGGCACGCTGCATCAGGGCGATATCGTCATCGCCGGAACGGCCGTCGGCCGCGTGCGCGTGATGACGAACGACAAGGGCCAGAAGGTGACGGAGGCCGGTCCCTCCACGCCGGTGGAGATCACCGGCATGTCCGAGGTGCCGGGCGCCGGCGACATCTTCAACGCCGTCGCGGACGAGCGCATGGCGAAGGAACTGGCCGAGCAGAGAAGGGCCGAGCAGAAGGGCACCGGCGGCACGGCGAAGAAGGTCTCGCTCGAGGACCTGTTCGCGCAGATCAAGGAGGGCGAGCTCAAGGAGCTCGACATCATCGTGAAGGCGGACGTCCAGGGCTCCGCCGAGGCCGTCAAGACCTCGCTCGAAAAGCTGACGAACGACGAGGTGCGCGTGCGCGTCATCCACTCGGGCGTCGGCGCGATAAGCGAGTCCGACGTGATGCTCGCCGCGACGAGCGGCGCGATCATCGTGGGCTTCAACGTGCGGCCCGACGCCTCCGCGCGCGACAACGCGGCGCGCATGAACGTCGATATGCGTATGTACCGCGTCATCTACGACTGTATCAATGAAATAGAGGCCGCCATGAAGGGCATGCTCGCGCCGAAGTTCCGCGAGGCCGTCATCGGCCATGCCGAGGTGCGGCAGGTCTACAAGGTCTCCAACGTCGGCACCGTCTGCGGCTGCTACGTGCAGGACGGCAAGATCCAGAGAGGATGCAGCGTCCGCGTCCTGCGCGACAACGTCGTCATCCACGAGGGTGCGCTGGCTTCGCTGCGCCGCTTCAAGGACGACGTGAAGGAGGTCGCCACCAATTACGAGTGCGGCCTTTCCGTGGAGAAATTCAACGATATCAAGGAAGGCGACATCATCGAAGCCTTCGTTATGGAGCAGATCAAGGACTGATATAAATGGCTTCCAACAAACTGCAAAGAACGAACGAGGATATCCGGCTGCGCCTCTCGGAGCTTTTGCGCGAGGTCAAGGACCCGCGCGTGCAGCAGTCGCTCGTGAGCGTCACCGCGACGGAGACGACGAGCGACCTCAAGCACTGCAAGGTGTACGTGAGCGCCTTGAGGCTCGATTCGGAAAAGGATTTCATGAAGGGGCTCCGCTCGGCCTCCGGCTGGCTGCGGCATGAGCTCGGCGCGTCGCTGCGCCTCCGAAACGTGCCGGAGCTGCATTTCGAGCTCGACCACTCGATCGAATACGGCGCGCATATCAGCAAGCTGATCGACGATCTCGGCATCAGCCATGAGGAGGAGACCGAATGACGACCGCAGACGCCGCCCGATGGCTCAAAGAGCGCGACGGCTTCATCATCGTGACGCATAAAAGGCCGGATGGGGACGCCCTCGGCTCCGCCGCCGCGCTGGCAGAGGGGCTGCGCCGCCTCGGCAAGACGGCGTACCTGATGGATAACCCCGAGACGACCGACCGGTATCTCGGCTATTTAGGCGAATATTTCGCGCCGGCGGGGTACGAATACCGGCATATCGTCGCCGTGGATACGGCCTCGCCGGGCCTTTTTCCGGTCGGCCATGAAGAAGAGCTCGACGGGACGGTGGAGCTCTGCATCGACCATCACCCGTCGAATTCGCTGTACGCGAAGGAGACGTGTGTGGACGGGACGTGCGCCGCCTGCGGGGAGCTCGTCTACGATATACTCCTCTATTTAAACGGCGGCATCACCGCCAAAGAGGCGGATTATCTCTATATCGCCGTCTCCACGGACACCGGCTGCTTTGCCTATGCGAACGTGACGTGCCGCACCTTCCAGTGCGCGGCCGCCTGCTGCGCCGCCGGCGCGCGCGTGCACGCGATCAACAAGGATATTTTCCGGACGAAAACGAGGAACCGCATCGGCCTCGAGAGCCGTATCTTTACCGATATGGCGTTTTACGCCGACGGCAGGATCGCCGTGGTGATGCTCCCGAAGACGCTGCTCGCGGCTTTTTCGGTGGATGAAAACGACCTGGAGGACATCGCCGCGCTTCCCGGCATCGTCGAGGGCGTCGAGGCGAGCCTCATCATACGGGAGCTGGACGACGGCCAGACCAAGGTGTCGATGCGCAGCGGCGAGACCGTGAATTCCAGCGATATTTGCAAAAAATTCGGCGGCGGCGGCCACGCGATGGCCGCGGGCTGCACGCTGAATAAACCTATGGACGAGGCGCGCGATGCCTTCGTCGCTGAGACGGAAAAGGTGCTCCCATGAACGGGATCATCATTATCGACAAGGCTCCCGACTGGACGTCGAACGACGTCGTGGCCAAGCTGCGGGGCGTTCTTCACGAGAAGCGCGTCGGCCACGGCGGCACGCTCGATCCGATGGCCACGGGAGTCTTGCCTGTTTTCGTGGGCAGGGCGACCCGGGCCGCGTCGTTCTGCGAGAGCTTCGATAAGGAATATATCGCCGGGATGCGCCTCGGCGTCGTCACCGACACGCAGGACACGACGGGTACGGTCATCTCCCGGACGGAGGCGCGCGTCGGCGACGCGGAGACAGAGGCGGCGCTTTCCGCCTTCCGCGGGGATATCCTCCAGGTGCCGCCGATGTATTCGGCCGTGAAGATCGGCGGGAAAAAGCTCTATGAGCTCGCGAGGCGCGGCGTGGAGATCGAGCGCCCGGCGAGGCCCGTAACGATCTTCGCGCTCGAGACGGTCCCTGCGCCCTCGTGGGCCGACGACCGCGCGGACGTGTATCTGCGCGTTTCCTGCTCCAAGGGGACGTATATCCGGACGCTCGTCCACGATATCGGACAGGCCCTCGGCTGCGGCGCGGCGATGTCGTCCCTGCGCCGGACGCGCGCCGGCGCTTACGGAGAAGCGGCGGCGCATCCGCTCGAGGACGTGATCGCGGCCGCGGACGGGGGAGAGCTCGACGGGCTTCTCCTGCCGACGGATTCGCTCTTTTCGCAGTATCCGGCGCTGGCCGTCTCCGGCGGCGACGAGCGGAAATGCCGGAACGGCGCGCCCTTTAAAGTTCACGTCCCCGACGGACGCTATCGGGTCTACGGAGAGGCGGGCGCGTTCCTCCTGCTCGGCCGCGCCGAAGGCGGCGTGATGGAAACGGTCAAAAGTTTTTTTGAGGTGTAAGGTAAGCTATGGAAGAAAAACGTGTGCTCGCGCTGGGCTTTTTCGACGGCGCGCACGAGGGGCACCGCGAGCTTTTCCGGGCGGTGAAGAAGCGGGCGGCCGAGCTCTCCGTCCGGCCCGCCGTCGTGTCCTTCGACACCGAGCCGGTGAGCGTCATCACTGGCCGGCGGGTGCCGCTCATCAATACGCCCGTCGAGCGCGCCGCGGTCATCCGCGGCGTCGACGGGATCGAGGAGGTGATCTTCCTCCATTTCGACCGCGAGACGATGAACATGGAATGGGAGAAATTCATCGAATGGCTCGTCTACGGCTTCGGCGCGGTGCATCTGGTCATTGGCTATGACTTCCGCTGCGGGCGCGGCGGCGCGGGCGACGCGGAAAAGCTCGCCGGGAAGTGCGCCTCGCTCGGCGTCGGTCTCGACGTCATCCCCGAGCGCACGCTCGACGGCATCCGCGTAAGCTCCACCTACATCCGCGAGCTGCTGGAAAGGGGCGATATCCGCCGGGCCAACCGCTTTCTCGGGCATGCGCACGTCTTTACCGGCGTCGTGCAGTACGGCTACCGCTTCGGCCGGACGCTCGGTATCCCCACGGTGAACATGCACCTCGGGGAGGAGACGGTGAGGCTTCCGAACGGCGTCTACGCGACGAAGAGCCGTACGCCGGACGGGAAGTTTTACCGCTCGATCACGTACATCGGCACGCGCCCGTCGGTTTCCGGCCGCGGCAGCGAGGTGTCGGTCGAGACGCATCTGGACGGTTTTTCCGGCGATCTCTACGGCACGACGATCTGGATCGAGTTTTACGACTATATCCGCGGCGAACGGAAATTCGACACGCACGAGGCTTTGAAGGCGCAGATCGAGCGGGACAGGGAGAGTATGCGCGCCTTCTTCGGCGGGGCGGCGAGATAATCCGCAAAAAGACTTGCAATTTTTAAGCGGCAGCGGTATTATATTTGAGTACGAACGATCCCGCGCGATGCGGCTATTTCAATATTACATACTGGAGGAAAGAACCATGTATAAGGTAACTTACGCGAACGAAGCCAGACCGTACCAGGCCGGCGGCCATTTTGACTGCAGAGCCACCCGTCTGCACGACGCCGACGAGCTCGACGGCCGCCTCATCGTCGGCCTCAGCCACTTCCTGCCCGGCGGCGGCGCCGAGATGAAGACCGCCAACATCGAGCTTCTCTACTACATCATCGAGGGCGAGATGACCGTCACCACCGACGACGGCAAGGATCACGTCCTGCACGCGGGCGACTCCATCCGCTTCATGCCCGGCCAGAACCGCTCTTCCAAGAACACCGGCATCTCCTCCGCGAAGATGCTCGTCGTCTCCGTCAAGGAGAAATAAATCCTGAAAAAGCAAAACCGGCCCTTTTCCGTCAGCGGAAAAGGGCCGGTTTAAGCCTGTAGACCAAAAAAAGAGGCAAAGCCTCGCAGAGTTTTTCGCCTGCACAGGCGAAAAAGAAAGTTTAATTCGTTTTTTTCGGGAGCATGTATCACGGAAAAAACACTTTACAGCCCGCAAACGTGCAAATCGGCCTTCTCACGCGGCCGATTTGTGCGCTGCAGCGGGCTGCTGTTTTTTTGTCAACAAAGCCCGCGGGCTTTGTTGACAGTGTGAAACCGGCTCTTTTCCGCTTATGGAAAAGGGCCGGTTTTCTTTTTCCTGTTTGGAGGATACAGGAGGAGACTTTTGATGGAACTAAATGGAATAAAAAATACAGTAATTTTACAGAAAACGATAAATTCAATTAACTATATTGACAAAAATAGACAATATGTGTAAAATGAATAATAAGGGAGCGGGATTTCTGTAGGAATTAACCAAAAAAAGACGAAAGGAGACAGTGTGCACATGAAAAAACTCACAAGCGCGAGCGTGAAATTAGTGGAGCGACTGCTGCCGGATGCGTTTATTTTTTGTATCATCCTGACGATAGTGGCTTTTGCGCTCGCCATGCCGCTGACCGGGCAGGGACCGATGGCCATGGTCCAACATTGGGGCAACGGCGTCTGGAACCTGTTGGCCTTTTCCATGCAGATGGCTCTTGTTGCCGTGCTCGGCAACGCTTTTGCCACTGCGCCGTCCATCAAGCGCGGCATCGTCAAGCTGGCCGCGCTCCCCAAATCTCCCACCGGCGCGATCGTCATGGTCACGGCGATCTCCACAGTATGCTGCTGGCTGAACTGGGGCTTCGGCCTTATCGTCGGCGCCATCCTGGCGAAGGAGGTCGCCAGGCGCCGCAACGACACGGATTATCGCCTGCTTATCGCGTCGGCCTACTCCGGGTTCGTCGTGTGGCACGCCGGCCTTTCCGCCTCGATCCCGTTGGACCTGGCCGCCGGCGCAGCCTCCTACGCCCCCAAGGTAGGTACCGCGCTTGAGTACATGGAGGGCAACACCTACACGATCGCCACCACCGTTCTGGCTCCGTGGAACCTGATAACCTGCGCGGTCATACTGGTCATCATGAGCTTTGTAAACGCCAAAATGCACCCGGACAAGGAAAACGTCGTGATCATCGATCCGAAGCTGCTTATGGAGAGCGAGGAGAGCGTCAGCGATCCCCCGAGGGGACAGCGCACGCCGGCGCAGAAGATGGAGCATACCCCGATCCTAACTTACGTAGCCGTCGTGCTCGGCGGCGTATATCTCGTCTCCTACTTCGCCAAAGGCGGCGCGCTGGCGCTGAACCAGGTCAACCTGATCTTCCTGCTGCTGGGGCTGGCGTTCCACGTCACGCCGATCCGCTATGTCCGGGCTATTGCCGAGGGAGCAAAGGGCGCTGCGGGCGTTATCCTCCAGTTCCCGTTTTACGCGGGCATACAAGGTCTGCTGGTCGGCGCGAACCCGGAGACCGGCGTCTCGCTGGCCGGCGTTATCTCCAATGCCCTCGTCAGTATCTCCAGCAGCGTCAGCTTCCCGCTTCTGGCTTTCCTGAGCGCCGGTATCGTCAACTTCTTCGTTCCTTCCGGCGGTTCTCAGTGGGCCGTGCAGGGACCGATCATCATGCCGGCCGGTATGGCGCTGGGCGTGAAGCCGGAGTTCTCCGCCATGGCCATCGCATGGGGCGACGCGTGGACCAACATGGCGCAGCCCTTCTGGGCCCTGCCGGCCCTGGGCATCGCCAAGCTGGGTGCGCGTGATATCATGGGGTACTGTATCATCGACCTGCTGCTGACGGGCGTGATCATATGTATCGCGTTCGTCATATGCGGGCTTACAGGCATATCGGCACTGTAGACGGCGAGAAGATACGATACCCGCTCCCCTTAGAGCGGGTATCGTTTACGGGAGGCCCTGCTATGAGTGTATCTTACAAAAGCAGCCGGCTGAAGGACCGCAGGGAGAAGAAAAAACGGTCGGTACGCCCCTATAAGCCGCTGCGTCCGCTTTCCCGGCTGGGCTGCGGCCTTATCATAGCCGTGGGGGCCGTGATGCTGTTCTATGCCGCGACGCTGCTTCTCATGCGCTTCGGCGGCACGGAGACGGCGGCGGCGGTCAACACGCGGCTGGATGAAAACGGCGCGGTGGTGAGCGTTCCGATCACCAGCGCGACCAATACGCTGCATTACACGTACCGTGACGCGTCCGGTATGATGCACGGCGGGCTCGGCTCGCTCGCCTTGAATACGGAGGAGTTCGGAGATACTATCCCCGTGCTGTATTTCCCGGCGATACCGGGTTGGAGCATACTGGCCTTCCGGACCAGAGATATCCTGACGCCGTTCATGTGTATCCTGCTCGGCGTGGTGATGCTGTACGCAGGCTGTTCCAGACTCAAAGAGATCAAAGCGAAAAAAGAAGCGGACGCTCAAGCTGATACGGAGGCGTGAGCGGCTGCGAAAAAGCAAGAAGCGCCCCCTTTTCCCGGCACGGGAGAAGGGGGCGCTTCTGTCAAGACGACTTTTTGTCCTCAAACGATATCCCCAGGGCGATGAGATTCAGGACCAGCGCCATGAGCGCGCGTTTCGCCATCATGACGTCCAGATTGACTGACCGGGGGTCCGGCGTAACGGAGAAGCTCAAACGGCCCGTTGTTCCTCAAAAAAGGACAGCGGGCCGTTTCAATGTGCGTTACTTTTTCAAAAGCGCCTTTTTTACGCTGCCCTTCGGGTCCTTCACGAGCAGGATCGCCAGCCAGACGAGAAGCGCGAGCGCGATGACGGACAGCCCGAGGAACGTGTCGTTCAGCACGTCGGAAAGCTCCGGCGCGAAGAATTCCTCGCGCAGTTCCGCGTACTCCCAGATCGCGTCGCCGAGCCACATGAGGGAAGCGCCCCAGAACATGAAGCAGAGCGTGCCGAGCCGCATCTCATCGTTCTTGCGCCGGTACCACAGGACGGTGCAGATGATCGCGGCGAAGAGCGTGAGGAGGAGAGTCATGCCGAGGCCTCCTTACGCCGCGGCGGAGGAACGGCGCAGTTTTTTGACGATCACGTCGGCCGCCGCGCAGAGGGCCGCCCAGAACGCCGTGACGATGCCGCACATGGTCACGCCGACGGTCGCCATCTCGCGGAACATATCCGCCGCGTCGCCCGGATTGCTCATCGCTGTCAGGAACGGGAACCACGGGACGACCTCCCCGTGCCAGATGTGCTCATAGGCCAGCAGCAGGACGCCGCCCCACAGAAGATAGGAGAGCCAGCGGAGCTTGCGGCTCCAGGGGATGCGCTCCTGCTCCTCGATCGCGGTCGCCGCGTCGGGGTGCGCCGCTCTTTCGACCTCTTTTTTCAGCTCGTTTTTCCGGACGATATGCGCCGCCACGGTGACGACGACGGCTTCAGCCGCTCCGACCAGGAAACATGCCATATCGAAATCCTCCCTTTTTGTTGTGTTTTTATGCCGCCGGTTAGAGCCCGGACGGTTTTTTACCCGTTCATTATAGAATAATCCCCCCGCGCGGCACAAGCCCCGTGGGGGGATGTTTTTTGATAAGCAAACGTGCATTCCGGGGATTTTGATCTGTTCGGCGGTTACTTTTTTCGTCCCTGCCCTTTTTCGCAGCCGGGGCAGTCGCCGGTGCAGAAGGGGCAGCCGGGCGTCTTCTTCCGCGCGAGGCGCAGGACGATCAGCACGATCGCCGCGGCGACGGCCGCGAGCAGCACGATATCGAGCGCGCTCATATCAAGTCACCAGAATAAGCGCGGCCCGCACGATGAGTGCGACGACCCAGGCGACGACGCACTGGCCGACGACGACGAGGAAGGCCCATTTGCCGCCGAGCTCGCGCCGGACGGCCGCCACGGCCGCCACGCAGGGCGTATAGAGCAGGCAGAAAACCAACAGCGCCGCGGCGGAGAGGGGCGAGAGGACGGCCGCCACGCTCGCGCCGCCGAAGAGGACGGACAGCGTGGAGACGACGCTCTCCTTCGCCATGAAGCCCGCCACGAGCGCGGTGACGACGCGCCAGTCGCCGAAGCCGTGCAGCTTGAACACAGGCGCGATGAAGCCGGCGATCGCCGCGAGGATGCTGTCCTGCGAGTCGGAGACGACGGCGAGGCGGAAGCTGAACGTCTGGAGGAACCAGACTGCGATGGAGGCGATGAGGATGACCGTGAAGGCCCGCTGCAAGAAGTCCTTCGCCTTGTCCCAGAGCAGATGCGCGACGTTTTTCGCGCCGGGCATACGGTAATTCGGCAGCTCCATGACGAACGGCACCGCCTCGCCGCGGAAGAGCGTGCTTTTTGTAACGAGCGCCGTCAGGATGCCGACGACGATGCCGAGCAGGTAGAGGCCGATCATGATGAGCGCGGCGTACTTCGGGAAAAAGACCGCCGTGAAGAAGCCGTAGATCGGCAGCTTGGCCGTGCAGCTCATGAACGGCGTGAGCAGGATCGTCATTTTCCTGTCGCGCTCGGAGGGGAGCGTGCGGCTCGCCATCACGCCGGGGACGGTGCAGCCGAAGCCGATGAGCATCGGGACGATACTCCGCCCCGAAAGGCCGATCTTGCGCAGGAGCTTGTCCGTCACGAAGGCGACGCGCGCCATATAGCCGCTGTCCTCCAGCATGCTTAAAAAGAAGAACAGCACCACGATAATGGGGATGAAGCTCAAAACGCTGCCGACGCCCTCGAAGATGCCGTCGATGATGAGCGAATGTAAAACCTCATTCGTGCGCGCGGCGGTCAGCGCTGCGTCCGCGGCGGCCGTGACCCATTCGACGCCCCGCGCCAGCAGGTCCTGGAAAAAGGCGCCGATCACGCTGAAGGTGAGCCAGAAGACGAGCGCCATGATGACGATGAAGGCGGGCAGCGCGGTGAAGCGCCCGGTGAGGATGCGGTCGATCCTCCGGCTGCGGACGTGCTCGCGGCTCTCTCGGGGCCTCACGACCGTCTGCGCGCAGAGCCGCTGGATGAAGGAAAAACGCATGTCCGCAATGGCCGCGGCGCGGTCGAGCCCGCGTTCCTCCTCCATCTGGAGGATGATGTGCTCGACCATTTCCTTCTCGTTCCGGGAGAGCGCGAGCGCCTCCATGACGAGTTCGTCGCCCTCGACGAGCTTGCTCGCCGCGAACCGGAGCGGTATCCCGGCCGCCGCGGCGTGGTCCTCGATAAGGTGCATGATGCCGTGCAGACAGCGGTGCACCGCGCCGCCGTTTATGTCCTTGTCGCAGAAATCCGTCCGGCCGGGGCGCTCCTGATACTTCGCGACGTGCAGCGCGTGCTTCACGAGCTCGTCCGTGCCTTCGTTTAAAGAAGCGGAAATGGGCACGACGGGGATGCCGAGCATGGCCTCCATCTGGTTTATATCGATGGAGCCGCCGTTGCCGCGCACCTCGTCCATCATATTGAGCGCCAGCACGGTGGGGATGTCGAGCTCTAAAAGCTGAAGCGTCAGATAGAGGTTGCGCTCGATGTTCGTCGCGTCGGCGATGTTGATGATGCCGGTGGGCTTTTCGTCCAGGATGAACTGCCGCGAGACGATCTCCTCCGAGCTGTACGGGGAGAGGGAGTAGATGCCGGGCAGATCGGTGACGCTGGTGTCGGCGTGCCCGCGGATCGGGCCGCTCTTCCGGTCGACGGTGACGCCGGGGAAGTTGCCGACGTGCTGATTGGAGCCGGTGAGCTGGTTAAAGAGCGTCGTCTTGCCGCAGTTCTGGTTGCCGGCCAGCGCGAAGGTGAGCGTCGTGCCGTCGGGCAGGGGGTGCTCGTCGGCCTTGGCGTGGTAACGGCCGCCCTCGCCGAGACCGGGGTGGTCGATATCGTGGACGGGCCGCTCGCGCTCCTTCGGCTCGGTGGCCGCCCTTATGGGATCGATACCGATCCGCTGCGCGTCGGCCACGCGGAGCGTCAGCTCATAGCCGCGCAGCCGCAGCTCCATGGGGTCGCCCATGGGCGCGTATTTCATGAGCGTCACTTCCGCGCCGGGGATGACGCCCATATCGAGAAAATGCTGCCGCAGCGAGCCCTCGCCGCCGACCGAGGTAATGAGGGCGGACCCGCCGACGGGCAGTTCGTTCAAAGTCATAAACCCATCCCTTCCCCTCATTTTAAGGGAAATAGCGTTAGCTAACATATATACCATAAGGGCCCTGTTTGTCAACACCTTTGGAGAGAATATGGCAGCGCGGCGCCCCGGAAAAACCGGGGCGCCGCATTGAAGCGTTTCTCGGGTGAAGTTTTTACGAAATTTCCTCGAGCGCCTCGCCGAAGGCCTCGAGCGCCTCCCGGGAGATCATGTCCTTCATGTAGGGGACGGCGTCGATGAATTTGAAGGTCCGGCCCGCCTCCAGAAGCGGGTGCTGGAGCACCTGCGGGAACATCTTCTCCACGATGGCGCGCAGTTCCGGCGTGTCGAGTATCTCCCCGACGGTCGTCTTTTCCATGCTGTAGCGGCCGGAGGCCTGCTTTTTCTCCGTGAGCGTCACGACGTGCGACGGGTCCGCGCCCCAGGTAAAGCCCGCGCGCAGCGCCTCGATATTCTTGTCGATGACGGCCTGATCTTTCCCCGCGAGCTTTTTAGCGATCCCCTTTTCGATGAGCTCCGGCGGGACGGCCCGCATGTAGCCCAAAAGCGCCCCGATGAGGACGTTGTTCGCCATCCGGCCGTCGCCGAGCGTTTCCGCCATGCTGTCGGCCGGCACGTCCATCATCCGGATGCCGCCGGCCTTGACCTTGCCGCCTGCGCGGTCTGCATTGCGGATAAGCAGACCGCCCTCCTCCAGTTCGGAGACAGAGGTGCGCACGGCGTCCTCATTCATGGCGATGAGGCCCATATATTTGCCCGGCAGGGGGGAGATGACGGGCTTGTCGCTCATGACGACGGTGCATCTCGCCGCGCCGCCGCGCTGCGCCGCGCCGTACCACGGCACGTAGGTGGCGTAGCAGAAGGCGGCGGCGCTCGCCGCGAGCGACGCGCCCGCGGACAGCGCGCCCTGTCCGCCGGAGCCGGAGATCAGAAGCGTATATTTCATTCTCCAAACCTCTCTTCCCTGTCCGCGAAGACCCGGCACGGGAAATATTTCTCCGTCTGCTTTTCCATGAAATCCAGACTCTGGAGCGGCGTCATGTGCCAGGTGGTGGGACAGTTGGTCAGCAGCTCGATGAAGGAAAAGCCCTTGCCCTCGAGCTGGTTTTGAAAGCCCTTTTTGATGGCGGCCTTCGCCTGCCGGACGCCGGCGGGCGTGCGGAGCGTGCACCGCGTAACGAGGCGCGGCGCGTCCAGATCGGAAATGAGCTCGCACATTTTTAAGGGCCAGCCCGTGCCGAGGAGCGGCCGCCCCTCGACCGCGGTGGTGGCCTTCTGGCCGATGAGCGTCGTGGGGGCCATCTGCCCGCCGGTCATGCCGAAGATGGAGTTGTTCGCGTAGACGACGGTGATATTCTCGCCGCGGTTGGCCGCCGACAGGATCTCCGAAAGGCCGATGGAGGCGAGGTCGCCGTCGCCCTGATAGCAGAAAACGAGGCAGTCGGGACGGCATCTCTTGATGCCGGTAGCGACGGCGGGGGCCCTGCCGTGGGCGGCGCCGATGATATCCATGTCCCAGGCGGTGATGCCCTGCGTCGAGCAGCCGACGGGCAGGACGTAGATCGCGTTGTCCTTCACGCCCAGCTCGTCGACGACCTCCGCGATGATGCGCGTGGCCGTGGCGTGCATACAGCCGGGGCAGTAGGAGGACGCGTTCGGCAGGATGGACGTCGGTCTTTTATATAAGGTACTCATGCTTCATCCTCCTTTTCGCCCTTTATGATCGCCTCGACGGCTTTGCGCGTTTCGCAGTCGTCCAGCAGCACGCCGCCGGAGCGGCCGTATTCGTAAACGGGGGCCCGCCGCGCGACGGCCGCGGCGACGTCCTCCTTCATCTGGCCGGGGATGGTCATTTCAATGTCGATGACGCCCTTGACCTTCGTGTAGTCCAGCTTGTCGAAGCTGGCCGCGGGGAAGGGGAAGAGGGTCACAGGCCGGATCATGCCGAGCTTATGGCCCGCCTTTCTCATATCCTCCACGACCTGCCGCGCGACGCGCGAGGCGATGCCGTAGGCCGTGACGACGTACTCCGCGTCGTCGAGGTACAGCTCCTCGACCTGCACGTCCTCCCGCTGCCAGCGCTCGGTCCGCTCGCCGAACTGACGGTTGAGCCCCTCGAGGCCCGCCTCGTAGATGGGGGAGATGAGATGCGCGGCGCGCGTCTCCCCCGGCTGGCGGCCCATCGCCCAGTCGGCCTGCGTCTCCGGGTGCGGCTCCTTCATCGGCGGGAGCACGACGTTTTCCATCATGGCGCCGAGGCAGCCGTCAATGAGGATGAGGACAGGGTTCCTGTCGCGCTCGGCGTAGTCGAGCGCCTTATAGGTGAGGTCGACGATCTCCTGCACGGTGCCGGGGGCGAACACCATCAGCCGGTGTCCGCCGTGGCCGAGGGCCTTCGTGGCCATCAGGTAATCGGACTGGGCCGGCTGGATGCTGCCGAGACCCGGCCCGCCGCGGCTCACGTCCACGATGAGTGCCGGGATGCGCGCCGCCGCGAGATAGGAGATGCCCTCGTTTTTGAGGCTGATCCCCGGCCCCGAGGAGGAGGTCATGGCCCGCACGCCGGTCGAGGCCGCGCCGTAGACCATGTTGACGGAGGCGATCTCGCTCTCGCCCTGGATGAAGACGCCGCCGACCTGCGGCAGACGCCGACTCATGTATTCCGGTATCTCGTTCTGCGGCGTGATGGGGTACCCGGCGAAGAAGCGCACGCCGGAGCGCACGGCGGCCTCCGCCAGCGCCTCGCAGCCCTTCATGAAGCTCTTTTCCATGCTCGCTTATCCCTCCTTTTCGATGCGTATGGCGGCCTCGGGACAGACGGCCGCGCAGTTAAGGCACCCGACGCACTTGTCGGGCGACTGGGCGACGGCCGTGCGGTAGCCCTTTCGCCCCGCCTTTTCGCCGAGGGCGAGGACGCCGCGCGCGCAGTATTTGACGCAGAAGCCGCAGCCCTTGCAGAATTTGTCGGAAATCTCAATGGTGAACGCCGGTCCGGCGGGCTTTTCCGCCTTCGGGACGTACTGTTTGGCGTAGTTATTCTCGATGACGCGCACGAGCCGCGAGACGGTCGTGTTCACCGGCGTGGGGACGCCGTATTTCGCGCCGAGCCGCTCGACCGCGCCGTTCAGGAATTCTATTTCCGTCTTGCTCTTGCGGATCATCATGTCCTGCGCCATGGAGGGGTAGTGCTTCCCGGAGGTCTTGCGCGCGGAAGGGAGGACGTGCGTCATAAAATATCCGAAATCGAGCTGCACGCCGCTTTTGGCCGCCACAGCGACGGCCTCCTTTATCATATCCACGGCCAGAAGCGTGTACTGCGGGTCCTCGCCGGCCTCGCCGCCGCGCAGCCGCACAAGGCCGCAGCCGGCGTTCACCGCGACGTTCACCAGCAGCTTGTACCAGACCTCGCGGTCGACGTCCTCCGTATAGGCGGCCGTGACGCCGCCGGCGCGGAAGAGCGAGCAGAGCTCTTCGCCGAAAGCGGTCTGACTTTCGCCGCGGACGACGCTCCCGAGAACGACGTTCGTATCGCCGAAAAGGCCGACGGTCAGCACGGCGGGGGCTTCCATGATGGCGGACATGTTGAGGCAGCCGTAGAAGATGTTCTCCCGCGGCACGGTCTCCGCGATGAGGTCCGTGTTGCCGATGCCGTTTTGCAGCGTGACGATCTTCGTTTCCGGGCCGATCACCGGCGCGGCGGAGGCCATGGCGGCCTTCGTGTCGGGGCCCTTGACCATCAGCAGGACGGCGTCCATGACGGGCAGGCCCTCGACGCCGACGGCGGCCTTCATGGGGACGGGCTTCGCGCCGCCCTCCTCGGCTCCGTAGGTCTTCATGGTGAGGCCCGGCGAGGCGAGCGCGTCCGCGAGCTCCTTTCGCCGCACCACGAGCGTGACGTCGGCGCCGCCGGCCTGGAGATATGCGCCCAGCATGCTCCCCATCGCGCCGGCGCCGATAACGGCTATTTTCAAATCGATCAGCTCCTTTATGATGATTGCTGCTTCAGTTTTTTCTGTTCCTCTTCCTCGAGCTGCCGGTAGGCCACCTTGCCGATCTGCGTCTTCGGGAGCTCCGGGCGGAACTCGATGTCATACGGCATGGCGTATTTGGCGATGCGCTCGCGGCAGTAGGCGAAGAGGCGCTGCTTTTCCTGCTCGGTGGGCTTCACGCCGGGCGCGAGCTGGACGAACGCCTTGACCTTCTGCATCCGGTAGGGGTCGGGCACGCCGATGACGCAACTCATCTGCACGTCATCATGGGCGTCGAGGATGTTTTCGATGCGGCCGGGGTAGACGTTGTAGCCGGAGGCCACGATCATGCGCTTGGCGCGGCCGCGGAAGTAAATGAAGCCCTCGTCGTCCATGACGCCGAGATCGCCGGTGTAGAGCCATGTAAGGCCGTCTGCGTGATGGCGGAGCGTCTGCGCCGTCTCCTCGGGGTTATCCATATACTCCTTCATGACGGCCGGGCCGGAGAGGACGATCTCGCCCTCCTCGCCGTAGGGAAGCTCCTCATCGGTGTTGGGCTTCACGATTTTAAAGCAGGTGTCCGGGAAGGGGAGCCCGATGCTGCCCTCCTTGTGCCGGTGCGGCGGGGTGAGGCAGCAGGCCGAGACGGTCTCCGTCGCGCCGTAGCCCTCGCGCACCTGAATGGCGGCGTGGTGGTCGTAGAGGAATTTGTCGAATTTCTTTTTAAGCTCGATGGAGAGGGAGTCGCCGCCGGAGAAAACGCCCTTCAGGGACGACAGGTCGGCCCCGTCCATCTTTTTAAGGCGCAGCAGCGCCTCGTACAGCGTCGGCACGCCGGCGATGAAATTGCATTTATATTTCGTAATGAGCTTCGCGTAGCTCTCGGCGGTGAAGCGGGGGACGAGGATGCTGCGCCCGCCGCTTATCAGCATCGAGTGGATGCAGACGCCGAGGCCGAAGCCGTGGAAGATCGGCATGGCGGCGAGCATCCTGTCGCCGGGGCGGAACATCTGGTTCGCCGCAATGATCTGCTGGCCTAAAGCGTTAAAATTGCGGTTCGTGAGCACGATGCCCTTGCTCGTGCCCGTCGTGCCGCCTGAGTAGAGGATGACGGCGGGATCGTCGTTTTCTCGCTTTACCTTATAATTCCACGAGCAGGCGCGCCCGAGCTTTAAAAAATCGGCCCAGCGGATAACCGGCGCGTCGGCGGGAATCTTCTGGATCTTCCGCCCCTCGGTGAGCATGTAGCCCGCGCGCACGGGGCGGCTCAACGCGTCGCGGATGCTGGCGATGACGATGTTCACGACCTCGGTGTGCTGGCGGATGCGCTCGAACTTATGATAGAACTGGTCGAGCGTGATGGCCGTGACCGAGTGCGAGGCGTTCAGATAGAATTCTATCTCCTTCTCGGCCGAGAGGGGGTGCACCATGTTGGCGATGCCGCCTATGAGATTGACCGCGTAGAACATGTACACGGCCTGCGGGCAGTTCGGCATGGCGATGGTGACGGCCTCGCCCGCGCGCACGCCGATGGTCTTCAGCGCCCTGGCGCAGGCTTCGATCCCCTGTATCATTTCCTTGTAGGTCGTGGATTTTCCCATAAAGTCAAAGGCGACGAAATCCGGGTAGCTGCGCGCGGCCGCCAGAACGGCCTCGAACATGCTGCCGTCGAAATAATCCAGATGCAACGGAACGTCGCCCATGTGATCCTTCCAGGGCATTTTCACGGTTATGCTGCTCATACTACACTCCCTTCGGTCGGCATGGGCCGGAAAAATTTTCATGTCACATGTGACAGTTTATCACATTTGACGCCGAAACGCTATCCATAATATAAAAAAACCGCCTTTTCGATAAAACAGGAACTTTTTTGCGCGCCGCGCGTCAAAAGCAGGTGGAAGAAAAGAAACGGCTGCGCCGCTTACCGGCGCTGACAAAAGGGGGTGCCCATGAGAACGATCCGCAGAAAAACCGGCAAAGCAAAGAAACGTATCCTTATCCGCGTGCTGGCGGCGGTCCTGCTGCTGTTTTTCCTGGCGGCGGCCGCGGGAGCCTACGCCGTACATAAGATCGCGGAGAGCGCGCCGCCGCTCTCACTCGACGACGTGACGCCGGACCGCTATTATTCCACCGTGCTCGACCAAAGCGGCGAGCGCATCCTCAACCTGACGGGCGCGGAGTCCAACCGCGTCTACGTGACGCTCGACGAGATACCGGACGACCTGAAAAACGCCGTCATCGCCATCGAGGACAGGAGATTCTACGAGCACGACGGCGTGGACATGCGGGGCTTTTTGCGGGCTGCCGTGCGAAATCTCCTCTCCGGCTCCTTATCCGAGGGGGCCAGCACCATCACCCAGCAGCTCGTCAAAAATAACGTCCTCACCGGCTGGACGGGCGAGCGCACGGCCGCCGACAAGATCGCCCGGAAGATCCGGGAGCAGAAGCTGGCGCTGGAGCTGGAGGAGCGGACGGACAAGGACTGGATACTGGAAAACTACCTGAACACCATTAACCTCGGACGCGGTGCCTGGGGCGTCGAGGCGGCGTCCGTGCGCTACTTCGGCAAGCATGTGCAGAAGCTCACGCTGTCGGAATGCGCCGCGCTGGCAGCCGTCATCAAGAGCCCGTCGGGCCTCGAGCCGATCGGCGAGCCGGAGGCCAACAACGAGCGCCGCCTGACCGTCCTTTCCTATATGCTCGACGCGGGGACCATCACGCGGGCGCAGTACGACGAGGCCGCGGCCGACGACGTTTACGCGCGCATCCGCGAGGAGAACGTCCCCGCGGGCGCCGAGACGTTCTCCTATTTTGAGGACGCGATGCTGCGGCAGGTGGTCGGGGATATGAAGGAAAAGCTCTCTCTGACTGAGGACGAGGCGTGGAAGCTTCTGTACACCGGCGGCCTCACGATCGAGACCACGCAGGACAGCCGCCTCCAGCGCATCTGCGAGGAGGAGGTCAACAACGCCTCGCACTACACAGGCGGCGAGCAGGCGACGGTCGTCGTCATCGAGCAGGCCACCGGCGAGGTCAAAGCCATCGTAGGCGGCCGCGGGGATAAAAACGCCAGTCTGGTGTACGACCGCGCCTCCTTCAGCGTGCGGCAGCCCGGCTCCACGATCAAGATCGTGGGCGAATATGCCGCCGCGCTCGATCTGGGGAGCGTGACGCTCGCCACCGTCTATGACGACGCGCCCTGCACCTACAGCGACGGCACCGCCGTCCACAACGCCACGGGCGGGTACGTCGGCAGAACGACGGTCCGCGACGCCATACGCGACTCGACGAACGTGCCCGCGCTGCTCTGCTTCCGGGAGGTCGGCGAGGAGAACGTCTGGCCGTATCTCCAGAGCTGCGGCTTTGAGCATCTGACGGACGAGGACAGGGTGGAGGCGCTGGCGCTGGGCGGCACCCACGGCGGCGTCACCAACCGGGAGCTGACCGCGGCTTACGCGGCCGTCGCAAACGGCGGCGTTTACCGCGAGCCTGTCTTCTATACGCGCGTGCTCGACCGGAGCGGCGAGACGCTTCTTAAGCGCGAGAGCGAGGAGAGGCGCATCGTCGACGAGAGGACGGCCGCGCTGCTGACCTCGGCCATGTGCGACGTGATGACCTCCGGCACGGGCATGACGGCGAATATACGCGCCATGAGCCTCGCGGGGAAGAGCGGCACCACCAATGCGCGCGTCGATCAGTGGTTCATGGGCTTTTCCTCGGCCTATACCTGCGGCGTCTGGGGCGGCTTTGACGACAATATGCCGTCGCATGACGGCCTGTTCGTCAAAAGCATCTGGCGGGCCGTGATGAGACGCGCCCATGAGGGTGTGGAGACGACCGAGCTCACGACGCCGGATAATCTCATGGCCAAGATGATCTGCACGAAATGCGGCAAGCTCGCCATCCTCGGCGTGTGCGATCAGACGGTCCAGGGCGACAAGACGCGGGTCGAATACTTCGTGCCCGGCACGGAGCCGACGGAGACCTGCGACTGCCATGAGCGCGTGAATATCTGCACCGCCTCCGGCTGTGTCGCCGGCCCCTACTGCCCCGTGTCACTCATCGAAACGAACGTCTATCTGAAGGAAGGGACGAAGTCCACGCCCGACGCGCACGCGGTCTATCAGGGTACGGAGGAGACGTGCGCGCTGCACGCGAGCCACTGGAGCCTCTTCTTCTCCCATACGCCGGAAAGCGGCTGGGAGGAGCCCTCCGACGTGCCGTCCTACCCTTACGAGGACCCGTGGTATGAAGCGCCGGCCGCCGAGCCGGAGAGGCCGGAGAGGCCCCGCCGCTTCTGGGAAGATTGGTTCATATAAATATAAACAAAGAGGAGGCGGGCCCGGCCGGGCCCGCCTCCTCTTTGTCTCAATTTCTTTATAGCGGATCAGGGCGTGTAGATCACCAGCGCCTCGTCGGCGTTTTTCGGAGCGGCGTTCCGGACGGAGGGAACGTCCGCGGGCAGCTCGGATACGAGGTCGAGCGGCACGACGGCGGCAAAGGAGCCGTCGTCCAGGTCGCGCAGTTCATAGTCCGCGAGCGCCTCGGGCCACTCGCCGTTCACATAGACGACGGCGGCGTAATCCGTTTTAACAAGCTCCTCGGCCTCTCCGTCCGGCTCGGCCGCAGCCTCGGCCGGGCCTGCCGCCGCCGGGAAGCCGGGCTCCGGCATCGATGCGGGCGCTTCATCCGGCGCTTCGCTCGGCGCGGGGAGGGGCGCTTCTCGCGGGGCGGCGGCCTCATTGGCCGCATAGTCGTACCGGGCGGCGGCGGGAGCGTCCGGGGCGCTCAACGGGGCCGCGCTGCCTCCGGCGCTGCGGCTCACGGAGACGCCGGAGGCGCCGCCGGCAGGCGAGGCCAGGGACGTCTCGGTTTTGGAGCCCGTCAGAGAGGGGAGAGAGGCCAGCGCGATGACGGCCAGGCACGCCGCGGCGGCGACCGCGCCCGTCGCCCAGCGCCGGGCCAGGACGTTTTTCGGTCTCGGGGCCTTGCGCACGGCGTCCATCACGTTCGGGAGGAGGGACGCCGGCGGGTCCTTCCGTTCAAGAGCAATATCCGCCAGCAGGTCCCGATAGGCCGTGCAGGCGGGACAGGAGGCCAGATGCGCTTCGAGCCGGGCTTTGTCGGCGTCGGCGAGCTCGCCGTCCAGTTGACAGCCTATCAGCTCTTGAGCTTTCTCACATTCCGTCACGGCGCATGCACCTCCTTTCTGTTCTTTTGACGGCCTCGCTCGTCAAAAGTTCCGTTCTCCACGAGGATTTTCGCCAGCGCCCGCCGCGCGCGGTTCAGGCGCGACTTGACGGAGCCCTCGTTGAGGCCCAGCACGGCGGAAATGTCGGCGTAGGAGAGGCCGGCCCCCTCGCGAAGGGAGAGGATGCGCCGGTGCTCCTCGGAAAGCTGCGTCATGGCGTCGTCCACGGCGCGCATGAGCTCGCGCTTTTCCAACTCGCTCTCGGGCGACGGGCGCGTATCGGGGATGTCGAGGACGACCTCGCCGCCGTCGTCGTCGGGGAGGTTCAGCGACACGACGGCTGCGTGGCCCTCGCGCCGCTTGAGGTCGATGCAGAGATTGTAGGTGACGCGGTACAGCCAGACGGAGAGCCGGCTGCCGCCGCGGAACGTGCCGAGGTGCGTGTAGAGCTTCAAAAAAGCCTCCTGGGAAACGTCCAGCGCGTCCTGCTCCGAGCCGGTCATGCGCAGGGCGAGATTGTACACGTTCTTCTGATGCTCGGAAACGAGCGCCTCAAAGGCGTCCGCGTCGCCGCCCAGCACCCGCCTGATGATCAATGTCTCTTCAGAGACCGTCAACGCCGCCACCTCCTCTGCCTTTCATCGTCCGCGATCTCCGCCGCGATGCGCCGGACATCCTCGAGCGTCGAGACCTTCGATACTTTTTCTTTATAATAACCCGCGTGCGGCACGCCCTTCAGATACCACGCCAGATGGCGGCGCGCCTCTAAACACGCGGCCTTTTCGCCCTTATAGGCGGCGGCCAGCTCGATCTGCCGCCGGGCCAAAGCGATCTTTTCGGAAAGCGGAGGCGGCGCGGGGACGGGCTCGCCAGCGATAGCCGCCGCGGCCCGCTCAAAAAGCCACGGGTCGCCGAAGGCGCCGCGCCCGATCATCGCCATGTCCGCGCCGGTGTAGCGGAGGATACGCACGGCGTCCTCCGCCGTGAACACGTCGCCGTTGGCGATGACGGGGACGGAGACGGCCGCCTTGACCTCGCGTATCGTGTCCCAGTCGGCCTTGCCGGAATAAAGCTGCGTCTTCGTGCGGCCGTGGACGGCGATCGCCGAGACGCCCGCCTCCTCCGCCATGACGGAGAAGGGGACGGCGTTCAGGCTCCCGCGGTCCCAGCCGCGCCGTATTTTAATGGTAACGGGCCTGCCGGCGTGACGGACAACCTGCTCGATGATCCTCTGCGCGAGGTCCGGGTCGCGCATGAGCGCGCAGCCGTCGCCGTTCCCCGCGATCTTGCCGACGGGGCAGCCCATGTTGATGTCGATGATGTCCGCGCCCGAAATTTCGGCGGCCTTCTGCGCCGCCTCGCCCATGCACTGGGGGTCGCTGCCGAAGATCTGCGCGGCGAAGGGCTTTTCCCCGGGGAAGGGGAGAAGCAGCCCCTTCGTCTTGCCGTCCTGATAGCACAGGGCCTTCGCGCTGACCATCTCGGTGCAGGTGAGGCCAGCGCCCTTTTCGGCGCAGACCTGCCGGAAGGCGGCGTCGGTCACGCCGGCCATCGGCGCGAGCGCGAGGGGAGCGGCGATCAAAACGCCCCCGATCTCCATCGCGACGCCTCCTTTCTGCGTTTTTTCCTATTGTACGAAAAAGACGGCCGCCTGTCAATGACGGACGAAGTAGACAAAGAAAGGGGCCGCAGGGCCGCCGGTTGGAGAAAAAGTGCTGAAACGAGCGGAAAATCCCTCTTTTTTTCAGAATTTCTCTTGACAGACGCCGGGGGATTTGGTATGGTAACAAAGCGCCTATGGGTATACTGCGCCCGTAGAGCGAGATAATGCGATGAGGCGGGAGATTGCACGCGGGCTTATAGCCGTAAGCCGTGGTCACTTCCGCGGAGTATGTCCGGCGCCGATGACGGCGCGCAATCGGGCGGATGGGAAATGACTGTGCCGACGAAGGAACGCGTATATCGTCTGGATGGGAACTGACCGGCCGTGAGAAAAAAGCCGGTTTGATTTTCGGGCAGGAATGATACGCACGGAAGAGTGTTCAGAAAATTTCCCATCGTACGCATTAGAAACGTACGAAAAACAGGAGGAAAAACCAAATGGCAGCAAAGAAAATGATCCGCATCAGACTCAAGGCTTACGACCATCAGCTCGTCGACCAGACGGCCGAGAAGATCGTCGAGGCCGCCAAGCGTACCGACGCGAAGGTGTCCGGCCCCATCCCGCTTCCCACGAAGAAGGAAGTCGTCACCATCCTCCGCGCGGTCCACAAATATAAGGACAGCCGTGAGCAGTTCGAGCGCAGGACGCACAAGCGCCTGATCGACATCGTCTCCCCGACCCAGAAGACGGTGGAAGCCCTCACGTCCCTCGAGATCCCGGCGGGCGTCGAGGTCGACATCAAGCTGTAACATACCTTATATTATTTAACTTTGTCAAACCCACAGTCCGCCGACTTGCGGGGCGGACGGGTCATGTTGGAGGGTCTGGTTGCGGCTCTTCAACCAATAACCTTACAGGAGGAAATAGCATTGAAAAAAGCGATCATCGGCAAAAAGGTCGGCATGACGCAGATCTTTGATGAGAAGGGCAAGGTGATCCCGGTCACGGTCATCGAGGCCGGTCCCTGCGTCGTCACTCAGAAGAAGACCACGGAAAAGGACGGCTATGACGCCATCCAGCTCGGCTACCAGGAGGTCGCCGAGAAGAAGCTGACTAAACCGGAAAACGGCCACCTCAAGAAGGCGGGCGTCTCTCCGATGAAGTACCTGAAGGAGTTCAGGCTCGAGAACATCGAGGACATCAACGTGGGCGACACGCTCACCGCTGATATCTTCACCGTCGGCGACAAGATCGACGTCACCGGCATTTCCAAGGGCAAGGGCTACCAGGGCGTTATCAAGCGCCACGGCGCGCACCGCCTGAAGGAGACCCACGGCTCCGGCCCTGTCCACCGTCACGCCGGCTCCATGAGCGCGTGCTCCGATCCGTCCCGTATCTTCAAGGGCAAGATCGGCGCCGGCCAGATGGGCGACGAGCAGGTCACGGTGATGAACCTTGACGTCGTCAAGGTGGACGGCGAGCTCAATATGCTCGTCGTGCGCGGCGCGATCCCCGGCCCGAAGGGCGGCCTCGTCTATGTGAAGAACACCGCCAAGACGAACAGGGTCAAGAACACCGTCGTCACCGTCAGCACCAACCCGCAGAAGAAGTCTGCAAGAAGCTAAGAAAGGAGAGAAAACAATGCCTACAGTCAAGGTTTACAACATGGCCGGCGAGGTCACGGGCGAAGTCGAGCTCTCCGACGCCATCTTCGGCATCGAGCCGAACGAGGCTGCGATCCACGCTTCGGTCAAGAACCACCTCGCCAAAATGCGCCAGGGCACGCAGAGCGCCCTCACCCGCAGCGAGGTTTCCGGCGGCGGCAAGAAGCCGTACCGCCAGAAGGGCACCGGCAGCGCCCGCCAGGGCAGCACCCGCGCCCCCCACTACACCCACGGCGGCATAGCCTTCGCCCCCAAGCCGAGGAGCTACGCCTATGAGATCAACAAGAAGCTCCGGAGGCTCGCGCTCAAGTCCGCGCTCTCCCAGAAGGTCCTCGACGAGAAGCTCGTCGTGGTGGACGGCCTGAACGTGGACGAGCCGAAGACCAAGACCTTCAAGGCTTTCCTCGATAAGGTCACAGAAGGCGGCAAGGCCCTCGTCGTGACGCCCGAGGTAAACGCCAACGTCGTCCTCTCCGCCCGCAACATCCCCGGCGTGAAGACCACGATAGCCACCATTTTGAGCACCTACGATGTCATGAACGCGCAGACGTTCATCGTCGATAAGGACGCTCTCCAGAAGATCGAGGAGGTGTACGCATAATGAAGTCGGCTTACGATATCATCAGGCGGCCCATCATCACCGAGCAGTCGATGGAGCAGGGCGACATCAAGAAGTACTCCTTCGAGGTCGCGCGCAGCGCCACGAAGCCGGAGATCAAGTCCGCCATCGAGGAGATCTTCGGCGTCAAGGTCGATAAGGTCACGACGCTCAACATGCAGGGCAAGATGAAGCGCAGCGGCCGTTACCCGGCCGGGCGCCGCCCCGCGTGGAAAAAGGCCACCGTCAGACTGACGGACGATTCGAAGACCATCGAATTCTTCGAGGGAATGGTGTAAGGGAGGAAAGAAGTCAATGTCTATCAAAACTTATAAACCCACCACTCCGTCGAGAAGGCACATGTCCGTTTCCGGCTTTGACGGAGTTGATAAGAAGGCAAGGCCCGAGCCCTCGCTCACCGAGGTGCTCAAAAAGCACTCCGGCCGCAACAGCTACGGCCGCATCACCGTCCGCCACAAGGGCGGCGGCAACCGCAGGAAATACCGCATCATCGATTTCAAGCGCGACAAGATGGATATGCCGGCGAAGGTCCTCCGCCTGGAGTACGACCCGAACCGCACCGCGAACATCGCGCTGGTGGAATACGAGGACGGCGAGCGCCGCTACATCCTCGCTCCTTACGAGCTCAAGGCCGGAGATACCGTCATGTCCTCCGCCTCGGCCGACATCAAGCCCGGCAACGCGCTCCCGATCGAGAGCATCCCGGTCGGCACCGTGATCCACAACATCGAGCTTTACCCCGGCAAGGGCGCGCAGCTCGTCCGCTCCGCCGGCGTCGCGGCCCAGCTCATGGCCAAGGAGAACGGCATGGCGCAGGTGAGGCTCCCCTCCGGCGAGTACCGCCTGATCCGCCCCGACTGCAAGGCGACGATCGGCCAGGTCGGCAACATCGACTACGCCAACATCTCCATCGGCAAGGCCGGACGCAGCCGTCACATGGGCATCCGCCCGACGGTCCGCGGCTCCGTCATGAACCCCTGCGACCATCCGCACGGCGGCGGCGAGGGCAAGAGCCCCGTCGGTCGTCCGGGCCCGGTAACCCCGTGGGGCAAGCCGACGCTCGGCTACAAGACTCGCAAGACGAAGAACCGCACCGACAAGTTCATCGTCAAGCGCCGCAATGCGAAGTAAGGAGGTCTTCATAATATGAGCAGAAGTATCAAAAAGGGCCCCTTTGCTGCGCCCGAGCTCCTCAAGAGAGTCGACGAGCTCAACCAGGCCGGCGAGAAGAAGGTCCTCAAGACGTGGAGCCGCGCCTCCACCATATTCCCGTCGTTCGTCGGTCATACGATCGCGGTGCACGACGGCCGCAGGCACGTCCCGGTGTACATCACCGAGGACATGGTCGGACACAAGCTCGGCGAGTTCGCCCCCACCCGCACCTTCCGGGGCCACTCCGGCAGCAAGACAACGAAGTAAGGAGGCAGACGAAATATGGAAGCAAGAGCTCAGCTCAGCTATGCGCGCATAGCGCCCCGTAAGGTCCAGATCGTCTGCGACCTTATCAGAGGAAAAGACGTAGTCACCGCGATGGCGATACTCCAGCAGACCCCCAAGGCGGCCTCCGAGCTTCTGGCGAAGATCCTCAAGAGCGCCGTGGCCAACGCCGAGAACAATCACGAGATGGACCCCGAGAAGCTCTACGTATCCGAGACCTACGCCAACCCCGGCCCGATCATCAAGCGCTTCAGACCGCGCGCCCAGGGCAGAGCGTTCCGCATCAACAAGAGGACTTCTCACATCACCGTCGTCGTGAAAGAAAGAGATTAAGGGGGGAGGCAGAATATGGGACAGAAAGTTAATCCGCACGGCCTGCGAGTCGGCGTCATCAAGGACTGGGATTCGCGTTGGTACGCGCGTGAGGAGAAGGTCGGCGATCTCATCGTCGAGGACTACAATATCCGCAAATACCTGAAGAAGATGCTCTATTCCGCCGGCGTTCCGAAGATCGAGATAGAGCGCGACTCCGCGAAGGTCAAGATTTATATCCACTGCTCCCGCCCCGGCGTCGTCATCGGCAAGGGCGGCGCCGAGATCGAGCGCATCCGCGCCGACGTCGAGAAGAAGATCGGCAAGCCCGTCTCCCTCTCCATCGTCGAGGTCAAGACCCCCGATACCAACGCCCAGCTCGTCGCCGAGAACATCGCGGCCCAGCTCGAGAAGAGGATCGGCTTCCGCCGCGCCATGAAGAACGCCATGTCGAGAGCCATGCGCCTCGGCGTCCGCGGCATCAAGATCCAGTGCGGCGGCCGTCTCGGCGGTGCCGAGATAGCGAGAAGCGAGACCTATCACGAGGGCACCATCCCCCTCCAGACGCTCCGCGCCGACATCGAGTACGGCTTCGCCGAAGCCGCCACGACTTACGGCCGCATCGGCGTCAAGGTTTGGATATACAAGGGCGAGATACTCTCCCAGACGCTGCGCACCACGCCGCGCACGATGGACACCTCGCGCCCGCCGCGTGAGCGCCGTGACGGCGACCGCAGGGGCGGCTACAGAGGACGCGACAACCGCGGCGGACAGGGCCGCGGCGGCCAGGGCGGCTACAACCGCGGCGGACAGGGCCGCGGACAGGGCCAGGGCGGCTACAACCGCGGCGGTCAGGGCGGCTACAACCGCGGCCCGCGCCCGGCGGCGCCCCAGACTCCGACAGAAGGAGGAACCAACTGATGCTTTTACCTAAGAGAGTCAAGTACCGCAAGGTACAGAGAGGACGCATGAAGGGCAAGGCCATGCGCGGCAACAAGGTCACTTACGGTGAGTTCGGCCTCCAGGCGCTCGAGCCCTCATGGATCACCTCCAACCAGATCGAGGCGGCCCGTGTCGCCATGACGCGCTACACCAAGCGCGGCGGCAACGTCTGGATCAAGATTTTCCCCGACAAGCCGGTGACGCAGAAGCCGGCCGAGACCCGTATGGGTTCCGGTAAGGGCGCGCCCGAGTACTGGGTGGCGGTCGTGAAGCCCGGCCGCGTCATGTTTGAAATAGCCGGCGTGGCCGAGGCCGACGCGCGCGAAGCGCTCCGTCTCGCCAGCCACAAGCTGCCCTGCAAGACGAAGATCGTCGCGCGCGAAGAGGCGGCGGAGTCCGAGACAGGTGGTGAATAAGATGAAGGCAATCGAAGTACGCAAGATGAGCGACGCGGAGCTCGAGACCAAGCTCGCCGACCTCAAAAAGGATCTGTTCTTCCTGAGAATGCAGCACGCTACCAACCAGCTTGACAACCCCACGAAGATAGCCCAGGTCAAGAAGGACATTGCCCGAGTCAAGACCATACTGCGCGAAAAGCAGCTCGAGCAGTGAGGAGGTAAGTGACAATGAGTGAAATCAGAACCGGTTCCAGAAAGACCAGAGTCGGCAAGGTCGTCTCCGACAAGATGGATAAGACGATCGTCGTCGCTATCGCGGACCGCGTCCAGCATCCGCTTTATAAGAAGATCATCAAGAGGACCTACAAGCTCAAGGCTCATGACGAAAATAACGAGTGCGGCGTCGGCGATACCGTGCGCGTCATGGAGACCAGGCCTCTGTCCAAGGACAAGAGATGGAGACTTGTAGAGATCATAGAGAAGGCTAAGTAAGGAGGCGCCGAAATGATACAGCAGGAAACCTTTCTGAAGGTCGCCGACAACACCGGCGCCAAAGAAATCAAGTGCATCCGCGTCCTCGGCGGTTCCAAGCGCAAGTACGGCAACATCGGCGACGTCATCGTGGCGTCCGTCCGCAAGGCCGCGCCGGGCGGAGGCGTCAAGAAGGGCGAGGTCGTCAAGGCCGTCATCGTCCGTTCGGCCAAGGGCGTCCGCCGCGCCGACGGCACCTACGTCCGCTTCGACGAGAACGCCGCCGTCCTGATTAAGGACGATAAGAACCCCCGCGGCACCCGTATTTTTGGGCCTGTGGCCAGAGAGCTGCGCGACAAGGATTACATGAAGATCCTGTCCCTTGCTCCCGAAGTTATCTAAGGGAGGGCACGAGACATGAATATCAGAAAAGACGACACCGTCGTCGTTCTGTCCGGTAAGGACAAGGGGAAGGAAGGCAAGGTGCTTTCCGCCGACCCGAAGAACGCCAAGGTCATCGTAGAGGGCGTCAACCTCGCCAAGCACCATATAAAGCCCCGCAAGCAGGGCGAAGAGGGCGGCATCATCAAAAAGGAGACCCCCATCTACGTCAGCAAGGTCATGCGCGTCTGCCCCAAGTGCTCGAAGCCGACCAGAACGGCTCACAAGATACTTGAGGATGGCAAAAAGGTCCGCGTCTGCAAAAAGTGCGGCGCGGAGATATAAGAGGGAGGAGAGACGAATATGCCCAGACTGAAGACGAAATATCAGGAGGAAGTCGCTCCCGCCCTTATGGCGAAGTTCGGTTACAAGAGCCCGATGCAGATACCCAGGATCGACAAGATCGTCATCAACGTCGGCGCCGGCGACGCCCGCGACAACGCGAAGGCGCTCGACGCCGTCGTGAAGGATATCACCGCCATCTCCGGCCAGAAGGCCGTCATCACCAAGGCCAAGAAGTCCGTTGCGAACTTCAAGCTCCGCGAGGGCATGGCCGTCGGCGTGAAGGTCACGCTGCGCCAGGATAAGATGTGGGAGTTCCTCGACAGGCTCTTCAACGTGGCGCTCCCGCGTGTCCGCGACTTCCGCGGCATCTCCGCCGACGCTTTCGACGGACGCGGCAACTACGCGCTCGGCCTCAAGGAGCAGCTCATTTTCCCCGAGATCGACTACGATAAGATCGAGAAGATACGCGGTATGGACATCGTCGTCTGCACGACGGCGAACACCGACGAGGAAGCGCGCGAACTGCTCAGCCTGCTCGGCGCTCCGTTCATCAGAGCGTAAGGAGGACGTGGAACATGGCTAAACTTTCTATGAAACTGAAGCAGCAGGCGCCTGCGAAGTTCTCTACCCGCAAGTACAACCGCTGCAAGATCTGCGGACGTCCGCACGCTTATCTCCGCGACTACGGCATCTGCCGTATCTGCTTCCGCGAATTAGCCTATAAAGGGCAAATCCCGGGAGTGAAGAAGGCAAGCTGGTAATCTTCGCCGCAGGCGAAAAAACGAGGCGAATCATTTTTGCAAAAGACGACGAAAGGCCGCCGTCAATCGGAGGAGACTCCTATTGCGGCGGAACCTCGCCGCTTTAACCGCATGAGGCGGTAACTCTAAACAAGGAGGAAAACTACATTGCAGATCACAGACCCCATTGCGGATATGCTGACCCGTATCAGGAACGCTAACGCCGCAAAGCACGCGACCGTCGATATCCCCGCGTCTAAGATGAAGAAGGCCATCGCTGAGATCCTTCAGAACGAGGGCTACATCAAGAGCTATCAGATCATCAACGACGGCGCGCAGGGCACCATCAAAGTGACCCTCAAGTACAACGGAAACGAAAAGGTGATCACCGGCCTGCGCCGCGTCTCCAAGCCCGGTCTCCGCGTTTACGCGGGCACCGACGAGCTCCCGAGAGTCCTGCGCGGCCTCGGCATCGCCATCATCTCCACCTCCAAGGGCGTCATGACCGACAAGAAGGCCAGAGAGCTGAACGTCGGCGGCGAGGTCCTTGCGTTCGTGTGGTAAGGGGGAGGTCAGAATATGTCAAGAATAGGAAGAGCCCCCATCGCCATCCCGGCGGGAGTGGAAGTTAAGATAGACGGCAGCACCGTTACCGTCAAGGGCCCGAAGGGCGAGCTTACGCGCACGGTTTCCCCGCTGATGACCGTCAAGGCCGAGGACGGCTTCGTGACCGTCACCCGTCCGAACGACGAGAAGCAGAACCGCAGCCTGCACGGCCTGACGCGGACCCTCATCGCCAACATGGTCGCCGGCGTCACCGAGGGCTTCAAGAAGACGCTCGACGTGAACGGCGTCGGCTACAGGGTCGCCAAGGAGAACGGCAAGCTCGTGATGAACCTCGGCTTCTCGCACCAGGTCTTCGTGGACGAGATCCCCGGCATCACGATCGACGTGCCGGACCCGAACCATATCGTCGTCAACGGTATCGACAAGCAGCTCGTCGGCCAGTTCGCGGCCGACATCCGCGCCAAGAGACCGCCCGAGCCGTACAAGGGCAAGGGCATCAAATACGCCAACGAGGTCATTCGCCGCAAGGAAGGCAAGGCCGGCAAGGCGGCTAAGTAAAGTGAGGTGTGCCTAAATGATAAAAAGACCTGATACGAACGCCCAGCGCTTAAAGCGCCACAAGAGAGTCAGAGCGAAGATCTCGGGCACGCCCGAGACCCCGAGGCTCGATGTTTTCCGCAGCGAGAAGCATATTTACGCCCAGATCATCGACGATGTGAACGGCACGACGCTCTGCGCTGCGTCCTCCAACGAGAAGGATTTCGACGGACCCGGCAGCAACGTCGAGGCCGCCAAGAAGGTCGGTATGAAAGTCGCCGAGCGCGCCCTCCAGAAGGGTATCGAGAACGTGGTCTTCGACCGCGGCGGATACATCTATCACGGACGCGTCAAGGCGCTCGCCGAAGGCGCCCGCGAGGGCGGCCTGAAATTCTGACGGGGAGGACAGAACTATGGCTTATAACGATAACAGAAGAAGAAACAGAGAAGAGGCTCCGTCCGAATTTACGGAAAAGGTCGTCGCGCTCAACCGCGTCTCCAAGACGGTCAAGGGCGGCCGCGTCATGAAGTTCTCCGCTCTCTGTGTCATCGGCGACGGCAAGGGCCGCGTCGGTTTCGGTCTCGGCAAGGCCGCCGAGGTCTCCGAGGCCATCCGCAAGGGCCTCGAGGACGCCAAGAAGAACATTGTCACGATTACGCTCTCCGGAACGACGATCCCCCATGAGGTGATCGGCGAGTTCGGCGCCGGCCGCGTGCTCCTCAAGCCCGCCCCCGCCGGTACCGGCGTTATCGCCGGCGGCGCCGTGCGCGCCGTCGTGGAGGTCGCCGGCATATCCGACGTCCGTGCGAAGAGCCTTCGCTCCAACAACCCGCAGAACGTCGTGGCCGCCACCATGGCCGGCCTGCGTTCGCTCCGCGATTCCAACCAGGTTGCGAAGACCCGCGGAAAATCTGTCGAAGAGATTCTGTGAGGAGGGGTCAAAGATGGCGAATTTGAAATTAAAGCTCGTGAAGAGCCTCAACGGCAGGCTCGATAAGCACATCGCAACCGCCAACTCCCTCGGTCTGAAGAAGATCGGCGACGAGACGGTACAGCCGGACAATCCGCAGACAAGAGGAAAGATCGCCAAGATCGGCTATCTCCTCAACGTCACTGAAGAGTAAGGAGGTACGTCGATGAAATTACAGGATCTCTCCGCCCCTGTCGGCTCGACTCACGTCGGCAAGCGCAAGGGCAGAGGCATTGGCACCGGTAACGGCAAGACCGGCGGCCGCGGCCACAAGGGCCAGAAGGCCCGTTCCGGCGGCGGCGTCCGCGTCGGGTTCGAAGGCGGCCAGATGCCGCTGGCCCGCCGCGTCCCGAAGCGCGGCTTCAACAACATCTTTGCAAAGCCCCTGGAGGCTATCAACGTGGCCGCTCTCGAGCGGTTCGACAACGGCACCGAGGTGGACGCGGCCGCTCTCCTCGCTGCCGGCATCCTTTCCAAGTGCGAGTACGGCTTCAAGGTACTCGGCAACGGCACTCTCACCAAAAGCCTGACGGTCAAAGCTTCTGCCTTTTCCGAGTCGGCCAAAGAAAAAATCGAGGCGGCCAACGGAAAAGCAGAGGTGATCTGAGTGTTACAGACTATACGAAACGCCTGGAAAGTAGATGACATCCGCAAGAAGATCATCTTCACGCTTTTCGTCATCCTGCTTTACAGGATCGGCAACGCCGTCCATGTCCCCTACGTGAACGTCGACATGCTGGCCGATTACATGTCCAGCATGTCCAGCTCGATCTTCGGACTGTACAACGTCATGTCCGGCAGCGCGTTCTCGCAGGCGACCATCTTCGCCCTGTCGATACAGCCGTATATCAACGCCTCCATCATCATCCAGCTCCTGTGCATCGCCATCCCCGCGCTGGAGCGGATGAGCAAGGATGAAGGCGAGGAGGGCAAAAAGAAGATAGCGAGCATCACCCGCTACTCCACCGTCGCCCTCGCGCTTTTGCAGGGCTTTGCTTACTACGTGATCATCAAGAGGGCGAACGTCCTCACCGACACCGGCATCTGGCCCGCGATCGTGATCATCCTCTCGTTCACGGCCGGCTCCGCGCTGATCATGTGGCTCGGCGAGCAGATCACCGAGTTTGGTATAGGCAACGGCATTTCGATCATCCTTTTCGTCAGCATCGTGTCGCGGTTCCCGCACTCCATCTATACGATGGTCCGGAACACGGTCGCGGCCCCGGGCAACTGGTGGATATACCTGCTCATGCTCATCGGCGCGCTGGCCATCATCGTGCTGATCGTCATCGTGACGAACGCCGAACGCAGGATACCCGTCCAGTACGCCAAGCGCGTCGTCGGACGCAAAATGTACGGCGGACAGTCCACGCACCTCCCGATGAAGGTGAACATGTCCGGCGTCCTGCCGATCATCTTCGCGCAGTCCATCGCGTCGATCCCCGCCACGATCGCGGCCTTCGTGCCGAGATGGCAGGACGGCTGGTTCATCAGGCTGTTCGACACCAACACGTATCTCTACGCGCTCATTTACTTCCTGCTGATCCTCTTCTTCAGCTACTTCTACGCGACGATCCAGTTCAACCCCATCGAGGTCGCGAACAACCTGAAGAAGAACGGCGGCTATATCCCCGGCTTCCGCCCGGGCAGGCCGACGAGCGAGTTCATCCAGAAGGTGCTCTCGAAGATCACGCTGTTCGGCGCCATCTACCTCGGCATCATCGCCGTCGTCCCGATCATCATCAGCCGGTTCTCGACCGTCGCGGCCAATTCCGGCATCTCGCTCGGCGGCACCTCGATCATCATCGTGGTCGGCGTCGCGCTCGAGACCGTGCAGGCTATGGAATCCCAGATGCTCATGCGTCATTACAAGGGCTTCCTTGAATAAGGGGTGCGTTTATGAAACTGGTACTTTTAGGCGCTCCCGGAGCGGGCAAGGGGACGCAGGCCGACATTCTCTCCCAGAAGCTCGGCATCCCCACCGTTTCCACGGGCAACATTCTCCGCGCGGCCGTCAAGAACGGCACGCCGGTAGGACTTCAGGCAAAGGCTTATATGGACAAGGGCGCGCTCGTCCCCGATGAGGTCATCATCGGCATCGTGAAGGAGCGGCTCGCCGAGGATGATTGCCGTAACGGCTGCATCCTCGACGGTATGCCCCGCACGATCGCGCAGGCGGACGCCCTCGAAAAGGCCGGCATCATCGTTGACAAGGCCATTTCCCTCGACGTGGAGGACGGCGAGATAGAGAGCCGTATGACGGGCAGGCGCTCCTGCCTTAACTGCGGCGCGACCTATCATATTGTCGCCAATCCCCCGAAGGAGGAGGGCAAGTGCGACGCCTGCGGCGGCGAGCTCACCATCCGCAAGGACGACGAGCCCGAAACGGTCCGCAACCGCCTGAAGGTATATCACGCCGAGACCGAGCCGCTGCTCCGGTTTTACGGTGATCTCGGCCGCCTCGAGCGAGTCGACGGCGCGCTGCCGCTCGACGAGGTGACGAAGCAGCTTTACCGAGCGCTGGGTATCGCCGAATGATAAGGCTCAAGACCCGGCAGGAGGCAGACCTCATGAAACGCGCGGGGGCTATTGCCGCGGCAGCCCGCTCCATGGCGGGAAAAATGGCGGTCCCCGGCGTAACAACCCTTGAAATAGATAAGGCAGTACACGAGTTTATCCTCAAAAGCGGCGCGACGCCGACCTTTCTCCACTATAACGGCTATCCGGCCAATCTGTGCATCTCCATAAACGACGAGGTCATCCACGGCATACCCGGGAAACGGGTCATCCGCGACGGCGACATCGTCAGCATAGACGTCGGGGCGACGTTCCAGGGGTATGTCGGCGACTGCGCGGCGACGTTCGTCGCCGGTACTGCCAGCGACGAAGCGAAAAGGCTTATCCAGGTCACACGTCAGAGCTTTTTCGAAGCGATGAAATTCGCCCGTGTGGGCTACCGTATCTCCGATATATCGCACGCTGTCCAGCAGTATGCGGAGGGAAACGGTTTTTCAGTTGTCAGAGAATACGTCGGACACGGCGTCGGAGCCGTGATGCACGAGGACCCCGAGGTCCCGAACTACGGACGCCCCGGACATGGTCCGCGGCTCATGGCGGGTATGACGATCGCGGTCGAGCCGATGATCAACTACGGCGGAGCGGCGATCAAGGTCATGCCGGACGGCTGGACGGTCAAGACGGCCGACGGCAGTCTGTCCGCCCATTATGAGAACACGATCCTCATAACGGACGGCGACCCGGTGATACTTACCGTGCCGGAGGAATGACGAGCATGTCCATTGAAAAAGCCGATATCATCCGCTCGCTTGCCGGGCGGGACGAGGGCGGGCTGTTCTTCGTACTGGAAATCGAAGGAGAGTACGCGCTGCTCGCAGACGGTAGAGGAAGAAAGCTGGAAAACCCCAAGCGCAAGAAGCTCAGGCATCTTTGCCTCGACGGCGTCTCGGACTGCCGCGCGGCGGAGAAGATCCGGGCCGGAGAGCGCATCACGAACAGCGAGCTGCGGCGCGCGCTGGCCGAATACCGGGCGGCGCTCGCAAAAGAAGAAGGAGGTATGTAGTCACGGCAAAAGACGATATGATCGAGCTGGAAGGCGTTGTTGTCGAGTCTCTTCCCAATACGATGTTCCAGGTGGATATCGGGAACGGGCATATTATTCTGGCACATATTTCCGGAAAGCTCAGGATGAATTTCATCAGGATCCTGCCCGGCGACAAGGTCACGGTGCAAATGTCGCCCTACGACCTGACGCGCGGCAGGATAACATGGCGCAGCAAGTAAGCGCGTCATCGAAAAACGCGCCGAGAGCAAACAGGGAGGTTATTTTCCATGAAAGTAAGACCGTCCGTCAAGCCCATGTGCGAGAAGTGCAAGATCATCAAGCGCAAGGGCAAGGTAATGGTTATTTGCGAAAATCCGAAGCATAAGCAGAGACAGGGCTAAACCCCGGTCCCACGATCCGTTATCTGAAACGAAAGGAATGATAGACAAGTATGGCACGAATTTCCGGCGTTGACCTGCCCAAGGACAAGCGAATCGAGATCGGCCTGACGTACGTTTTCGGCATCGGCCGCACGAGCGCCAAGAAGATACTTGAGGAGACCGGTATCAACCCCGATACCCGGGTCAAGGACCTCACGGAAGCCGAGGAAGCGGCTCTCCGCGAGTGCATAGACAAGAACTACGTCGTCGAAGGCGATCTCCGCCGCACTGTGGCGCTGAACATCAAGCGCCTCACCGAGATAGGCAGCTATCGCGGCACGCGCCACCGCCGCGGGCTCCCCGTGCGCGGCCAGCGCAGCAAGACCAACGCGCGCACCCGCAAGGGACCGAAGCACACGATGGCCAATAAGAAGAAGTAAAGGAGGGAACAGAACATGGCAGCACCCAAGAAAGTCAGAACCAGAAGACGCGAGCGCAAGAACATCGAGAAGGGCGCGGTTCATATCCGTTCCTCCTTCAACAACACGATGGTAACGATCACCGATACCAACGGCAACGCCATCTCCTGGGCTTCCGCGGGCGGCATGGGCTTCCGCGGCAGCAAGAAATCCACCCCGTTTGCGGCGCAGACCGCGGCCGAGACCGCGGCGAAGGCGGCCATGGAGCACGGCCTGAAGACCGTCGAGGTCTTCGTCAAGGGTCCCGGCTCCGGCAGGGAAGCGGCTATCCGCGCTCTGCAGTCGGCCGGCCTCGAGGTCACCATGATCAAGGACGTGACCCCGATCCCGCACAACGGCTGCCGTCCGCCGAAGCGGCGCAGAGTTTAAGGAGGTAAACAGCAGATGGCAAGATATACCGACGCAGTATGCCGCCTTTGCCGCAGAGAGGGCCAGAAGCTCTTTCTGAAGGGCGACAGGTGCTATACCGACAAGTGCGCCGTCACGCGCAGAAGCTACGCCCCCGGCATGCACGGCCAGGGCCGCAGCAAGGTCTCCGAGTACGGCATGCAGCTTCGTGAGAAGCAGAAGGCAAGAAGATATTACGGCGTTCTCGAGAGCCAGTTCAGAGGCTACTTTGAAAAGGCCTCCAAGATGAAGGGCAAGACCGGCGAGAACCTGCTCGCCATCCTCGAGACCCGTCTGGACAACGTCGTTTACAGGCTGGGCTTTGCCATGAGCCGCGCCGAGGCGAGGCAGCTCGTCACGCACGGCCACTTCACCGTGAACGGCAAAAAGTGCAGCATCCCCTCCTTCCTCGTCAAGCCCGGCATGACCGTGGCGCTCAAGGAGTCGAGCCGCAGCCTCGAGAAATTCAAGGCTGTCATCGAGGCGAATGCTTTCCGTCAGCCGCCGAAGTGGCTGGATTACGACCGCGACGCGGCGACCGCGAAGGTCATCGCGCTCCCGGCCAGAGAGGATATCGATCTCCCTGTCGAGGAACAGCTCATCGTCGAGTTCTATTCGAGATAAACAGAAGGGCCCTCAGATTGGTAAGCTGAAAAAGATTGGCGCGAAAGCGATCAACTGAAAAGGAGGGTAACGATTATGGTTGAAATTGAGAAGCCGCGCATCCAGTGTGTGGAGACCCCAGGCGACGAGTCCTACGGCAAATACGTCGTCGAGCCTCTCGAGCGCGGCTACGGGACGACGTTGGGCAACTCTCTCAGAAGGATTTTGCTTTCATCTCTGCCCGGTACGGCAGTTACAACTGTTAAGATAAACGGGATACAGCACGAGTTTTCCACGATACCCGGCGTGAAGGAGGATGTGACCGAGATCATCCTCAACATCAAGGGCATCATCGCAAAGCTCCATTCCCAGACGACCAAGACCGTCTACATCGACGCCCACGGCGAGGGCGAGGTCAAGGCCGGCGACATCAAGTGCGACTCCGAGGTGGAGATACTCAACCCGGAGCTGCACATCGCCACGCTCGGCCCGAACGCCTCCCTCTCCATGGAGCTGACCGTCAGCCACGGCCGCGGCTATGTTTCCGCAGAGCGCAACAAGCTGCCGCAGCCGATCATCGGCGTCATCCCGGTCGACTCCATCTACACGCCCGTTCTCAAGGTGAACTACACCGTCGAGAACACCCGCGTGGGCAACATGACGGACTTCGATAAGCTGACGATAGAGGTCTGGACGGACAAAACGATCTCCGCGCGCGACGCCGTTTCGCTCGGCGCGAAGATACTCTGCGACCACTTCACGCTCTTCACCGATCTCTCGGAGACGGCGGGCAGCAAATCTCTCGTCGTGGAGAAGTCCGAGACGGACGGCAACAAGCTGCTGGATATGACCATCGAGGAGCTGGACCTCTCCGTGAGGAGCTTCAACTGCCTCAAGCGCGAGAACATCAACACGGTGGGCGACCTCATCTACAAGACCGAGGAGGAAATGATCAAGGTCAGGAACCTCGGACATAAGTCGCTGGAAGAGGTCATACACAAGCTCGCCATGATGGGCCTGTCGCTGGCCAGCAGCGACGACAGCAGCAAAGACAGCAACAACTGAACGCGCGGTTTAAGCCCGCGGCACGATAATCAGTCTGGCGGCGCGGCCGAAAAAGACGCGCGCCGGACTCAAAGGAGGTAAACGATATGCCCGGAACCCGTAAGCTCGGCAAGCCTACCGACGCCCGCATGGCCATGCTCCGACAGCAGGTCACCGACTTCCTTGACAAGGGACGCATGGAGACCACCGTCACCAGGGCCAAGGAGATCGCCCCGCTCGCCGAGAAGATGATAACCCTCGGGAAGACCAACACGCTCGCGTCCCGTCGTCAGGCCATGTCCTTCATGACCAGAGAAGACGCCGTGACGAAGGTGTTCAAAGAGCTCGCTCCGAAGTACGCGGAGCGCAACGGCGGCTATACCCGCATCACGAAGGTCGGCCCCCGCCGCGGCGACGCGGCCGAGATGGCCGTTCTCGAGCTGGTCTGACCGCCGAGAACAGAACGATCTGAAAAGGGAGTGCAGAGGACAGACGCCGATGCACTCCCTTCGCTCTGTCTTCCGCTGTACACGGCGGGGAGACTGTGATACAATACGAGATACGGAAAAGAACGGAGGCGTCTCGCTCATGCATACGCTCATCGTCGGCCGGAACGGCACGAACATGTCCGAACTGCTGGACAGGCTCCTCCGGGAGTGCGCGCAGGGGATGCCGCTGCGCGGCTACCGCAGCGTCAAGGAGGCGCCGGACGAGACGGGGAACGCGCCCATCTACATGTACCCCGCCTCTGGCGAGCGGACGCAGCGCGAGGAGAACCTCCTCGGCTGGTGCCGGAACGAGGATAAGAAGGCCGCGCCCGGCAACCTCGACCGCTTCGCGTATCTCCTTGACGACGCGCCGGGCTGCGTCATCCTCATGGACGAGATCGGCACGATGGAGAGCCATTCAAAGCGCTTTGCCGACGCGATCCTCGCCCGTCTCGACGGGGACACGCCCGTGCTCGCCGCCGTGCGCGATAAGGACACGCCGTTTTTGACCGCCGTCCGGTCGCACCCAAACGTCCGCTGCTTTACGATGCGGGACGGGGCGGAGACGGTTTTTCGCGAGGCGTCGGCGTTTTTCGGGGAGCAAATCAGGCGATACAGGGAGAAAGATCATGTTTCTGTATGAATTGGCAAGAAAAGTCAATCACCGCCTTCGGGCCGAGAAAAAGCGCCGCGCGGGGCTCGTTGCGTCGCCGGTGCGCCGCATCGAGGCCGTGTATCCGCCAAAAGGCGAGCGCCTCTGCGCCATGACCTTCGACGACGGGCCCGACGCGCTCCCGCCCGTGCCGGATACCGGCGGCGGGGAGGCGCTTACGAAAACGCTCGTCGATACGCTCCGGGCGCGGGGCTTTACCGCGACCTTTGACGTCGTCGGCGACACGTCGGAAAACTACCCCGACGAAAAGGGCGAGAAGGACACGTTCTACTGGGGCGGGGAGAGGTACGACCACTACCCGGATTTCGGCCGGGACGAGCTCGCCGGGGCGAAAAACCGCCCGGAGCTCGTGCGGTATATCCTCGACGCCGGCTTTGAGATATCCAACCACGGCTACCGCCACCTGATCTTCGGCAAAAGCCGCGTCTACGCAAAAAGGGTCCCGCTCGAAGGCCCCGCGGAGGTCCTCGCAGACCTGCGTCGGCTCCATGAGCTGGTGGCGGGGGAGTACGGGTACGAAATGAAGCTCGCGCGGCCGCCGCATTATGTGGACAACATCGCGGGCGGGGCGACCTCCTACGATATGTACGAGCTGATGGGCTATAACTATATGGCCGCCTCCTTCGACGGGGCCGGCTGGATGCCGCAGAAGGGCTCCTTCGAGGAGGACGTGGAGAAGACGATGGTCGAGCCGCTGCGCCGGGCGCTCGAAGCGGACGAAAACGCGCTGAACGGGAAGATCGTCTTCCAGAAGGACGGCTGCAACATGAGCGGGTTCACGCCCATAGCGGCGGCGCTGCCGCGCCAGCTCGAGATTTTGGCGCGGTACGGCTACCGCGTCTGCTCGGTGGGCGAGCTGCTCCAGAAGTCCCCCTTCGAGGACCTCGCGCCGGAGCATGACTGCTTCGGAAGCGTCCGCGCGCTGCTTCGTGAGGGCTTCGCCGTCGGCTGCCGGAACAACACGTTCAATCCCGACCGCGTTTTTACGTTCGGCGACCTCTGCATGGCGCTCTGCCCGAAGGAGGAGAGAGAAAGGCGCGTCCTGCGCCTCATCGCCGGGGAGAAAGATATCGGCGGCTTCGATGTGAAGGACCCGTATGCCGGCGCGCTCCATTGGGCGAAGGCGGCGGGACTGGAGAAAGGGAAGAACGACCCGGCGGCGGGCGGCGATATGAAAAGGCTGCTCTCCGCCGCCGGATACGGCGACGCCATTACGGAAAAGCCCCGTTATACGCGCGCCGAGGCGGTCTGCGAGATAGGGAGAGCCGTCAAGTGACATACGATCTCTGTGATATAGCCGTCATCCGCGGCCTTATGGAGGAGAGCGGCTTTCGCTTCTCCAAAACGATGGGGCAGAATTTCCTCATCGACCGCACCGTGCCGGAGCGCATCGCTTATGAGAGCTGCGCCGACGAACGCTCGTTCGTGCTGGAGGTCGGCCCCGGCGTCGGCTGCCTCACGCGTGAGCTGGCCAGGCTCGCGGGGAAGGTCGCGGCTGTGGAGCTGGACAAGCGCCTGCCCGACGTGCTCCGCAAGACGCTGGCGGAATATCCGAACGTCGAGATCATCCGCGGCGATATCCTGAAAACGGATATCCCGGCGCTCGTCCGCGAGCGGGCCGGGGACCTGACGCCGCGCGTCTGCGCCAATCTCCCGTACAACATCACGTCGCCGGCGCTAACGGCGATACTGACGCCGCGCCTTTTCGAGACGGTGACGGTGATGATCCAGCGCGAGACGGCCCTGCGGCTATGCGCCGCGCCGGGCACGCCCGATTACGGCGCCTTCACCGTTCTCGTGAACTGGTATTCCGAGCCGGAGCGTCTGTTCGACGTGCCGCCGGACCGCTTCATGCCGCGCCCGAAGGTGACGAGCATGGTCGTGCGTATGCGCCGGCGTCAAGAGCCGCCGGTGAGCGTCCGTGACGAGGCGCTTTTCTTCCGGGTCGTGCGCGCGTCCTTCGCGCAGCGCCGCAAGACGCTTTTAAACGGCCTTGCGTCCGCGTTCGGGCAGAGCCTTTCGCGGGACGCGCTGGAAGCGGCGCTGCAATCGTGCGGGCTTTCGCCGCAGACGCGGGGGGAGACGCTGGATATCGGGGCGTTCGCGCGCCTCGCCGATACGCTGGGGAGTTTTCTTTGATGGAGAAGATTTGTCATATCGCCGGGGCGGCGTCGGCGGAAAAGGCCGTCGTAACGCGGCGTCCGGGCGATCTCGTGATCGCGGCGGACGGGGGGATCAGGCTCCTGTGGCGGCTCGGCGTCGAGCCCGACCTGACGCTCGGCGATTTCGATTCGCTCGGGTTTACGCCGGAGGGGGAGAATATCGTCCGCCACCCGCCGGAGAAGGACGACACGGATATGCTGCTCGCCGTGCGCGAGGGGATCGCGCGCGGGTACCGCGTCTTTTCGATCGTCGGCGGTCTCGGCGGGCGGTTAGGGCACACGCTGGCCAATATCCAGACGCTCCTTTTTATCGCGAACGCCGGCGGCATCGGCTTCCTCCACGGCGACGGCACGGTCGTCACCGCCGTGAAGGACGGACGCCTGCGCTTCCCGGCGGGCAGAAGGGGACTCGTCTCCGTGTTCAGCGCCGGGGAGCGGGCGGAGGGCGTATCCGAACGCGGGCTTAAATACCGGCTCGACGACGCCCTCCTGACGAACGACAGGCCGCTCGGCGTCAGCAACGAATTTACGGGGAAGGAAGCGGAGGTCACGGTGAAAAACGGCGCGTTGGTGATCGTCTGGGCGGAGGACGGGTTTGACCCGGCGTCGTCCGGCGTCGCGTTCGGAGGGGTGGACTAATGCTGCGGGGCGCTATTTTCGATATGGACGGCACGCTGCTCGACTCCATGTACGTCTGGAAGGATTTCGACAAGCGTTACTTCGAGAGCCTCGGCCTTGAGTCGTCGGAGGACCTGCGCGACAAGATCGCGCCGCTTACCCTCGAGCAGGCGGCGGCGCTCTTCCGGCGCGATTTCGGCGTGACCGATTCCATTCCGGAGATCGTCCGCAAGGTAAACGGGCTCGTCGAGGACGAGTATTTTTACCGCGTGCAGCCGAAACCCGGCGTCCCGGAGATGCTGCGCTCGTTCGAGGAGGCCGGCGTGCGGATGTGCGTGGCCACGGCCACCGACCGCTATATGGTCGAGGCGGCGCTCCGGCGCACGGGCCTTGCGCGGTATTTCGGCAAGATATTCACGAGCACGGAGGTCGGCTCGAGCAAGCGCGAGCCGGAGACCTTCGAGCTGGCGCTCGCCTTTCTCGGCACGAAGCGGGAGGAGACCTGGGTCTTTGAGGATTCTCTCTATGCCGTCAAGGCGGCGAAGCGCTTCGGCTTCCCCGTCGCCGCGGTGCGGGACGTCCATTCCGAGCGGCATTGGCAGGAGATACGCGACACGGCCGACGTGTATCTCGACGACATCGGGCGGTGGCGGGAAAAGCTCACCGTCCCCGAAAAAGGCTGAAAAAACGGGGCTGCACCCCTCTCACACGAGAAACCCGCGAAGCGTTTCTCGTGTGAATCAGAATAACCGGTTTCCACACCCGGACAAAATGGAGAAATTGAATATGAAAAACCAGTTTACCGTCAGAAAAATGGTCGCCGCCGCGGTGATCGCGGCCGTCTACGCGGCCCTGTCCATGGCGCTCGCGCCGATCAGCTACGGACCCATCCAGTTCCGCATCTCCGAGGTGCTCTGCATCCTGCCGTTCTTCCTGCCGTTTTCCACGTGGGGACTGTTCCTCGGCTGCCTGATCGCCAACCTGATCAGCGCCTACGGGCCGCTGGATATCGTCTTCGGCTCGCTGGCGACGCTGCTGGCCGCCTTGTGCACGGCATACTTCGGCCGCAGGGGCCGGAGCGCGCTTTCCGAGGCGACAGCCTGCTTCATGCCGGTGCTCTTTAACGGCCTCATCGTCGGCGCGGTCATCGCCTGGAGCGAGACGAACGGCGGCGACGCCTTCCTGCCGGCCTGGCTGTTCAACGCGGGCACGGTGGCCTTCGGCGAGGCGGCGGTTTTGTACATCATCGGCCTGCCGCTGATGATCTACCTGCCGAAAAGGCGCTTTTTCTGCGATATCCTGGAAAAATTCGGCTGCGGCGTACGGGCGCAGCACGAGACAGCATAAGAAAGCTCCCGCCGGACACGCTCCGGCGGGAGTTTTTCATAAGTTTTCGCCTGCGGGCTGCAAACTTCCTCACACGAGAAACCGGCGAAGCGTTTCTCGCGTGAAGGACTTCCGGCGGGAGTTTTTATCTTCCCGTTCATAAAAAATCTACCATTATAGTGAACTTTGTGGTAGAATAGACAAGTTAAATTGCCGATAGTATGCCCGCAGGGCGGAAAAGGAGGTGCGGCGCGTGAAAAAACCGGTCAGAGCGGCCATATTGCTCTCGGCCCTGCTCCTTCTGCTGCCGCTCTCCGGCTGCTTTGCGAAGTCCACGGACGATCTCTACGCGCTGCCGCAGCTCCCGGAGGGGTATATGCAGCTCCAGAGCGAACTCAGCCGCATTCAGGACGCCGGGGCGGAGCGCTCGGCCCCGACCGCCGGCTCGAACCGGCAGACCGTCCAGCTCGAGGACCTCGACGGCGACGGCGTCAAGGAGGCCATCGCCTTCTTCAAGGTGGAGAGCGACGAAAAGCCGCTGAAGATCTATATCTTCCGGAACGAATCCGGCACCTATACGCGCGCGGCCGTCATCGAGGGCGAGGGCATGAACGTGGAGAGCGTCTCCTACGCCGACATCACGGGCGACGGGGTCAAGGAGCTGGTGGCCGGCTGGCAGATGTCCGCCGGCGTCAAGCAGCTCTCCGTCTATACGGTGCGCGATTACAACGTCTCTCCGATCATCACGACGGACTATACGCGCTATTCCTTCCTGGACGCGACGGGGGACGGGCAGAACGACCTGCTGCTGCTCCGCCTCTCCAGTCTGGAGCTTCTGGGCGAGGCCGAGCTCTACACGATGCGGCCCGGCGGCGAGATGGAGATGACGAGCGCCCGGATGTCCGCCGGCGTCGAATCCATCTCGCAGGTGCGGACAGGCCGCCTCGCCGACGGCGGCGGCTCCGCCGTCTTCGTCGAGAGCGTCATCAACGGCAGCAGCTCGGTGACGGACGTGTTCGCCTTTTCGGACGGGTCGCTGCGCAATCTCACCGCCGACGGCATTTCAGGCATCAGCGAGCAGACGATGCGCACGTATACGAGCGTGAACTGCCGCGATATCGACGGCGACGGCATCACCGAGGTGCCCTGCCCCGTCCAGCTCCCGTCCCACTCGACGACGGCGACGTACTGGGCGGTCGAGTGGTACGCCTACACGCACGGCGGCGTGCGGACGCTCGTCACGACGACCTTCCATGATAATACCGACGGCTGGTATCTCGTCCTGCCGGAGGAGTGGAGCGGGCGCGTCACCGTCCGGCGCGGCGACACCGTTTCGGGCGAGCGCACGATCGTCTTTTCCGAGCTGGGCGCCGGCGTCGCCGTCGTGGATATCCTGGAGATCGACACGCTGACCGGCGACGGCCGCGCGACGCGCGCCACGAAGAGCGGACGCTTTACGCTCATCAGCACCGACAGCGCCATTTACACGGCGCAGCTCCTCACGCAGGAGGGCTCGAAGCTCGGCGTGACGCAGGCATACGTCAAAGACAATTTCCATCTTATCTATTCCGATTGGCTTACTGAATAAAGGAGAACCCATGAAAAAAGTACTTGTTCTGGAGGACGAGGCCAGCATCCGGAGCTTCGTCGTCATCAACCTGCGGCGCTCCGGCTACGAGCCTATCGAGGCCGGCACCGGCGCGGAGGCGCTCGAGCAGCTCCGCCGCAATCCGGACACCAGGGTCGCGCTGCTCGATATCATGCTGCCGGATATGGACGGCTTTGAGGTCTGCCGGAAGATCCGCGCGTCCGACGCGCGCATCGGGATCATCATGCTCACCGCGCGGACGCAGGAGATGGACAAGGTGACGGGCCTGATGACCGGCGCCGACGACTATGTGACGAAGCCGTTTTCCCCCACGGAGCTGACGGCGCGCATCGACGCGCTCTACCGGCGCGTGGGCGACGAGACGGCCGACGCGGGCGAGATGACGCAGGGGCCTTTCGTCCTGAACGTCCGCAACAGGACGCTGGAAAAAAACGGCGAGCGCATCAAGCTGACGCAGGTGGAATACGCCATCATGAAGATGTTCATGGACAATCCCGGCCGCGCCCTCTCGCGGGAGGATATCCTGAACACGGTCTGGGGCAGGGATTATCTCGGCGAGCTGAAGATCGTCGACGTGAACATCCGGCGTCTGCGCATCAAGATCGAGGACGACTCCACGAACCCGTCGTATATCACGACGGTGTGGGGCTACGGCTATAAATGGGGCTTCTGATACGCTGAACGTTGACCGATGAGAGAAAGGAGGAGGGTCCGTGAAGCTGAATCTGTTCGGCGCGAGCGGCATCAAAAGGCGCTGGATGCTCAATAACGTCCTGGTATTCGCCGTCATCGTGGCGATCGCCGTCGTGACCTTTTCCTTCACCATCGCCGGCTACTATTACGACAATATGCAGCGCGGCCTGGAGACGCGGGCGAAGATAGCGGCCAATTTCTTCGCGGCCTATACGACGCGCTCCTCCGCCGAGTATTACGACAGGATATACAAATACACCAACGAATTCGACTCCGCGAGCACGATAGAGCTGCAATTCATCAACACCAGCGGCAACGTCGTCACCTCGTCCTACGGCTCCGCCGCCGGCGCTCACCCGGGGACGGACGAGATCGACAAGGTCCTGACGACCGGCGTCGTCCAGCCGTTCCGCGGGCGCGACCCGAACACGCATGAGCGGATCATGACGGTCTCCTCCCCGATGAAGTACACAGACGGGCGCGTCATCGGCGTCATGCGGTACGTGACGAGCCTGCGCGTCGTGGACAGGGAGATCGCCCTCTCCGTCGCGGCGGCGTTCCTCATCGGCGCGGCGATCGTGGGCATCGTCATCATCACGAACATGTTCTTCATCCGCTCCGTCGTCGAGCCGGTCAATGAGATCACGCACATGGCCCGGCGCATCGCGGACGGCAGCTACGGTATCCAGATATCCAAGAAGTACCGCGACGAGATCGGCGAGATGGTCGACGCCATCAACGAGATGTCCGTCAAAATAAGCCAGACGGAGAAGACGCAGTCGGAATTCATCTCCTCCGTCTCGCACGAGCTGCGCACGCCCCTCACGGCCATCACCGGCTGGGGCGAGACGCTTTTATACAGCGACAATCTGGACGCGGAGACGCGCAGCGGCATCGGCATCATGCTCCGCGAGGCGAGAAGGCTCACGAAGATGGTCGAGGAGCTGCTCGACTTCACGCGCATCCAGGACGGGCGCTTTACGCTGAACGTCCGCAAGATCGACGTGGAGGCCGAGCTGGAGGACTCCATCTACTCCTACCGCGAGCTGCTGCATCAGGAGAAGATCGAGCTGGAATACCTGCCGCCGGACGGCGAGATGCCTATGATAAACGGCGACCCGGACAGGCTGCGCCAGGTGTTCCTGAACATCCTCGACAACGCCGCGAAATACGGGCGCGAGGGCGGGCGGATCGTCGTGGAGATCGGCTCGGACGACAAATGGGTCTTGATCAAGATACGAGATTTCGGCCCCGGCGTGCCGGAGGAAGAGCTGGAGAACGTCAAAAAGAAGTTTTATAAGGGCAAAACGAAGGAGCGCGGCAGCGGCATCGGCCTCGCCGTCGTGGACGAGATCGTCAAGTACCATAACGGCACGCTGACGCTCGAAAACGCCGAGGGCGGGGGCTTGCTCGTCACCGTCAGGCTCCCGATAGAATGATCGTCAAAGGAGAACAGATGTCGGAAAAAGAAACAAGCTGTCCGTTCAGGACTTCGATAGGCGGCCAGGCGCTCATAGAGGGCATCATGATGCGCGGGCCCCGGAAGCAGGCCATCTCGGTGCGCAGGCCGGACGGAGAGATCGAAACGAAGGTGACGGAATTACACGCCGTCAAGGAAAAATACCCCATCCTCGGCGTGCCGATCATCAGGGGCGTGGCGGCGTTCTTGACGTCGATGGTGAACGGCGTGCGGGCCATCTCCTACTCGGCGTCCTTCCTGCCGGAGGACGAGCAGGAGGAGCCGTCGAAGCTCGATCTGTGGATCGAAAAGAAATTCGGCGGGGAAAAGGCGGAAAAGCTCATCACGGGCATCGCCGTCTTCATGGGCATCGCGCTGGCCGTCGTGCTGTTTTTCATGCTGCCGACGATCCTCACCGGCCTTGTCGGCCGCGCGGTGGAGAGCCGGGCGCTGCTGAATATCATCGAGGGCGTCGTGCGCATCGTCATCTTTCTCGCGTACCTGATCCTCGTCTCGAAGGTGGGCGATATAAAGCGCATCTGGCAGTATCACGGCGCGGAGCATAAGACGATCTTCTGCTACGAAAACCGCCTGCCGCTCACGCCCGAGAACGCGCGGAAGCAGTCGCGCTTCCACCCGCGGTGCGGCACGAGCTTTCTCTTTCTCGTGATGATCGTGAGCATCCTCGTCTTCTCCGTCGTGAGCTGGTCGAATGTATTCGTGCGCCTGGCGCTGCGCATCGTCCTCCTGCCCGTCGTCGTCGGCATCAGCTATGAGCTCATCAAGCTCGCGGGGCGGTACGACAATATCGCGACGCGCATCATCTCGGCCCCCGGCAAGGCGCTCCAGCGCGTCACGACGGCGGAGCCGGACGATTCGATGCTGGAGGTCGCCATCGAGGCGCTCAAGGCGGTCATCCCCGACGAAGAGGGAGCCGATATCTGGTGATAAAAGGACGAAAAACGTGTGAAAAAGTATAACGACGTTTATATGGCCCTGCGGAAGCGCTTCAAGGACGCGGGGATCGAGACCTTCGCGCTCGACGCGCGCCTCATCCTCGCCTCGGCGGCGGGGAAGACGCCCGCGGAGCTCGTGCGGGATATGAACCTCTACGTGAACGAGGATTTCGAGGAGAAGGTCGATAAGCTGGCCGAGCGCCGCTTACAAGGCGAGCATGTGGCGTATATCACGGGCGAGTGGGAGTTTTACGGGCTGCCCGTCGCCGTGACGACGGACGTGCTCATCCCGCGCATCGACACCGAGGTGCTGGCGGAAAAGGCCATCGAGCTCTTACGCGGCCGCGAGGAAGGGAAGCAGGTGCTCGACCTCTGCTGCGGCAGCGGCTGTCTCTCGGCCGCCATCGCCTCGCATGTCCCCGGCGTGCGCATCGTCGCGGCGGACATTTCGCTGCCGGCGCTTCGCGTCTGCCGCCAGACCGTGCTCAAAAACCGGTTGAGCCGCTTCATCGTCTGCATGGAGGCCGACGCGCTCCAAAGCCCGCCGATGCTCCTCGGACATTTCGATATGATCGTCTGCAACCCGCCGTACATCCCGACGGCGGAGATAGAGACGCTCGACCCGTCCGTGCGCGATTTCGAGCCGCACATGGCGCTTGACGGCGGCGCGGACGGACTGGATTTTTACCGCTCGATCACGGAAAAATGGACGCCGATCTTAAAGGACCGCGGCTGCATGCTGCTGGAGGTCGGAGAGGGGCAGGCCGAGGCCGTCGCCGCCATGATGCGGCAAAACGGGTTCGAGGCCGTCCGGACCTTCCCCGACACGGCGGGCGTACAGCGCGTCGTCGCCGGCGTCGTAATAGACAGGAGGAATTAAGATGGCTGACAGGAAAAAGACCGCCGTGGAAGCGCCTTCGCGCGCCGAGGACAAAAAGCAGGCCCTCGCCACGGCCATGGCGCAGATAGAGAGAAGCTACGGCAAGGGCGCCATCATGCGCCTCGGCGACGGGATGCAGGTGAATGTGGAGGCGCTGCCGACAGGCTCCCTGTCGCTCGACCTCGCGCTCGGCATCGGCGGCATCCCGAAGGGCCGCATCGTGGAGATCTACGGCCCCGAGTCCTCCGGCAAGACGACGCTCGCGCTCCATATGGCGGCGCAGGCGCAGAAGGCCGGCGGCGAGGCCGCGTTCATCGACGTGGAGCACGCGCTCGAGCCCGCCTACGCCCGCGCCCTCGGCGTCGATATCGAGAGCCTGCTCATCTCGCAGCCGGACTGCGCGGAGGACGCCCTCAACATCGTCGAGACGCTCGTGCGCTCCGGCGCGGTGGACGTGGTCGTGGTGGACTCCGTGGCCGCGCTCGTCCCGCGCACCGAGATCGAGGGGGAGATGGGCGATTCGTCCGTCGGCGTCGTGGCGCGGCTCATGAGCCAGGCGCTCCGGAAGCTCGCCGGCTGCATCTCCAAGACGAACTGCATCGTCATCTTCATCAATCAGCTCCGCGAGAAGATCGGCGTCATGTACGGCAACCCCGAGACGACGCCGGGCGGCCGCGCGCTCAAATACTTCTCCAGCGTCCGTATCGACGTGCGCCGCATCGAGACGCTCAAGAACGGCGCGGAGATGGTGGGCAACCGCACGCGCGCGAAGATCGTCAAGAATAAGCTCGCGCCCCCGTTTAAAGAGGCGGAGTTCGATATCATGTACGGCGAAGGCATCTCGCGCCTCGGCGAGATCATCGACCTCGGCGTGAAGCTCGGCATCATCGAAAAGGGCGGCGCGTGGTTCACCGTCGCCGGAGAGCGGATACAGGGGCGCGACGCCGTCAAGGAATTCCTGAAGGCCCACCCCGAGGTGTGCGACGCCATCGAGGAGGAGATACGCAGAAATTCCTTCAAGCTCATGTCGCCGCAGGCGCAGGTCGCGGCCCGCGCGGCCGGTCGGGCCGTGGACGTCTCGGCGGAGGATTTTGAAGACTGATGCTGCTCACCAAGATGACGCGCTCGCAGCGCTCGCCCGAGCACTGGTACGCCGAATTCGAGGA
>Ga0208297_1000633_pt1 | contig 59386 bp, 38 predicted proteins | sample LMS_cellobiose_e_FD_187367 | JGI IMG/M metagenome (GOLD analysis project Ga0208297, IMG submission 187367) | Rumen-fistulated moose microbial communities from Alaska, USA - LMS_cellobiose_enrichment (SPAdes) (version 2) | ecosystem: Host-associated > Mammals > Digestive system > Stomach > Rumen...
GTCTACACTATATCCATCTTCAATCATTTTGATGTACTTGATCCGATCGTCAAGAGTGTGCCTTTTTCGTTTCTTTGACATAACAAAACCCCGAAAGTTTTTTGTCTAACTTTCGGGGTTCATGTCAGAAGAGGTGGGCTGTTTCTTGTATCCTACTGACTGTCAGCGAGTCCGCCTCCAGCTCCCGCCGGGGGCAGGGAGGCCGAACCCACTGTCCGCAGCCTGCTCGAGGGCGGAGAGGGTACGGGGAAGCTTCTCTGCACCGGGCATCTTGACGGTGCGGACGACGGAGCCGCGAAGATTGCTGCGCCAGCCGCTGCTGTGCGTATAGTCCGGACGATAGGACCGTCCGGCATGCGGTGCGAGGACGGCGATCCCCAGCCGTTCGAAGACCAGGATGCCTTCTGCTGCGAAGTCCGCATAGGGTATTTCCGCCAGCGTGCGCAGCCAGGTTCCGTCTTCTTCGTAAAGAGAAAGGACAAGATGATAGCACTCGTCCGTTCCGTAAACGTCATCCACGGTGGCGTCGCTGCTTTTATAAACACGCTTGAGGCTGAGCCGGGCGGTGCGGGCATTGTGGGGACCCCAGTAGATGATCTCTTCGCCGCCCATGCTGAAATAAGGGTCGGAGAAGCGGTCCTCAAAGCGGCAAGCCAGGTTTTCGTAGAGTTCGACTTCCACTCCTTCTTTCCGGGAACGGACCGTGCAACTGACAATGTCGCCCATGTGGAAAGGGAACTGGAACAGCGGGTTGCGCATGGCATCGCGTTCCTTGTGGGCATATTGCCGGGAAGATTCCGGCGGCAGATAGGAAGTGACGCCGATGTTGTCGCCTTCGATGATGGCGAGGTGCCGTTCGGTAAAGGGCTGCAGTTCCCATAGCCTTTCCAGATCGGCAGAGCGGATGCCCAGACCGCCGTAGATGTCGGAATGGTCCAACGACCGGTAACCGCTGAGCGAGAGGGTAAAGGAGGCTATATCCAACGCATTCGGGTCATTGAAGATCATCCAGCGCTCCTGGCCTTCCGCCACGTACACAACTCCTTCGTTGCACTCAGCTTCCAGATATCCCCAGCGGGAGACTTCTTCGACCTGCGTACCGTCGGACTCATAGAGAAGCGCTTTCAACGTATAGAGCTGCCTGCCAAGCGGATCTTCCATCGTATCGGGTGTTCCGGCTTCGGCAATGAAAGGCTCCAGCCGCAGGAAACGGCCATAGCCCCAGTCAAGCCGCAGGTCGCGGCACGAAGCGGTCCGGGAGGAACGCATCTCCATCTGCTTGACCTGGTTGCGATGCAGGCGGACGCCGATGCATCCGCTGTGCCAGGCCGCGGCGCGGACGGGATCGTCCATCGGATCATAAGGGGTGACGGCGCCGGGATGGCGGAAGGTTTCTCCGCGGTGGAGGTCTGCATCCCAGGTAGTCCTCGTAAAGTCCGTACCCAGCGTATGGAAATGGTTGCCCGAATGGGAAATGGCCAGGAACTCGAAGGGGAGCAGGACCTCGCCCGTATCGCTTACGACGCCGGTCAGGCCGGTGAGGGCTGATTTTGCAATGCCCGTTCCATTGCTGAAACTGGGCGCGGAGAGGAACTGGGGCGCGAAAAGTTCTGTCCCATCCATCTCGTAAACGCTCCAGAGCAGCGAGCCTTCCAGCCATTCATCCCGCGCGGGACGCTGGGCCGTGATCAGGCCGCCATTCTTGGGAATGTTCACCGAATGGCAGTCGACCGGGATAATGATCCGGCCGGATCGGTCGGCAACCCCGCGCAGTTTCGTACGGCCTTCCTTGCGCATGACCTCGCAGAGGCCGTTCTTGTCAAATTTCTTGATATCGTCATATTCGGCGGGCAGGATCAGTTCCCCGGTTTCGTCGATCAGGCCCTTGTAGCCGTCGATGGTCACTTCCGCGAAACCGTCGTTGAAACGCGAGGCGCCGTCGAAGCGGGGTTCGATCACCCAGGTCTTGTTCTTGGCCTGATAGCCGTATTTTTTCGTCTGCTTGTCCCGGACGGGCTTGAGGTCCTGGGCGGCAATGGGCAGTGCGACAAGCGCTGCCAGCAGGCAAAGAAGGATGGTTTTGGTTTTCATACCCTAAAAGATTGCATAAGCGGCAAAACCGACGATGAGGGCGACGATGCAGTTGATGATCTTGGCACGTAAGAATGCCTTTTTGGATTCGGCCAGCAGGGGCAGGGAGGCGTGGCCGTCCTGCGAGATGCAACTGGCGATGAGTACAGGAGCCGGAACGACACCTGCCGCGAAAAGCGTGACGAAAATCAAATGCGGCCCGGATTCGGGGATGATGCCGATGAGCGTGGCCAGCAGGATCATCAGCGGAATGTTGGCGCTGATCCAGGTGCTGACATCCACCAGTTCCGTGATGAATCCCAGCGCAATGAGGACGCCGAAGGTCCAGGCGAAGATCTTGGGCACGTGGCGGACGATGATGTGATGCCACAGATGCTCTTCCACGAAGTGGTCGGAACCGAATGCCGCGACGCCGAGCATAATGACGCTGATGGCGGCGAAAACCATATTCATCCAGTCTTCACTCAACAGGTTGAAGCCGCCGTGTTCAGGCTCTTCCATGCCTTCGTGCTCGTGTTCGAGCATGCCGCTGGCCAGCGCATAAATATAGAGGCCGATGCCGAGGAAAAGGATGGCCCTTTTCCAGGTGAAGAAATGCCGCTGCTTCTTTTCCCCTGCTTTCTTGGAAGTTCCGTGTTCGTGTTTCTCGTGGATATCTTCTTCGTGGAGATTCAGCTCGTCGCAGGACTTCAGCGTGTAGGGCTTCAGGCCGAGTTTCGGTCCGACATAGTCGATCAGGACGCCTGTCACGATACCGATGACCAGGATCAGAGCGGAGATCCAGAGCGCCTTGCCGGGGAAGAGCGTCAACATGACGAAGGCTTCGTCGCCGGAAGTGGCGATCAGCATCGCTACGAGAGCGCCGAAGCTGATCATTCCGTGTGAAAAGAGCGAAACCGAAGCGAATCCGCCCATGCAGCCCGGGATCCATCCCAGCAGCGCGGAGATCACGATCTGCCCGAATTTCGAACCGCGAAGCCGCGTGAAAAAACGTCCGCCCGAAGAGATGTTCAGGCTTTCAATCATCAACATCATCATCACCACCATGCCGGTGATGAGCACGGCCGCACGCAGGGCGTCCAACAAGATATCGGCTATATCCATTTGTTAACCTTGTCCTTGTGAAGGTACTTTGATAAAACCGTCGGAAGGATTCCAGGCGGTGTGTTTCAGGGTGCGGACGAAGATCATCCCGCCGCAGCGGATGTAGAGTTTCTGTCCCGTGAAGCAGAGGGCGCTGATCGTTCGGGAGGGGAGGTTGAGAATGGCTCGCACGCGGCCGTTCTGGTCGCAGACCTGGATGCCGAAAGGCGTGGCCACGTAGAGGTTGCCCAGCGTGTCGAAGGCCAGGTCGCGGGCGATGGGCCCTTCGAGCGCGTGGTTGTCGGGATTATGGAGCCAGTAGAACTGTTCCTGGGCAGAGCGGGCTCCGTCTTTTCCGACCAGTACACAAAGCAGCCAGTTGGAATCGTCTTCCACGCTCACTTCCAGTTTGCCGGAAGGGTAGAGAAGCGTTGTGACAGGATGATGCAGGCGGTTGCGCACGGCACCGGGAACCTCGTCCGGAGCGAGCAGCATCCAGCCCGATTCGTGCGCATCCCCCGTGCCGAGCAGCGACTGGAGCATATCGTTGCGGGACTCTCCGGCCTTGACGGGCGCGGGCCAGCCTTTCCAGAGCCAGCGCATCGCGTCGGGGAACATCTTGGTACCGTGCCAGATACTGTGGCCGCCGCGGTCCCAGTGGGCGATTTCCTCGTAGCCTGCGAAATCGAGTGCGGACTCCATCAGCAGGTTCTGTTCCCACCACTCGCCGAAAAGGGGGTTCCAGGCATCTTTCATCCCGTCCTGCAGGAAAATGCGCAACGGTTTGGGCTCGTACTTGCGCAGAAGGGCAGGGTATTCGTTTCCGCCCCGCATCGCGACATAAGTTCCCACCGAGCTATAGACGCGGTGGAAGAGGTCGGGCCGGAAGAAGGCGGCGGAGAAGGCGGCGATGCCGCTGCTGCTGGCGCCGCAGATGGCCCGGTCGTCGGGATTGTGCGACAAGCGTACCCGCCGGCCGTCGGGCGTGACTAGTTGTTCGACCATCGGAAGGATTTCCTCTTCGAGGAAACGGGCAAATGTCCCGTCGGTGCGGTCGAACTCGTTGCTGCGGTTGTAGCGCAGCACTTGTCCGTCTTCGTCATAAGTGACCCCAGGCTGGACGAATACCCCGATGGTCACCGGCATCTGGCCGCTGGTGATCAGATTGTCCAGCACCGTGGTAGCATTGAAAAGGATGCCGTCCAGGCCCACAAGCAGGCAAGCAGGCGTGGATCCGTCATACTGAACGGGCACATAGACCTGCCACTCCCGCCGCGTCTGGGGGTAGATTTTCGAGTCGGAGAATTCTCCCTTGAGAATCAATCCCTTGAGCGAATCCGCCACTGGAGCGAAAGCCGGATCATCGGGATACTGCGCATTGTGCCGGAGCTCTTGCGCCACAGACGTCCCGACAGACAAGACGGTCAGGCAAACGATGAAAAGCAAACGTTTCATGATAATTCTTTGGCATAGCATCTTGCACGCTTGTGGAGGCGGTTTTCGAAGCGATTCCACATATTCTGGACACTGTTGTTGTCTTCCAGCTCACGCGTCGATTCGAGGTACTTGATCCCGTAGCTGTGGATGGCAGGCGCTACCTTGTCGAAGATCATCGCATTGAGCCCCTTGTTCTTGTACTGGTCCGAGATGCCGATCAGCAGCAGGTCCACCGTGTCGTTGTGTCTGAGCGCGTGCAGGATGTGCCGGAAACCGAAGGGAAAGAGTTTTCCCTTGCACTTCTGCATCGCCTTCGAAAGCGAGGGGATGCTGATTCCGAAGGCCACCACCTGGTCGCTCTCGTCGAGGATGATCGAGACGAAGTCCGTGTTGAGGTTCGGAACGAACTGATGGATCAGGTCGTCGATCTGTCCTTCCGACAGTTCCGAGAACCCATGGATGTCACGATAGGTCTCATTGAGCACTCTCGCGCACTGCGGGAAGTAGGACACCATCTGCTTCTTGGTCCGGATGTCGGCCTGGTGCAACTTGTAGCGCGTGGCGATGAGTTTGGCGGGGCGGCTGAACCACGTTTCGATGTCGTCGGGCATCAGGATCTGGTATTCCACCCAGTCCGTGTCCTTGGCGTAGCCGCGACGCAGCAGCTGCGGTTCATAGTAGGGGAAGTTGTACTTGCCGTAAGCCGTCGGCAACTCGTCGAATCCGGCCACCAGGACGCCGGATGCGTCGAACTCGAGGAAGCCGAGCGGTCCGTTCATGACCTTCATCCCTTTCTCGCGCGCCCAGGCTTCCACCGTGTCGAAAAGTGCGTCGACCACCGTGTCGTCGTCGATGAAGTCCATGAAGCCGAACCGGGCGAAATCGACCCCCATCTTCTGGTTGTACTGGTGGTTGATGATGCCGGCGATACGGCCCACGATGGCCCCTTTCTCATTCCGGGCCAGCCAGTACTTGCCTTCGCAGAATTCGAAAGCATGGTTCTTCTTCGGGTCCAGGACATCGCGGTCCCCGCTTTCGAGCGTAGGTACATAGTAGGGATTGTCCTTGTAAAGTGCGTTCGGATAATGCACGAACTGCCGGAGGTCTTTCTTTGTAACTACTTCCTGAATAGTAACTTTCATGGGTTTAGGTATCTATTGTTTCATTGTTTTTCTGCCTCTTCGCGCAGGGCCTGGCCGGTCCAGGTGCCGGTCTTGGCAAGGTCTTCGGGTGTTCCTTCGAAGACCACCTCGCCGCCTTCATCTCCGGCGTCGGGCCCCAGGTCGATCACCCAGTCGGCTGCACGGATCACGTCGAGGTTGTGTTCCACCACTACGATGGAGTGACAGCGGTCGATCAGGGCGTTGAACGCCTTGAGCAGTTTCTCGATGTCGTGGAAATGCAGGCCCGTGGTCGGTTCGTCGAAGATGAACAGGATCGATCCCCTCGCATCGAAATCCTTGCCCAGGAACGAGGCCAGCTTGATGCGCTGGCTCTCGCCTCCGCTGAGCGAGCTGCTGCGCTGGCCCAGGCTGAGATAGGACAGGCCCACATCGACCAGCGGCTGCAGCCGTTCGGCGATGCGGCGGGCCATCGGGTCGGGCTGGGATCCGAAGAAGGCGATGGCCTCCTCCACACTCATGTCGAGCACCTCGCTGATGTTCTTGCCTTGGTATTTCACTTCCAGGATGTCGCTTTGGAAACGTCGTCCGCCGCAGGCCTCGCAAACCATCTCCACGTCGGCCATGAACTGCATCGGGATGCGGATCACGCCTTCACCCAGGCATTCGGGGCAGCGCCCGCCGTCGATGTTGAACGAGAAATGGGAATGGCCATAGCCGTTCATCTTGGCATAAGGCTGTTCGGAAAAGAGCTTGCGGATATCGTCGTACACCTTCAGATAGGTGACGGGGTTTGAACGCGAACTCTTTCCGATCGGGTTCTGGTCGATATATTCGATGGAGGAGACCTTGCCCAGGTCGCCCCGGAGTTCCTTGAAGATGCCGGGCTTGCTGCCCACCTGGTTGAGATGGCGATAGAGGGCGGGGTAGAGGATGTCGCCCACCAGCGAACTCTTGCCGCTGCCGCTTACCCCGGTGACGACAGTCAGACAGCGGAGCGGGAAGCGGACGGAGATGTTCTTCAGGTTGTTTTCCCGGGCGCCGACGACTTCGACGGCATACTTCCAGCTGCGCTTGCGGGCGGGGACCGGAATCGTCCTTGCCCCCGACAGGTAGTCGAGCGTCAGGGAATGGGCACCAGTGCGGAGTCCGTCGGCGATCGTGCCTTGATAGACGACGCGGCCGCCGCCGTTGCCGGCTAACGGGCCGATGTCGATGAGCTGGTCGGCTGCCTCGATGATGTGGCGGTCGTGTTCCACCACGATCACCGTGTTGCCCAGGTCGCGGAGCCGCAGCAGCACGCCGATCAGGCGCTGGGTGTCGCGCTCGTGCAGGCCGATGCTCGGCTCGTCGAGGATGTACATCGAACCGACCAGGTTGTTGCCCAGCGAACTGACCAGGCTGATGCGCTGGCTTTCACCGCCGCTGAGCGTGTTGGAGGCACGGCTCAAGGTGAGGTAGGACAGTCCGACATCGCAGATGTATTGCAGGCGGGAACGGATCTCGCGCAGCGGGCGTTCGGCCACCGTTCGGTCGTAGTCATCGAGTTCGAGCCGGTCGAAAAAGACAGACAGCTCGCCGACCGGCATCGTCATCAGTTCGTGGATGTTCTTCCCGCCGACCTTGACGTAGAGCGCTTCGGGCCGAAGGCGCGATCCTCCGCAGGCATGGCAGGTGGTCTTGCCCGAATAGCGGCTGAGCATATATTTGTACTGGATCTTGTAGCGCTGGCTCTCGACCCATTTGAAGAAAGGCGTGATGCCGGTGCAGTATTCGTTGCCTTCCCAGAGCACTTTCTTCTGTTCGGGCGTAAGCTCGATATACGGCTTGTGGATGGGGAAGTCGAACTTGTAGGCGTTCATCACCAGCTCTTCGTTGAGCTGCTTCATCATCTCGCCCCGCCAGCAGGCGATGGCGCCCTGATAGACGCTCAGGGTCGGATCGGGGATGACGAGGCCTTCGTCGATACCGATGGTTTTGCCGTAGCCCCCGCAGACAGGACAGGCGCCGAGCGGGCTGTTGTAACTGAACAGATGTTCGGTAGGTTGTTCGAAGCGCATGCCGTCGGCTTCGAAGAGATTCGAGAAGTTGCGGAAGCCTGCGTTCTGGTTCCAGACACACAGGTAGCCGCCGCCCTGGGCGAAGGCGGTCTGGACTGAGTCGAGGGCGCGGCTTACGGTATCTTCGTCGTCGTCGACCGTCAGGCGGTCGACGAGCAGGAGCCATTCGTCCTCAAAATCCGCGATATGCTGCAAGGCCTCTTCCATCTTGGCCATACGGCCGTCGCGCGTGGCCAGGCGCGTGAAACCTTCTTCCTTGAGATTGAGCAGTTTTTCGACCTTGCGGTCTTCCTTCCAGCGGATGTCGGCCAGGATCAGGGCCGTGGATCCTTTCTCGAGGGTGGTCAGATAATCCACGACGTTCTTGGCCGTGTCGCAGCGCACTTCCCGTCCGGAAACCGGGGAATAGGTCTTGCCGATCCGGGCGAAAAGCAGGCGCAGATGGTCGTAGATTTCGGTGCTGGTGCCCACGGTCGAACGGGGATTGCGGGTGCCGGTCTTCTGCTCGATGGCGATGGCCGGCGGGATGCCCGTGATCAGGTCGACGTCGGGCTTGCTCATACGGCCGAGGAACTGGCGGGCGAAGGAGGAGAGGCTTTCGGCAAAGCGGCGCTGCCCTTCGGCGAAAAGGGTGTCGAAAGCCAGCGAACTCTTGCCGCTGCCCGACAGGCCGGTAATCACGACCAGTTTTCCCAGCGGAATGTCGATGTCGATGTTCTGCAGGTTGTTAACCCTGGCGCCTCTTATGTGTATCTCCTTTTTCTCCATCTTTTTTCTTGGGTTTCCAGCGGACCTCGATCATCCGGTAAGGATAATTCTCCCGCAAGCGGGTTGCGTTGGGGCAGTTTTCCCGGTGGATCTTGATGCCGTCGCGGATGGTGACGAAGCCGAAGATCGGGTCACCGTAGGCGGGCATGCAGCACTTGGCGAGCTTGAGTTCCACGCCGGAGAGTTTGCGGTCGATCAGGAAGTCGCCGCTCGAAGCGGTCAGCTCCGTGGTCTTTTCGGGATGCTCGGATCCCGAGGTCCGCGATTCAGCGGCCTGCAGGGCATCCAACTTGCCCTGAAGGTATTCCTTGACGGCCGCCACGTCGAACTGGCTGTCGCCGATGGCGCCGAAGAACTCGTTGATATTGCCGAACTTGTATCTCTTTGCCAGCGAGTGCAGGTCGGAGTCGGTGATGACCAGCTTCCAGTTCTTGAGCCGGCGCGCCAGCAACTCTTTTCCGGCGGCTGCACGCGCGTTTTCCTCTTCCTTGAGTTTCTGTTTGATCTTGCTGCGGGCCTTCGACGAGACCACGAAGTTCAGCCAGTCGGCCGTGGGCTTCTGGTTCTTGCTGCTGATGATTTCGACCACGTCTCCGGTGTGGAGCTTCTCACGGATCGAGCACATCTTGCCGTTGACCCGGGCTCCGGTGCAGCGCAGGCCGAGATTCGAGTGGATCTCGAAGGCGAAGTCGAGCACGGTGCTGCCTACGCGCAGTTGCCGCAAGTCGCCGGTGGGGGTATAGACCAATAGTTCCTGGAGTGCGATCGAGGCGTGTTCGTATTTCTCCTCCTCGTCGCCGCTCTGCATCAGCTCCCGCACCTTTCCCAGCCATTCGTTGAGCCGGTCGCCGCCGCCCTTGATGCCCTTGTAGGACCAGTGGGCGGCGCCGCCTTGTTCGGCGTTGTAATCCATCCGCGTGGTCCGGATCTGCACCTCGACGGGCATTCCTTCCTTCGTCTGCACGGTCGTGTGGAGCGATTCGTAGCCGTTGTCGCGCGGCTTGGAGATCCAGTCGCGGAGCCGGTTCGTATCGGGCTCGTATTCTTCCGTGACCAGGGAATAGACCTTCCAGCAGAGCGCTTCCTCGACTTCGTGGACCGGTTCGCAATCGATGATGAAGCGCATGGCGAACAGGTCGTACACCTTGTCGAAGCTGATCTGCTGCTTCTGCATCTTCTTCCAGATGGAGTAGGGACTCTTGGTACGGGCTTTCAGGGTATACCGGATGCCTTCGCGGTCCAGCTTGTCCTTGAGCGGATTGACAAAGTTCCGTACCAGGGCTTCGCGCTGCGGTTCCGTGTCCTTGATCTTGCGCACGATCTCCTTGTAGCGCTCAGGCTCGGTGAATTTGAGGAAGATGTCCTCCATCTCGCTCTTGATGCGGTACATGCCCAGCTGGTGGGCGAGCGGGATATAGAGCATCATGGTCTCCATGAGCTTCTTCATGCGCTTCGCGGGCGGCAGGATGCTGATGCTGCGCATCACCTCGAGGCGGTCCGCCAGCTTGATCAGGATCACGCGCGGATCGGTGGAGTAGGAGATGATGAGCTTGCGGTAGCGCTCTTCATCGAGATTGGCCTGCTGCAGCTGGACGTTCGAGATGTTGTTGAGTCCCTCGACGATCTCGATGATGTCGTGGGGATACTCCGCCCGGAAGGATTCCAGCAGCGAGGTATGGTTGAGTTCGCTGGGTTGGCTGGCCTGGAAGCGGTTCGCTTCGTGGAGCAGGGTGGCTACCACGGCATCGGAGCGCAGGCCGATCTCCCGACAGAGGATATGGGCGACGGCGAGCGGATGTTCGATGAAGGGATGACTGTTGCTGCGCATCTTGCCCCGCAGGGCCTCCTCTGCGGCTTCATAAGCCGAGAGTACCATCCGTTTCTCCTTGTCCGAGAAGAGGGTCAGGATATCCTGTAATTTTCTGGGCGTATTCATCTTCTGTTTCCGGCTATGGTTTCCAGGGCACGCATTTCGTCGCGCCAGCGGGCGGCTTCGAGGAAGTCGAGCGCGGCCGCGGCGCTTTCCATCTTCTTGCGGGCGGCTTCGACGGCCGTCCGGAGCTGGGCCGCATTCATCCGGGCGACCACCGGGTCTTCTTCGAGGAAGCGGACTTTGTCTTCCATCGGTTCGATATAGGCGTTGCGCACGGGGACGGCACTGCGTGCCGAAGTACCTACCTGCGTGGGCACGATGCCGTGCTCCTCGTTGTAGGCCATCTGTTTGGCGCGGCGCCGGTTCGTAGCGTCGATGGTCGTTTGCATCGACTCCGTGATCTTGTCGGCATACATGATCACGCGGCCGTTGACGTTGCGGGCGGCACGGCCCGCCGTCTGGGTGAGGCTGCGGTCTGAGCGGAGGAAACCCTCCTTGTCGGCGTCGAGGATGGCCACGAGCGATACGCTGGGCAGGTCGAGGCCTTCGCGCAGGAGGTTTACGCCCACCAGCACGTCGAAGCGTCCGGCCTTGAAGTCGTCGAGGATCTCCACGCGCTCCAGCGTGTCGACGTCGGAGTGGATGTAACGGGTGCGGATGTCGAGCCGCGTGAGGTATTTCTCCAGTTCTTCGGCCATGCGTTTGGTGAGGGTGGTCACCAGCACCCGCTCGTCCTTTTCGGCGCGGATACGGATCTCTTCCAGCAGGTCGTCGATCTGGTTCTGGATGGGACGGACATCGATCGGCGGGTCGAGCAGCCCCGTGGGCCGGACGACCTGTTCCACGACTTCGCCGCCGGTCTGTTCCAGTTCGTAGTCGCCGGGCGTGGCACTCACGTAGAGTTGCTGGCCGACCAGGTCTTCGAACTCGTCGAAACGGAGCGGGCGGTTGTCCGCAGCGGCTGGCAGGCGGAAGCCGTATTCGATAAGGGTCTGTTTCCGGCTGCGGTCGCCGCCCGACATGGCGCGGATCTGCGGAATCGTCACGTGGCTCTCGTCGATGAAGGTCAGGAAATCGGCCGGGAAGTAGTCGATCAGGCAGAAGGGGCGCATGCCGGCGCTGCGGCCGTCGAAGTAGCGCGAGTAGTTCTCGATGCCGGGGCAGTAGCCCACTTCCCGGATCATTTCCAGATCGTATTCCACGCGGGTCTTCAGACGCTTGGCTTCCAGATGTTTACCGATTTCCTCGAAATAGGCGCACTGCTGCATCATGTCGTCCTGGATGGTGGCGATGGCGCTGCGGGTACGCTCTTTCGTGGTGACGAAGTTGTTGGCCGGGTAGATGGAGATCTCGCTGAGGAATTCGAGCGTGGCGCCGCTCACCGGGTCGATGGTTTCGATGGTTTCGATCTCGTCGCCGAAGAAGACCACGCGGCAACCGTAATCGCCGTAGGCAAGGTAGATGTCCACGCTGTCGCCTTTCACGCGGAAAGTCCCGCGCTTGAATTCGGATTCGTTGCGGGAATACAGTGCGTCGACCAGGGCGTAGAGGAATTTTTGGCGGCTGAGTTTCTGGCCGGTTTCTACGTGGACGGTGGTCTCGTGGAAATCGTCGGGATTGCCGATGCCGTAGAGACAGGAGACGGAGGAGACCACGATCACGTCACGGCGTCCGGAAAGCAGGGCTGAGGTGGCGCTCAGGCGTAATTTCTCGATTTCGTCGTTGATGCTCAGGTCTTTCTCGATGTAGGTATCGGTGGTCGGGAGATAGGCTTCGGGCTGGTAGTAATCGTAGTACGAGACGAAATATTCCACCAGGTTCTTGGGGAAGAAGTTCTTGAATTCACTGTAGAGCTGGGCGGCGAGGGTCTTGTTGTGGCTCAGGATGAGGGTGGGACGGCCCAGTTGCGCGATGACGTTGGCCATCGTGAAGGTCTTGCCCGATCCCGTGACACCCATCAGCGTGGTGGCAGGGTTCCCCGAGCGGATCGATTCGACGATCTGCCGGATGGCCTCCGGCTGGTCGCCGGTGGGCTGGTAAGGTGCCGTCAGCTCAAAATCCATAGGTTCTCCTGCTCCGCTCAGCTCCGCTAAACATTATTTCTTTCCTTTCTTATTGCTGTTCGAGGTGGTTCTTCCGCAGGCTTCGGAGACGGTCTGGAGGTATTCTTCGAGGCCGGCGACGACTTTTTCAGCGATTCTCTGGTGGGTAGCCGGGTCGGCCAGCATCTCTTCTTCGGGGAGGCTGCTCATGAAGAGGCATTCTACCAGGGCGTTCGGGTATTCGGTCGGTGCGTTGAGCGAGAAGTTGAAATTGCCCGTCAGGCCAAAGTTGGGCACACCCAGTTCAAGCATATGCTTGAGGAGCGTGGCGGCCAGGTCTCGGTTGGTAATGTGCTTGTAGTAAGTGCTGGTGCCCATCGGGGTAAAAGGCGAGCCGCCGGCATTGTTGTGGATCGAGAGCAGCAGGTCGATGTTGCCGTCCAGGAAGATCTTCTTGCGCTCGGGCATCGACAGGTTGACGTCTCCGACACGGCTCAGGACGACTTTGGCGCCTTTCTTCACCAGGAGTTTCCGGATCTCGTTGACGATGCGCAGGTTGACATCGCTCTCCTTGATGCCGGTCGCGCTCACGGCACCGGGAAGCTCTCCGCCGTGGCCGGCGTCCAGTCCGATGGTGAGGCCTTTGAGGGAGAGGTCTTTCGGCGTATGCTTGACTTCGATGACCAGGGCGTTGCCGTCGTAGTGGACGCTGTAGCCCCAGCAGTATTTCTCCTTGAGCTTGATGACGAGCCGGAGCACGTCGCTGTCGACCTGCTGGAGGTCGACGTACTCGACCATGCCCAGTTCATTGTACTGGGTGACCCAGTTGCTGTTGTTCATCGCCCCGAAGACATCCACGTTGATCGTGGTCGGATCGAGCGAGGTCCGGGATGCATAGGGGAGCCGTTCCGGAAGGGCGAGTCGGATGCGGTCGACACCGCCGGGATTGGATATGCCGATATTGTTCGTATTGACGGTGTGGCTGCTGCGCGGGCTCAGTTCCACGTCTTCCTGGTGGATGTAGGCAAAACGGTTGGCCGAGAGCTGAACCTTGTAGAGGTCGTCGATGGCACCGACTACCTTGAGCACGATGCCCGGGTCGAGGAAGCCCATCTTCGAACCGCCGAGGCGGTCGCCGCCCGAACCGTACTGGAGATAGGCCATCTCCTTGGTCTGCACATAGAACAGGCGGTCTTCCACTTGCGACTGCGGAGCGGCAGCCGGGGCTGGGTTCCTACGGGCGTCGTAGAAGAGGTTGAACTGCTGCGTCTCGACGTTCGAGCCCTTGATCAGCGTGACCTCGATGGGATTGTCACCGGGCTTGAGTGTCAATTGTTTACCGAATGCGCCGGTCTTGTAGACCTTGACTTGTTCGCCGTTGATGGCGGCCAGGATGCCGGGGTCGGTGATGCAGATCAGATTGTACCGGCTGTTGGTGACGGTGTCTCGGCTGGAGGCCGGGGCCCGGCGGAAAGCGATGTCCGCCGAAGCGTTTGTCGTGGCGCAAAGCAGGAAGGTTGCAACTAATAGAAAGAATCTATTCATGAGTGTATAATTAAACTCTCAAAGATATAAAAAAAACCGTATCTTTGACGAACCTGTTTAACCGAAATGATGAGCTAGTACCGATGAGAAAGGATATTTATCTGGCCGGCGGCTGTTTTTGGGGCGCCGAGCATTTCTTCCAGCAGATCGACGGCGTTGTCCTGACGGAGGTAGGCTTCGCCAACGGGCATACGCCGGATCCCACCTACAAGGAAGTCTACACCGACACGACGGGCTATGCCGAAACCGTACACATCCAATACGACACAGAACGGGTCGGACTCCGGTTCCTGCTGCGTATGTTCTTCAAGGCCATCGACCCGACCTCGCTCAACAAGCAGGGAGAAGACGAAGGAACCCGCTATCGCACAGGCATCTATTACACCGATTCCGCTGATCTGCCCAAGATTCGCAGTGTCTTCGACGAGGTTCAGCGCCAGATGAAGGCTCCGGTTGTCGTAGAAGTTGAACCGCTGCAGAATTTCTACCGCGCGGAAGACTATCACCAGGACTACCTGAATAAGAACCCCGACGGCTACTGCCACCTTCCTTTCGAACTGTTCCAGTTCGCCAGGAATGCGAAGCCGGAGACGGACGAATAAACCGGCAGGCCTCATCCGATGAAAGTAAGAAAAGCACAGAAGGGAGACCTGCCGCTCATCCTGCAGATCCTGGACGATGCCCGTGCCAAGATGGTGGCTTCGGGCAACCCGAACCAATGGCCTGTCGGCTATCCTCCCGTAGAGACGGTCGAACGCGATCTGGCGCTGGGTGTGGGCTATATGGTGGAAGATGACGGAGAACCGGTCGGCTACTTCGCGATGGTCGCTTCGCCCGATCCGACTTATTCCCGGATCTACAACGGCGCCTGGCTCGATGATGAGCCCTATTACGTCCTTCACCGAATCGCCTCCAAAGCCGGGGCGCACGGCGTGATGGCCGCCGTCATGGAATATGCCTTGTCGGTTTCGGAGAGCCTGCGCATCGATACGCACGCCGACAACCGGATCATGCAGCACAATGTCCTCAAATACGGGTTCCGCTACTGCGGCGTCATCTACCTGGCTAATGGCGACCCGCGTCTGGCTTATCAGCTTCCACGCGCTGCAAGTGGGTCTGCTCGGTGAGTTCCAGCGGATCCGTGTTGAATCCTTCGATCTTCAACGTATAGGCGAACGGGCTGTCCGGAAGCAGATCCAGCGTAAGGGTCTGCGTCTGGCCGGGCATCAGGTGGATATAATTGTCCGACCACATGGCCGGCAGGATCCTTTCTCCATCGTAATCCCGTGCGCTGAGATGCAGCATCAGGGCCGGCGAAGAAGCGGGATTCGCAATCGTGGCCACATAGCAGTTCCTGTCGATATCCCAGCGAAAGTCCCCTTGAAGGGCAACTTTCGGCAAGGTGTTTATAATCTGGAGATTATCTTCTTTTTGCGGCAGTACGTAGTCATTGTGTGACAGGCATTGCTCTCCCTCGAAAAGGTCCAGCCTGAGGAAGCAAACGCCGGCGGAGACCGTGTCATCCGGGGCGAATCCTGCGGCAGCGAAATCCAAATCTTCGAAAAGGGGAGTCGTGCTGTCTTCTGGCGCGTCGATCGTCGCAGAACGCGTGGATACAGACTTACCCTGCAGGTCGAAAAGCGTGGCTTCTGCTCGCAGGGCAGTGTGTGCGCCTGCGCTGTAGTTGACCACTTCCACGCATCGGGCTAACGGATTCCACTGGATGTGGACCGGTTCGCAGGCCTTGCGGCAGGCGTAGTAGGAAGCCGGCGTGTCGAGGAACCAGTCGTAGGTGCAGAAAGCCATCGAAGGCCAGGCCGGATGGCTCATCCAGAGCAGGAGGCCGCGGCGGTACTTGCTGCGGCTCTCGAACAACGAGCGGTAGCCCTCGTAGTTGACCCATTGTGCGCGGGAGGCGAAGGTCTCGGCATTGAAGGAAGGTCCAAAGAAGGCATTGACGGCGTCGATGAAGGTCTGGCCTCGCTGGGCGCTTTCCAGTGCGAAGTCGTGGATGCCCCACATCCGGGACGGCGGCCAAGCTTCATCGGCCTTCATGATTCGAATAAGGCTTTCATACTCAGGGAAGTTTGGCATGCCGCGCTCGCTGTGGAATAGGACAGATTCATTCTTGTACCAGGCAATCTGGTCGAGCTGCCAGTAGGCCTTCGAAGGGAGACGGTAATAAGGGCCGCGGCCGGAAACGATGTCGTCGGCGGAGGAGGAGAGGTAGAAACTCTCCGGGTTCTCGCGTCCAACCAACGCGCGCAGCGCCTTGTCGAGCGAGGCAGGCGGATAGCCTTCGTTGCGGCCGCACCAGAGCAGGAGGCTGGGGTGGTTGCGGATGCGGAGAAGGGTGTTTTCGGCGTTGGCCATGAACATCGCCTCATCGTCGGGATCCGGCCCGTCGGCGGGATTGGCAAGCCAGAAATCCTGCCAGACGAGGATGCCGTAGCGGTCGGCTGCCTCGTAGAATTCATCGTCGCCGATCATGCCGACCCAGTTTCGGACAAGGTTAAAGTTTTCGTGTCGATGAAGCGCCATTGCGCGCTCATAATCAGCCTTTTTGTAGCGAAGATTGCTTTCACTGAAACCCCAGTTTCCACCGCGGCCGACAAGCCGTCGGCCATTGATCCAGATACGTAGATTGCCCTCGGAGGCCGAGTAGGTAATCTGTCGTACGCCGGACTGGAAACGGACGGAGTGACTGTTGCCCGCCCTCATTTCCACGTCATACAGATAGGGTTCGCCGTAGCCATTTGGCCACCAGAGATGCGGGTTCTCGAGCAGGATCTCCGTGCGCACGGGCCGCGATTCACCCGCAGAAAGCGAGACGGATTCGCGGAAAGGAACCTCGCCGAAACTGCCTTCCCAGACGGTTTCCACGGGATGTGAGGATTCATTGACCAGCAAGGCGCTCAACGTGATGCGGGCCTGCGTGGTGTCGAATATGGGCGGAAGGGATTCCAGGGCCGAGAAACGACTGACTGCGTTGGGGTTGAGAATGCGCACCGGACCGTGTCGTTCCAGCCATACGTCGTTCCAGATACCCATGTTGCGGCCGCGGATGGTGGGAATCCAGTCCCAGCCGATCGAAGCGTGGAAGGTGGGGTTGTCGCCGCCCAGCGTACCTCCGTTCGGGGCACAGCGTGCCTGGGTATTCTCTTTGGTCATACCGGGATGGGAGGGAGGATAGACTGTGACTTCCAGCAGGTTGTTGTCTTCCGTAAGGATATCCGTCACGTCGAAGGAGGCTTCGGTGAACGCGCCCTCGATCCGGCCGATCGGGGTGCCGCCCAGCGCCACGTCGGCTTTCCAGTTGATGCCGTCGAAATGCAGCCGTACCCGATCGTCAGGCTGGCCCGGCTGCCAGCCTTCCGGCAACGCAAGCCGCGTGCGGTAGATGAAGGGAGCCAGGAAGTATGAGTCGCTGATATACTGTTGGTTATCGCTGAAATCGGGGTCGGGGAGCATGCCGTTTTCCAGGTAACTCACGAGCACGGTACCGGGAACGGTGGCAGAAATCCATTCGGAAGTGACGCCGGGCCCCAGGACGCGGGCAACCTCCCATTCAGGTTTCTCAGGCGTAGTGGCGGGACGCCATCCCAGCACTTCCATCTCGGTCAGGACATAGGGCTGTCCGTCGGTAGAAGCGTCGAGGAGCAACCGCACCCAACGTCCGCGGCCGGAGACAGACAAAGTATCAACGCGCTCGGCTGCATCTCCTTCGATCTTCGCGAGGTCGCGCCAGGAGCTTGAATCAGGACCTGCCTGCAGCACGCCTTTTGCCGGTGCCTTGTGCCAGTGCAGCCGCACTTCATGGAACCGGGATTGTTCTCCCAGGTCGACTGCCAGCCATTCCTGCGCACCGGTCGCCGAGACCCACGCGCTGCTGAAATGCTCCGAAGTGAGCAGAGGGAGACGCTCTCCATTCCGGAAGAACAGCCATTCTTGCCACTGGATAGCCTCTGCATCAGGTACTTCCAGCTTGATACGCCAGCCTTCCGAAGTAATGCACTGCGGTGCTTCCCATGTTACGGAAAGAATCCTTCCCGTGACGCCGGAAAAGTCGCGCACGGTCTGCCAGGCGCCTGCTTCATCCAGTCGCTCCAGGCAGGCACGATAGGATGCTTTCGGTTTGGACTCAGGCATTTGGATGGCTGCGGTCAACGTCACGCGATTGACGGGTTCGAGGAAACCGTGCGTCCGGAGCGAGAGTTCTGCTTGGGAACCTTCCACGGTTACCGTGGTCCAGGGACGTGGATCCAGCGGGATGTCGTGCTCGATCTTGGAGAGGGGCTTGCCGTCATTGCCGCAGATTTCCACCCACCGGGCGGGCTGCGTTTCGATGATGCCGTCCACGGCCAGCTGGGCCGTGGCATTGTAGTCGATGGCGCTGGAGTGGTAGGCGGGATGCAGCAGGGCGAGGTTGTCGAGGGAAATACTGCGGGCGCAGGAGGCCAGAAGGAACGCTCCCAATATAATGGCAGCGGTCCGGAGCAGGTGGGGAAGGTGTATTCTCATATCCAGGGCTATTCGCAGAATTCTTTCATTCTTTCGTGAAGCGAGACGATGTCGCCGAGCAGATTGTAGAGTCCGTCTTCGGAGAGGACCCCGCGCTTGAGGTCTTTCGGAACAAGACCGGCTTCGTCGGCTTCGAAGTCTTCGCGCCAGGCGTTGGTTTCCAGGTATTCGGTCAGACGGTCGATATCGACCTTGATGGTTTCGTATTCGTCGAGCGCTTTTTCCAGCGCCTGGACGGCGGCCGCCGTCCGGTCGAACGCCGCTTCCATGGCGGCGATCCGTTGCAGGGTGAATTCGTTCATGGCACAGTGCTTCAGCAGAAATGATCCTTAGTTTTTACAAAAATAAGAATTTTTGTAATTTAGCGGTCCGATAACGACAACAAAACCCTTGTAATATGCGTTTCAAAATGATTCTCATGTTTGCCGCAGCAGGCCTTGCCGCCTGCGCGTGCGGAACCAGGCAGCCGGACAAGTATGCCGGCATCAACTACGATTACATGGACACCTCCGTGCGTCCCGGTGACGATTTCGCCAAGTATTCCACCGGACACTGGATCGATTTCAACCCGCAGCCGAAGGAGTATCCTTCCTGGGGCGCATTCACGAAACTCCGTGAAGACAACACCAAGACCCTGGCCGGCCTGATCCAGGGACTCGCGTCTCAGGACAACGAAAAGGGCAGCATCGCCCAGAAGATCGGCGACCTCTACAACATGGCCATGGACTCCGTCCGCCTGAACGCTGAAGGTGCCGCTCCGCTCAAGGCCCATCTGGCGGAAATCGATGCCATCAAGTCGCGCGAGGACTTGCTGGAATATTGCGCCAAGGAACACGACAATCTGCTCTTCGGCCTGTATGTCGGTGCAGACGAAAAAGATTCCGACAACAATATCGTCTCCATCAGCCAGGGCGGTCTGACCCTGCGCAACAAGGACTACTACACGTCCAAGGATCCGCAGAACGTCCTGGTCCGCGAAGCCACGAAAGACCACATGAAGAACCTCTTCGTGCTGGCAGGCTACTCCGAGAAAGATGCCAAGGACAAGGTGCGCCGCATCTGGGCCCTCGAAACAGAACTGGCAGCCTCGCACTACTCCATGGAGGAGCAGCGGGTTCCGGAGAAGAACTACCACAAGATGAGTGTCGATGAGCTGACCAAACTCTGCAAGCCGTTCGACTGGAAGACCTATCTGAAGAACTACCGCTACGACAAGACCGATGTCGTGGACCTCGGCCAGCCCGAGCCCGTGGCCAAGGCCTGCAAACTGCTGATGACCGCGCCGCTCGAGACCCTCAAGGACATCTATCGCTGGAAGCTCATCAACAGCGGTTCCTCGCTGCTGTCCGATGATTTCGCGCAGGAAAACTTCGAGTACAGCCGCAAGATCTACGGAACCCAGGAAATCACCCCGCGCTGGAAGCGTGCGGTCAGCCTGGTGGACGGCCTGATGTCCGACGCCGTGGGCCAGATGTACGTGGAGAAATACTTCCCGGCCCAGGCCAAGACCGAAATGGTCGACCTGGTCGGCAAGCTCCAGAAGTCGCTGGGCGAACGCATCAAGGCCCAGGAATGGATGACCGACGAGACCAAGGAAAAGGCGCTCGACAAACTTGACGCCTTCACCGTGAAGGTGGGCTACCCCGACAAGTGGGACGACCTGACCCCGCTGGTGATCGACCCTGAGAAGTCGCTCTACGAGAACGCCCGCGTGGCTTCCGATTTCTACTGGGACCTGAGCTACAACAAGCGCTACAACAAGCCGGTTGACAAGGACGAATGGCTGATGCCCGCCCAGATGGTCAATGCTTACTACAACCCGACGACCAACGAGATCTGCTTCCCGGCCGCCATCCTGCAGCCGCCGTTCTTCGATATGAACGCGGACGCCGCCGCCAACTACGGCGCCATCGGCGTGGTGATCGGCCACGAGATGACCCACGGTTTCGACGACCAGGGACGCCTCTACACGAAGGAAGGCAATCTGGAGAACTGGTGGACCGAGGAAGACGCCGAAGGTTTCAAGAAGCCTTGCGACGCGATGGTCGAATACTTCAACAGCCTCTGGGTGATTCCGAACGACCTCCATGCCAACGGTGCGCTCACGCTGGGTGAGAACCTGGCCGACCACGGTGGCCTGAATATCTCCTACAACGCATTCCAGATGTGGCAGAAAGAGAACGGACGCCTCAAGGACGACAACGGTTTCACGCCTGAGCAGCGCTTCTTCCTCGCCTATGCCAACGTGTGGGCAGGCAGCACCTCCGAGGAGATGCTCCGCTACAATACGATGATGGATGTGCACTCCGTGCATTACCTTCGCATCAACGGCGCCCTCGCCCAGTGCGACTACTGGTATGACGCCTTCGGCATCCAGCCGGGCGATGCGATGTATGTGGCACCTGAAAACCGTGTACGCGTGTGGTAAGGAATTATCTTCTTTCGCTGTTGCTGCTGCTGTCCTTCTTCGGACTCCGGGCACAAAATTCTGAGCTTTCGCCCTATTACTGCCCGGTGCCTCCTGTCGACAGCACCTTGACGGCAGGGGAGGCTGCCCGCGACAATATCTGGCCGGGATTCGGAACCGGATCCCGCCGGCAGGCAGATATGGAATCTGCCGCTGCCTTCCGTACGGCCGACGCACTGGGCGTCGCTTTCGCAGGCGTCGGCCTGGTCGGCCTGACGGCGACCGCCATCCAGCACAGTGCCGGTGCCAAGATGTTTTCCACCGGCTCGAACGTCGGCTACTACGTCTTCGGTGGTGCCGCCGTCCTGGGTATTGCAACAGTCGTCACTTCGCGCGTCCTGGCTGTCCGCCGGGCGCGCGAATACGATCTTTTCCTGTTTCCGGCTACCGTCCCCGGCGGAGCCGCCCTGTCACTTACCCTTCAATTCTGAGAACAATGAAAAAATGGACGATCCTCGCCTTGCTGCTGATGTTCCTGCCCGTGGCGGCCGGAGCGCAGGGAGGCGTCAATAAAGTGTATGATGAGACCATCAACCAGATGGAACAGATCGACCAGGCCGTCAAGAAGGCCAAGGCCGAGAACAAGTTCGTGATCTGCCAGGTGGGCGGCAACTGGTGCCCCTGGTGCCTGCGTTTCGCCGACTTCATCACGAAGGATGCCGAGATCAGCAAGCTGGTCGATGCGAATTACGTGTATATCCACGTGGATTATTCTCCCAAGAGTTTCAAGGACAACCCCGCCCGCAAGAAACTGTCCGAGCAGACGATGAAACGCCTCGGCAACCCGGGCCGCTTCGGTTACCCCGTGTTCGTGGTACTCGACCAGAAAGGCCGGGTCATCCACACGCAAGACTCCAGTTATCTCGAAGAGGGACAGGGCTATAGCAAAGAAAAAGTCGTCCGGTTCTTCAAGAACTGGACGACGGAAGCCGTGCAATAATCGTTCACGGCCCAGTTTTCGACGAAGGTCTGCCGGCTTAGCCCAGCAGGCCTTCGCTGCGTTTGATGAAGTCGGAGAGCGCCTTGCCCTTGAGCATGCCGTTGGCCAGCAGCGCCAGGTCGGTAGCCTGCTTGAGCAGCGTGTTGTCGGCCGTAAGGCCCTTGACGCCCGTCTCGCCCATCACCTTGCGGATCACCGGGTTCTCGGCATTGACCGTGATGTTGTAGCTCTCAGGCAGTTCTCCGTAGAAGTTCATGCCGCCGCCCAGGGTCGCCATATCGCGGTAGCGGCGCATGAATTCGCTCTGCGTGATGAGGATGGGGGAGGCGTCCTCGCCCAGATTCTCCATCTTGACTTCATACTTGTTCTCCTTCGGAAGCAGCTCCTCGAATACGCCTGAAACGTATTTGGCGTCGTCCTCCGAGATCTCGAACTTCGTGCGTTCCTCCTTCTCCACGAGGCGGTCGATAGCCTCCGCATCGACGCGCTTGAAGGTAGCGTCTTTCAGCTTGGTTTCCAGCAGGTTCACGAAATGCGCATCGAGCGGGCAGTCGAACACCAGCACGTCGTATCCCTTCGCCTTGGCGGCCTCCACATACTGATACTGGGCCACGGCGTCGGTGCAGTAGAGATAGACCACCTTCTTGTCCTTGTTGGTCTGGTTCTCCTTGATCTTTCCGGCGTATTCGTCATACTTGAAGAACTTGCCTTCCGTGTTTTTCATCAAGGCGAACTTCAGGGCGCGTTCGCAGAACTTCTCATCGGTGAGCATGCCGTATTCGATGAAGAGCTTCAGGTTGTCCCATTTCTGCTCGAATTCTTCCTTCTTGTTCTTGGAAATCTCCTCGAGCCGGTCGGCCACCTTCTTGGTGATGTAGGAAGAGATCTTCTTCACGTTGGCGTCTTCCTGCAGGTAGCTGCGCGAGACGTTGAGCGGGATGTCGGGCGAGTCGATGACGCCGTGCAGCAGGGTCAGGAACTCCGGCACGATGTTCTCCACGGAGTCCGTGACGAACATCTGGTTGCAGTAGAGCTGGATCTTGTTGCGCGTGACCTCGAGCCGGTCCTTGATCTTCGGGAAGTAGAGGATACCCGTCAGGTTGAAGGGGTAGTCCACGTTGAGGTGGATGTGGAAGAGCGGGTCTTCCTGCATCGGATAGAGTTTGTTGTAGAAGGTCAGATAGTCTTCGTCCTTGAGCTCGGAGGGTTTGCGGGTCCACAGCGGCTCGGTGTCGTTGACGATGTTGTCTTTGTCGGTATCGACATACTTGCCGTCCTTCCACTCTTTCTGCTTGCCCAGGCAGATGGGCACGGGCATGAACTTGCAGTACTTATTGAGCAGCGCGCCGATCTTCGCTTCCTCGGCGAATTCCTCGCTGTCCGCGTCGAGGAAGAGGGTGATAGTGGTACCGCGGTCTTCCCGTTTGCATTCCGTCATGGTGAAATCCGGTTCGCCCAGGCATTCCCACTTCACGGCCTTTGCACCTTCCTTCCAGGAGAGCGTCTCGATGCGCACTTTCTGCGACACCATGAAGGCCGAGTAGAAGCCCAGTCCGAAATGGCCGATGATGTTGCCGGCCTTGTCCTTGTATTTTTCCAGGAATTCCCCGGCCGACGAGAAGGCGATCTGGTTGATATATTTGTCCACTTCCTCCTCCGTCATGCCGATGCCGCGGTCCGTGATCTTGATGGTCTTGGCCTTGTTGTCCACATCCACGCGGATGGTCAGGTCGCCCAGCTCACCCTTGAATTCGCCGGTTCCGGCGAGTGCCTTCAGCTTCTGGGTGGCATCCACCGCATTGGCCACGACCTCGCGCAAGAAGATGTCATGGTCGGAATACAAGAATTTTTTGATGACCGGAAAGATATTTTCCGTTGTCACGCCGATTTTTCCTTTCGTCATAGCTATCTTTTTTAATATTTTTCGTTTCTGGCACCCTGAAAATCAAAAAAGATACCATCGCCCCGGGCGCGACAAAATGTCAGTTTTCTAAAAACACCTGCCCGGGGCGCCTTCTTCGAAGCCTCAAATCCACATTTTCCGCCGCTTTCTCGAGATGCTGGAAACTTTCACCGGGAAACCGCTCCGAGTTTTTTTCCAGGGGTGGGGCCGTTGTAGTTTTGCCGCCGTAAAAAAACACGCGGTTCCATGAAACATCGCTTTGCACTGGCAGTCTGTCTGTTTTTGACGACAATCCTTTCCGCACAGGAAGTCTCTCTTTCCACCAATCTGCTCGATTGGGCGAATCTGGGCACGGCCAACCTCCAGGCCGGAATCTCGTTCAGCCGGCATCTGAGCCTTCACGCAGGCGCCCGCTACAATAAGTGGGACTTCGGCTCTGCCGAGAAGGGTACGGCCTTTCAGAACCGGGCCCGTACGGCTTCGCTGGGCGTCCGCTACTGGCCCTGGAACGTCTATTCGTCATGGTGGCTCGGCCTGAAAGCCCAAGCGGAGGAATACAACCGGGGAGGGCTGTTCAAGCGACTCGAGACGGAGGAAGGCGTGGCTGCGGGACTTGGGATGGGTGCGGGTTACAGCCGTATGCTCGACGATCACTGGAACCTCGACTTTGCGCTGGGATTCTGGGTCGGGCGTGCCTGGTATACCCGATATCGCTGTCCGCGTTGCGGCCGGACACTCCAGCGGGAAGACGGAACGCCGATCCGCGATGCGGTCAAGTGGTTCATCCTCCCTTCCAACGACATCCAGGTATCCCTGACCTATATTTTCTGACAGCCGATGAAAAGACTTCCCTTTTTGTTGCCTGCCTTTGTAGCGGCACTCTCGGTCTGCGCCTGCGGGACTTCCCGCAAGGCGGGGCAGTTGCAGGAACAGCAGATTGCAGCATCGTTGGCCCTCCCGCAGCATCAGGGTACATCGTTCAGGGAAATCGACATGCCCCGCCTGGAGCAGGATACCCTGGTAGTCCACGATTTTGAAGGGCACGAGGTGATGGTAATGAACGCCGTGCGCGATGAATCTAGCGGAGAGATGGTAGCCAGCGAGACGCTGCGGGCCGCCCGCGTGACGGCGCGTTTCCGCAATGTGGCCGAACGGCACGGACGTGTGGACCTGGAGTTCCAGGTCATCGTGCCTGCCGCCCTGCAGGACAGTCGCTGGCAGGTCCGCTTCCATCCAAGGATGGAGATTCTGGAAGAAACTGTCGATCTGGACGATATCCTGATTACCGGCAAGGATTACCGGAAAGCGCAGTTGCGCGGATATCAGCAGTACGAACGCTTCCTGCGGTCGATCATTACCGACTCGACCCGTTTTATAGACCGTCACCAACTTGAGGTTTTCATCAAAAGGAATATCCCGGCGCTCTATGCCTACCGGCAGGACACGTCCCTGGTCAGCGATCAGCAGTTTGCCTCCGTCTATGGCGTGACCGAGCAGCAGGCTATCGATTACTATACCTATGGTCTGCTTGTCCGTCGCAATGAAAGGAAGATCCGTGACAAAGACAAAATGTTCCGGAAGTATGTCAAGGCACCGCTGCAGAAAGACCATCTGCGGCTCGATACGCTGATGGTCAACGATGCCGGCGAGTTCGTTTATAACTATGTACAGACGATCGCCACGCGTCCCAGACTCCGGAAAGTGGATATCCGTCTCTCCGGCGAGGTCTGCGAGCAGGACAAGGTCGTCTACGGGGTTCCGGAGAGCGATCCGCTGACCTTCTACATCAGCTCACTGAGTGCGTTCGTAGACGGACGGGAACGATATCTCGATCAGATCGTGTCACGTCGCGTCGACTTGCAATCGGAGGCAAAACTACTGTTTGAGGTAGGAGATGACACCGTCCGGGAAGAGCTGGGCGACAATCTGCGCGAGATCATCCGTATCCGTTCCACGCTTGCATCGCTGCTGGAAGACGCGGAATTCGACCTGGACAGCATCGTAGTCACGGCACACGCCTCGCCGGAAGGCTCGTGGAGGGCCAATGGTGAACTCTCACAGCGGCGTGGCAGGAGCGTGGGGCGCTATTTCGCTGCATATATGAAACAGTATGCCGATTCCGCCGACCGTGCCGTGGGTTACCGCATGAACCTCGACGGTACACTGGCCGATCCGGAGTTCCGTTCCCGCCCTGAGATCCATTTCAGCAGTTATGCCGTTCCCGAGAACTGGGATTTGCTGGACCGTCTTGTCGCGGAAGACCGGCTGCTGGCCGAACCGCAGAAAATGGCTTATCAGGAGCGCCGCAAAATAGACGATCCCGACCGTCGGGAGTTGGCGATGCGCGCCGATGACTACTATCCCTATCTTTCGAAAGAACTCTATCCGCGGCTGCGCAGCGTAGTTTTCGATTTTCGGCTGCACCGGCGCAACATGCTGCAGGATACCATCCATACCACAGTGCTGGATACGGCCTATATGGCCGGTGTCCAGGCAATCCGCGACCGCGACTACAAAAAGGCGCTGACGCTTTTGCGTCCTTACGAAGACTTCAACACGGCCATCGCCTATTGTTGTCTGGACTACAACGCCAGCGCGTTGTCCGTCCTGGAGAAACTGGACCGGAGCGCCGAGGTGAACTACATGCTGGCGCTGGTCTATGCCCGGCAGGGCGACGAATGCAGCGCCGTGGAGTGCTATCTTCTCGCCTGCGCCCAGAACGGATCGTTCGTCCATCGCGGCAACCTTGATCCCGAGATCAGTGCGCTGATCCGCAAGTACGATCTCAACCGTGAATCCTGATAACTGAATGAATTCCATGAAACGCTATTTATTTGTGATCGGTGCGCTCCTTGTCGCGGCTGCGGGCTGCGACAAGGAGCCCTGTGCCGTATGCGGGGAGGAGCTGACGCAGCATCATGTATGCCTTGAACTGACGGGCAGCGCCTTGCAGACAAAAGCCCTCGACGTTCCTTCGCTTTCCGAGAGCAACGTGGTCCGATGCCGGCTCTACGTGTTCAGCCGTGGAGGTGAACTGGTAGGGGACTATGATTCTCTGGACGGACGCTTCGACTTTTTCCTGACCGATGAGACCTACGATTTCGTGGCCGTGGTCAATAAGGGCGGCCTGCCCGGAGGTACCGTTACCCGTGAAACGCTGCTGGCGACTGTTACGCGTCTGTCTGAGAATGCCGTGGGTTGTTTCGTCATGGCAGGCTGGCTCGACAGCCACCTGATCGAATCGGACGAGAAGATCACAGTGGAGGTCCACAGGCTTGTCGGCAAGGTCTCCTATAAGGTCCGGACAGCTTTTTCCGGTGCATTGGCCGAGGAGCCGTTCGTCATTGAGGATATCTATCTGACGAATGTCGCAGGATCTTGTTCCTTGGCGCCTTCCAGCCCGGTTCCTGAGGCGGATGCCCTTTGGTACAATCGGATGGACCTGGAAACCGGAGAAGGGACGGATGCGGTTTCCGATCTGCTGGCAGGCCATATCGGGTTGCCGCTGAAAGCCGTTGACAGCATTGCGACGGGTCACAGCTTCTATCCTTTCCCCAATGCATCGCCTGACAATCATGACAGAGAAAGATGGACGGGCCGATGTACGCGCTTTGTCGTCCGTGCGACGCTTGCCGGCCGCACGACTTACTATCCGGTCACCCTGCCGGAGGTACGGAGCAATCACCATTATCACATTGACTTGACCATTTCGAATTATGGGGTGGAGCACCCGGAAGACCCGCTGGGCGACTACACCGGCGTGACGCCGGTCCTTACCGTCGATTCCTGGGATGAAGGCGGTTCCCTTCAAGGTGAATTCTAGCAACCATCTAACAATCAGTCATATGAAACGAGTCTTTCTTTTCGCTGCGCTCGGCCTGATGGGCCTCGCAGCATCCTGCAATTCCCTCGATACGCCGGTAACGGAAACCGGCGAGGGGACCCTGATCCTTTCATTTACTACCGGGAACAGCCCGGTGACCAAGTCGGATACCAATCCTTCCGGAAAGGATGCCACCATCCACGACATCCAGGCATTCCTGTTTCTTCCGGATGGCTCGCTTTATCGCCGGGAGAGCCTAAGCGGCAGCGAGCTGACCAAGTCGCTCGACCGCGTCAAAGCAGGCTCCTACGACATCGTTGCGGTAGCCAACGCTCCTGAGATGACGTCGGTTCAGAAGAAAACGGATCTGGAGCAAGCCAGTCACACGCTTTCATCCAACGATCCGGACAAGGGGTTCCTAATGTACGGCCATTCTGAAGGAAGCGTGACTGTAAAGAGTGATGCGGCATCACCCGTGAAGGCAGTCATTGCCGTTAAACGCTATGTGGGCCGTGTCCGGCTTACATCGGTCGAGAATAAGCTTCCGGCGGTTTACGGAGCGCTGAAAGTGGATTGTGTGTTCCTGGAAAACGGATTCGGGACCTGGAACTACGGCGCTACGGGCGACCCGTCCGATTACGTCAACTATGCAGGACGCAAAACGGGGCGCAACACTTCAAACGATGAGAGCGATTTCATCAAGAACGCTGCGGATGCGGAATGTGCCGCACTGACTTTTATTGCAGCCAATCGTTCCGTGGCTGCAGGATCGACGGAGACCTTCGGCTTGCCTTTCTATACGCTTCCGAACAAAGTTACGGCTGCAGACGACCATTTTGAAGGAGCTACCTCAGGGGATGCCTGCACCAGGCTTGTGCTCAGGGTCTCCTATGGAGATAATGGTGCGCAGCAATGGTACTATCCTGTCACGATTCCGAACCTGGAGCGGAACAAAAGTTATGATGTGTCCTTCATCATTTCCGGTCCTGGCGTGAAGGATCCCAACCAGCGTGTATCCAGCGGCAATCTGGATGTCGTCATCAGCGTCGACCCCTGGATGCCGGGCGATGAGTACGAAGGAAAATTCTGATTACTTGCAGTCATGAGAAGAATCATTGCCCTTTTGGGCATCCTGCCGACCTTTGTAATGCTTTCTTCCTGCTTCGGTAGTTTGTCTACGGTGCAGGAAGGAAGTTTGACGCTCGTCATTTCTGAAGGAGGGTTGACCAAGGCTTCGGATGTAACACAACTTGGCTATGAAAGCAAGGTCAACCAGCTCCAGGTATTCCTGTTCGAGGGAACGGCCCTGCAGAACTACGAACGACTGGATCTGAGCGGTGCGTCGTTCCCCTATACCCTGACATACCCTTCTGTGCGTTCGGGCAGCTATCGCATTTATGCCGTGGCCAACGGTGGCGACCTGTCCGGCGTGACCTCGGAGACGGCGCTGAAAGAAACGGTAGTCCGCTTGTCGGATTGCAGCCTGGATCCTGCGCAAGGGTTCGTCATGGCGGGATCCACCTCTGTGACAGTGGAAGATTCGGAGGCGCATGCGACACTTGCCTTGCAGCGCTATGCTGCCCGCGTGCGGCTGGTCTCCATAGAGAATCAAGTACCGGAATCCTATGCAGATGGCGGATCGGTTACAGTGGAAGGCGTCTTTCTGATCAATGCGTTGGGAAGCTGGAATCTTGCTGGAGAAGGCGTGGCATCGGAGTGGGTCAACCTGGGCGGCCGCCTGCAAGGCCGCCAGAATTCCGATGATCGAAGCGACTTCCTGTTTGGGGAAGGACAGGTTCATCCGGCTGCCTATCGGAACCAGGTATTCCGGGGAGGGTCAGTTACGTTGACGCGCGGTTCACGAAAGGAGTTCACGGACTGCTGTCTCTACAGTTTCCCGAATTCCGTCACAGGCGACCATACCGGAAGTTCGGCTACGGAAGCGACTGGGGCCATGGCCCGTCTGGTTGTCCTTGCCCGTGTAAACGGCGAGGACTGGTGGTATCCGGTCACGTTGTTCAAAGATGGGGAGGGTTTGCGTCGGAATACGACCTGCGACGTGAAACTGACCCTGCGGGCTACCGGATCAGGCGATCCGAATGAACCGGTCGGGGCGGGGAGCCTGGAGGCCACGGTCTCGGTCAAAGGCTGGCTCACCGGCGCAAAATACACGGAAACGATATGAAACGACCCTCTGCGATGATGCTTGCAGGTGCGGTGCTTCTTGCCGGAAGCAGCTGCTCGGTCCTGGAAGACCGTGTCCCTTGTCCTTGTTATCTGGACATCGATTACCGGGAAGTCCTTTCCGCCGACTTTGCCGAGGAGCCAGATCAAAAGATCGAGGTGGGCCTCGTTGACACTTCTTATCGCTGGACGGTGGATCATCCGTTGGAAATATGTCCCGAACAGGAGGAAGTCTCCGTGGGCAAGGCAAGGCTGAGAGCTGTGGCCATTGTCCATGACCATCCCTTCCGCTCCTTTCTGGAGGACGATCTGAAAATATGCTATGAGCCAGGAAACCAGATAGATGAACTATATGTCCATTCTGAAGAAGTGGACTGTACGGACGAGGAGGCCCGCTGTGTCCTCCATCCGCACAAGCAGTTTTCGACCCTTACGTTTACGGACGAGGAGGGTGGGGATCTATGCCGCCGGTATAATATGGTGATCCGAGGAACGACCTGTGGTTTTGACGTCATGGACTTCTCCGCGTTGGACGGCGTGTATCTCTATACTGTTCAGGAAGATGACGGCCAGGGCGAAGTCCGGGTCAGGATACCCCGCCAGAAGCAGGACGACCTGTTGCTGGAGTTCTGGGACAAGGACGACCATCTGAGGCGTTTCACTTGTCCGATCGGTCTGTACCTGTTTGCTGCCGGCTACGATCCCGAAGCCAGGGACCTGCAGGACTATGTGCTGCGGATTGATTTCCGGGCTGGATTGCTGTATCTGCGTGTCGCTGACTGGGAGGATGAATACCTCTACAGTCTCTACGATTAATCCTATTCTCTATACTGTTTTACAATGAATCCATTGATCAAACGATGGGCCCGTCTGGCCGCGATCGGTGCGGTGTTTCTGTGGACGGGCTGTCAGAATCCGTCGCCCGGCGACGTCGCCGTGAGCGAAATCCGGTCGGGACGGAAAATGCATGCCACCCTGACCGTGGCGCCGGCCGACGACCCGAATGCCGTTAAAAGCGCTTTTAGCGGCTCCGACCATACGGTTGCCAACTACAACCTGCTGGTCTTTGAGTCAGGGGTCCTGGCTGGCAAGTACTACAAGGATTCCGGTTCGCCGCTCGCCTTCGAGGTAATGGCGGACCGGTCCTACAACTATTATTGTGTGGCCAATACAGGGGACTTGACAGGAGCCTTCACAGTTGGTCAGACGCCGGAATCCCGGATGGCCACCTGGCAGGTTGAGGCGCCTGTTGCCGGCGCTGCCGGGCTAGCGATGGCCTGGAGTGGAACGGACATCCGTTTTTCCAAGGCACAGATGCGGGCAGGGGCACAGTTGGAAATCTCCTTGACGCGCCTTGTCGCCCAGTACGACATCGTGCTCGACAAAAGTGCCCTCTCACAGTTCTCCTTTACCGCTACTTCGCTCTCCATCTGCGGGCCGTCTTCCGTGACGCCCTTCGCACCCTCGAAAGCTGCGTCAGTGGCTACGCGAACGGATTATGCGGTACCGGAGGATCTGGCCCGGCTCAACGGAGGCCTGAAATCTACCTTTTATCCTTTGGAAAACCGTTACGGAATCTTGTTGCCGGAGAATAACGATCCCTGGATGAAGGTGCCTGCGAACCTTTCAGAAGATGACCATCCCACCTTTATCGAACTAGGTGGTGTGGCTACAGTTGATGACGGAAGCGGGCTGGAGATTCCGCTGACCTATCGGTTCTTCCTGGGAAGGGATGCCATCCGTGATTTTGACGTGAGGCGCAACGAAGTCAATACGGTAACGTTGTCGCTTACCGATGATGCGCTCGGCCGCGAAGAAGCCTCTTGGAAAGTGGAGAAGGGATCCTATGCGGATACCCGTTCATTGGCTTTTGCCGACGAAGGAATCTATGTCCCGGAAGGCGGAAGCGTTGATGAACTGATCGTCCGCACACCGGTCAACTTGAAGTATGTCGTAGGGCTCGATCCCGCCCTGACAGCAGCTGGGGTCGCCGTCGCAGGTGTAACACCCGGCGAACCGGTGGATTGGGACGTGCTGACCTTTACGGCACCCGAAGGAATCGCGCCGATGGAAGGGATTGTGCGAATCCGTTCAATTGACGGTAAGAAGTCCGACGAACTGACGCTCAGTACGGGACGCCGGCTTGTGGCACTTCGATTCGGTTTATGGCCGAACGCGGGTACGGAACGATTCCACAGTGATACGACATTCCTGTTCGGCGGGGATATCTATGCTCACGTCTATGCTGTGTATTCAGACGATACCCGGGAAGACATCACCTCCTCGCTGGCAGTATCTGACTATCAGTTCGACGCTGATCTGCTGTCTTGCAACCATGGGAGCGGATCGGACCTGGGAAGGTTCCGGCCGCTGAAGGCCGGTGATTCCCAGATCCGTGTGACAAAGACCCTTGACGGAGTAACGGTTACTGCCGAGTCGAACGTACATGTGTTGCCTTACATGTCCGGTCTTGCCTTCACGGAAGGGAACGGAAACACCATTACGATGCGTACTGGCGGCGAATCGCATCAGTTTACACTCGAAGCGACGTATGCCGGATCCGGGAAGAAAGACGTTACGGCCGATGCAGTCTGGTCGGTCGAAGACGAGGAACTGCTTATCAATGACGGCGCTGGAAAGGTGACCTCAAAACTGAAGACCGGAACGACGACCGTCTGGGCAAGCTATACCGAGAACGGTGTGTCGTTGCAACGTCGCATCCAGGTGAAAGTGATTCGCATACCGGTGGAACTGCGCGTTTTTCCGAGCATGGTTTATCTGCCCAACGCCGGAACGGACGAACGTGTCGCGTATGCGTCTCCCATCGAATATGCCGGCCCGAATGAACGGACGTTCCGGCTGACCGTCTCATACCACGACGGGACTTCTGCCGACGTTTCATATGCACCAGGGCAGACGGTATGGACTGACAATCTGCCTCTCCGATATCAGACAGGTGACACTTGGCATATCCTGGGCATCCAGAGTTTCAACAGCGCTTCTTCGCCGGGCAGGATGATCATATATCGGGCGTACGCTACGACGCTCAATGCCCGTATCTATCTGGGAAACAATGCCAATTACCTTCATGCCTTCCACGAAGCGGAAGTCGTGACGGATGATGCGCCCAAACGATTCCTGACAGCTACCTATACGCTGAACGATGTGACGCTCACGGCCGATGTCATGGGTACGCTTGTCAACAGTGCCCGGCCGCAGCGGATTACGATCACTCCGAATCCGCAGGAAGCTTATGCAGGCGGCCACACTGTCCAGTTCCATGCGACGCTGGAATATGACGATGGGACGACGGAAGATATCACGGACAACGCTTCCTGGACTGTGGACGGTCTGGCGATCCCTGAAGGGGGCGGCCGTTTTACCACCGGCAACGAAACCGGATCGACGCAGGTGCACGCCAGTGTCACAGTCTCCGGCGTAACGGTAAACGGTGACGCCGGTCTTGTGGTCAATCCGCGTGTCATTACCGCGGTAGCGCTGGAAGTCAATCCGGGCACGGGATGGACCGATGCGGCTCAGGATGTGAACCTCGGCTCACAGCAGGAATGGCGTCTGAAAATAACCTACGAGAATGGCGATACGGACTATGTTACGCGTGGATTCCAGCTGACGAGTTCCAATTCTTCCGTTGTCACGGTAAGTGGCACCAGCACCACGGCTCAGGCTGTCGGACAGGCAGACATTTCAGCTGATTATGAAGGTTGGACGGCCGGGCCGCTCCATTTGAAGGTGCTCAATCACGATTACTCATACGTCCTGGCCGTCGAGCCGAAGAATTCAACCCTGGATTCGGATGGCGAAAAAAGCTACCATGCCTGGTTCCTTACCTTGGACAACGGAATCGAAACCGACCGGGAAGATGTCAGCCGTGACTGCGACTGGTCGGTAAGCAGCGGTCTGTCTGCGTATGTAGAAACCAGTGGAGCATTCACTGTCCGGGCGAAAGGCAACAACAGTTCGTCTGTCTCCGGAATGGTACTCGTCGGATATGAAAAGGACGGCGTGCCGTATTCTTCCTATGCTACGCTCGTGATCCGGGCTCCTTTCGTTCCCTCCTTGTCGGTCAGCGTTCCTTCGCTGGAATGGGATTACGATGAGTACGGTGAGGAAAGCGGTCTTTCGATCTCCGTGTCAGGCAACGTGTCCTGGAATGCCGAACTGATCAGTGGTGGCGATCATTTCTCCCTGACAGCTGCGTCTGGTGAGGGGGATGGATCTTTGAAAGTGTTCCCTGTCGCAAAGAACGGAAGCGAATCCGGATTAAGCGGAAGGTTGCGCATCTATGACACTGCCTACGGGCTGGAGTGCTTCGTCGATCTGACCCAGTTGGATTTCAACCGTCGCAAAGGCATCGGGCCTGTTTACAACAAACTGGTTGTCACGCCGTCGGAAGCGACCATCGAACATGACGGATCGTTTGCCTTCACGGCTACGCTCTACATCTATAAGGACGCTGCCATGACCGATCTTTTCCGGAGTTATGATGTGTCGCTCTGGGACTGGAGCCACTGGACCAGCTCGGATGAGTCGGCGGCGGTGATGCATTCTCCGCAGGAACACGGCCCTACACATGTGGCCAATCCTGTGGCCAACGGTAAAAATACCCGGACAGGAAGTGGATTCAAGGAGACGACCATTACCTGCTACTATGGCCCTGAGATCCCGTCTGGCATGACGATTTCAGATGCCGCGAACCTGCGGGTAAAGGATATACCGGACCAGACCAGCTACCGTCTGATCGTGTCAGTCGAACCGTCAAGCATCGGTTGTACGGGCCGTGCACAGGCTTCCGCTCGTTTGCAGAGCAGTTCTGACGGCGGGACTACGTGGGATGCCGGGCAAGACGTTACATCCGCTACATCCTGGAGCAGCAGCAACTCAACTGCGGCGACTATCGCTACGGATGGCGTGATAACGGGTTGCAATACTGGTTCTTCTGCCAAGTCAACCCGGATTACCGGAACGTATGGAGGCGTAATTCCTGCTGTAAGCGGCCAGGCCGATCTGCAGGTGGACGGCGTGTCCTCGTTCCTCGATGTGACACCAAGTTCGCTTACCTGGAATTGGGATGCATCGGGCTCCGGAGACGGACTGACGCTGACCCTGTCAGGTAATGTCGCCTGGCGGGTTTCCGTCCCGGCGGGATTCAGCGCTTCTCCCACATCGGGTAATGGCGACGGTACAGTTACGGTTTGGCCCAAGGCCAGGAATACCAGTACGACGGATGACTTGACGGGAACACTGCGTATTACCGGAACCGGCGTCACGGCCCGGACGGTATCCCTGACCCAACTGCATTCGTCAGGAACGGAACCTCCGGCAACGTATCTGTCGTTCGACAGGTCTCATTACGATCTGGTCAGGGTTATTGGCGGAACCGTCCATACGGTCCAAGATTTCAGCGTGACGCTGCACGGCGCCGACGGTTCCGTTACGGATGTGACGGCGCAGGCTTCCTATTCCGACCAGGGCGGTGTTACGGTAAATGGCTCAGCCGGCACCTTGACAGCGACAGCTGCCGTGAGCGGCAAGACTGTGACGGCCTCTTACGACGGACTGACTGCGACGGCGACCTATTCTGCTGAAGACCTTTTGATCCCGCTTGCGCTGGAAGGCAGCCACGTGGAGATCCAGGGAGGCTCAAGCCGGGAGTTTTTGGTAGAAGTCTTCGAAGTGACGCTGGAAAGTGTCTTGACGGGCGTCCGCTCTTACGAAGAGGTCATAGCCAGCGTAGAGGCGGATCCGAGTGGTCCGATCGTTTGCGAAGGCTATACGGTCGACCGAGGCATCCTGTTCCACTTCACGGAGCCTGGCAGCGGATCGGTCACCTTCCGCTATGTACGGGAGGGCGTGACGGTAAGTTGCGTGCTTGATCTGACCTGTGCATCCGACAATACCATAACTTGCAGTTGGCGATGAAGATACGGAAATATTTCATACCGATGCTTCTGTTGATGCTCGTCTGGGCAGGGCGACCTGCCCGGACGGGCGCGCAGGAGCTTGTAGCCGTCCGCTGCTACTATCCGGTCAATGTGACTGACCGTACGACTGCTATTACCGACAGTGCGGCGGTGTTCCGTACGCTGGACAGCCTTCTTTCACGCGGGTGCCGGATCGATTCGGTCCGCATCATCGGCTGGGCTTCGCCTGAGGCCGATGCTGCCCGCAACAAAACCTTGTCCCGGCTTCGGGCAGAGAACCTGCGCGAACGGTTGGTTACCTTGCATCCCAAGCTGGCAGACCATATTTCCGTTGAGGGAATGGGGGAGGACTGGGAACCGGTCCGGCATTATTTGCTTCAGACCCGTGACGCTGTAGTAGCTCCATACAGAGCCGAAATGATGCAGCGAATCGATTCTCTTGAAGATGAACAGGCACGGGAAGCAGCACTCCGACAAATCGGTCGGGGAAAGCCATGGCAACGAATTGTGGAGCAGGCATGTCCCGCTGCACGCTATGCAGAAGCTTTGATTCTGTTCTGCCCCGATCCTGTAGTAACGGAAGTGGATACGCTCACTAAACAGGAAGAAGTGCTTTCATCCGCTGAAGACGTGGTTGCGGATCTGGTCTGTGACACGATTGTCCCTCCGGTTCGCGTGATTACGCCCGAATCGGAATACGTGCTGACATCCGTGCAGGACTGGCGCTGGGCGCTACGGACGAATCTGCTGGTCCCGGCAGCGAATGTCGGTGTCCTATGGCCGGTCGGCCGGCACTTCAGCCTTGCGGCCGATTGGTATTATCCCTGGATCTGGCCACCGAAGCGGAATGCCTGGTGCGTGGAACTGCTGGGTTTGGGTCTGGAAGGCCGCTGGTGGCTTCGTGACGGCAGTGACCCATACCGCAGGATGACCGGACACAGCTTCGGATGTGCGGTGATGGCAGGCTACTATGACTTTGAAGTGCACAATCGCGGCATGCAAGGCGAGTACCTGCATCTGGGAGTGGATTATGCCTGGACGTTTCCTGTATTCAGGGACCGCTGCCGGCTGACTGTGCTGGCGGGCGCTGGCTGGCTCCATTCCCGCTTCCGGAACTATGCCGTCCACGAACCGTATGGCAGGCTGTACAGAGACGGTGACTGGAGTGAAAAGCTGAATTGGTTCGGCCCGACCCGGCTGGAAGTCAGCCTGGCGATTCCTTTCTGGCGGGAACGGACTATTAGAGAGGAGGTAAGACCATGAGAAAGAAATATCCTTTCATAGGGATCGAAACTGTTGCCTTGGCGCTCCTGCTGTCGGGCACCGCTTGTGAGCGCCGGCCGCTTTTCCTGGCAGACAACCAGGCACGACTCGATCTGACCATTCACGACACGCTCCCGCTGGTCGGCCGGGTTCCATCCGGCAATCTCTACGAGACACGTCTGTATGATCACGCATCAGGGAGACTTTCCGAAACATCGTACACGGGCCCTTCCGGGGGCGAAATCTTCGCTCCTGCCGGCGCTTATGTGTTGGTATGCAGTACGTTCGACACGGAGAGCGTCCTGTTCAGTGAAGAAGGCGAACTGAACACCCTCACGGCCTCGACAAATCCCGCTCCGGTATCAGTCGGTGACCTTTACCGGACTGTCGTCAGGGCTGTTGAATGGGAGACGACGGAATCGCTCGACCGGATGCCGGTGGTCAGGCAACCCGACTACCTTTTTTCGGCAACGGTACAGGATCTGACCATCCCTTTCCGTGATGTGGATGACGATCGCTTCGTCATCAAAGCAGATGCCTGGCCCGTTGTCCAGACCTGCAGGCTGGTAGCCCGCGGCGTAACGGGACAGTCGTGGCTTGCTGATGCAACCGTTTTTCTGAGCGGAGTGGCGCCTGGTTGCCGGCTAGCAGCGCATACTTTGCTGGAAGATGCCTCGGCGCTATGGTTCTCATTGGGGAAATCACCTGAAGACCGCTGTCTGCAGGCTTACTTCAATACCTTCGGTTTCCTTCCCGGGTTTTCCAACCAATTGTATCTGTTGCTGACAGATACGGAAGGCGGCCGCTATCTCTTCCATTTCGACGTGACGAAGCAATGCCCCCGTGGCTGGGACGCCGCGACCATCTATGTGGATCTGGATTTTGAAATACCGGAACCCGTTCACGGAGGAGGCGGATTCGCGCCGACGGTCGACGAATGGAATGTCGTCACACATCCTGTCCAACTTTGATCTTTATGGTACCATCCATTCCAATAAAACAAACAACACAATGAAGAAACTTTTTTACGCAACGGCCGTCGCCGCACTCGCGTGCATGACAGCCTGCAGCTCTCTCGAGCGGGAAGCCGGTGAGAGCGCCTTGAACCAGGAAATCAGTTTCCTGACACTCCAGAAAGTCAACACCAAGAGTCCGGTCGACGGGATTGTTTTTCCTGACGGCTACGACATGAAGGTTTCCGCCTTCCACAATCTGGGCAGCCATCCTGGCGACCGAGAGGTGGCTGCTGACTACTTTACCGGTGTGACGTTCTCCAAGAGCGGTACGCTTTGGAAGGAAGCCAAGTACTGGCCACTCGACGGAACCCTTGACTTTCTGGTCTATGCGACGGCCGGTCTGAAGGATGCCGCTTCCGGCATAGTGCCTTCACCGGTATGGGGCGATGCCGGAAACGTGGCTCGCAAGGTCGTTCTGGACATTCCGGACAATTCCGTCAAATTCGACGACATCCTCTATGGCTCGTCGAACGAACAGAAGTTCATCGCTGCCGGGAATCCGCTGGTTCTGCGTCACGCAGAAACTGTAGTATGCTTTGCGGCGAAAGCCAATGTTCCGTATGATGCTGTCAACAACAAGGGCGTAACCATCGACCGGATCACAGTGGACGATGCTTACTATGGCGGTACATTGACGATCCTGAATCCGGCTGCCGGCAAGGCTTCCGGTAATCTTACAGCCGCCTGGAGTGCCCTTGACGAGCAGAAGACGCACGTGGCTGCCCGCGTGTATCAGGGCGCTTCCTGTGCTGCGCAGGAACCCGAGTTGACGGGTCTGGACCTGACGGCCACGGCCGCCTCACTGAATGACAAGCATTTCGGCGAAGGCTATGTCATCCTGCCCGAGCAGCCAGCTACGCGTTTCACGTTGACTTACACGCTGCACAATGGTAAGGATGGTGACGGAACGCCCCTGAACAATCAGATGCAATATCAGTATACCTGCTCCGGAACCTGGGCGCAAGCCACGAAGAATCTCTATACCATTGACATCACGCTCAACGAGATTACGGTCACGCCGAGCGTTGTCGACTGGACTACCGCCAGCCCGGTTTCCGTACCGATTCAAAATGAATAGGTGGCTTCCTTTGCTGCCGGGCGTTCTGGCTCTCTTCGCTGTTTCGTGCGTTGAGGCGGAACGCCCGACCGGCGGGGACCGGATCGAACTGAGGGCGGAAGTGGGGGAGATCCGGTACCTGACCCGGGGCACGCCTGTCGAGTCGGTCTACGATGCCTTTTCCGTATGGGCCTGGATCTGGGAGACGGAAAGGAATACTCCGAACTATCTCTGCGGTGAAACGTTCACACGGACGGGCTCCTCGACCTGGAAAAGCGACTTCCCGCATGGAAAGGTCCTTCCGGGCTATCAACTTCAGCTATGGGCGCTCGGGCCTGCCGGAGCGCAGGGCGTGAGCGACCTTCCGAAAGCAACGACGTATGGTGCGCCCGGTTTTTCTTTCACGACGCCTTCGGATGTTTCTGCGCAGACTGACCTGATGGCGGCCTTAAGTGAGGTATATGACGGGACGCCTTCCCTGTTGACACTCCATTTCCGTCACTTGCTCAGTTGTTTACAGTTCCGTGCAACAGATGATGTTCCCGGCGCTGTCGTATCCGTGGAAGTTACGGATGTATGTGCCCAAGGCACCTATCGGGAAGGCGAAGGATGGATCTCCGTATCGGATCCGCAGGCTTTTGTGGCAGATGGTCTGCAGGATGCCCTGCTGTTGCTCCCGCAGACCTTGGGAAGTGAGGCGAAGCTGCGTGTGACAGTGGAGCAGGGGAGCGTGCGTCAGGTCCTGACCGCTTCGCTGGCGGATCTGCCGCTTCCGGAAGGCTGCCGGACTGAAATCCTGCTGTCTTTCCCGGCTCCTGGCAGCCTGCGTCTCGAGGTTTCGGTTTCCCCGTGGATGGCTGGGCCTGAATTCTTGGATCAGGGGTAGGCAAGTGAGGGTAGCGTGCTCCCAATGATGTACGTTACCCTCACTTGATTGAAAGGGCGAAAAGTTCTTATTCCCAGAAATATTTCCCAGAAATATTGCTTACCTTTATGGCATGAATGCCTGCCGAAGGTCTCTGTGGATGCTGATGCTGGTGGCTGTCACATTGGTGGCGGCATGCAGCAGCCCGGCCCGGCGTGCGCAGACACGGACCATGCGATCTCTGCTCAATGAGCTGGACGGGTATGTCGCTGCGCGCGGGGTTTATGTGGCGGGCAAGCTGGACCAGATTGAAGCCTTGCGGCGGATTGCGTCGTCGGCGCACAATGAGGAGCTTCGCTTCGAGACGGAGATGCGCATCGCCGATGAATTCTTTTCGTTCAACTTCGACTCCACACAGGCTTGCCTCAAGCAGTGCCAGGCGCTTGCCCGGCGGATGGGCGATAAAGAGCGGTACGATCGTGCTACGATCCAGTTGGGACATCTCTATGCCAAGGCAGGTAGTTATATGGAAGCGTATTCTCTTCTATATGAGCAGATGGATACGCTTTCTCTCTCCGAAGAACGGAAGACAGACTATTTGCTCACGGTGTATGATTTCTGCATGGATATGGCCGGTAATTCCGGGATGGTGGAGCGGCTGGCGATTCCGGATGCCGCTACCTATCGTTCCCAGCTGCTGCAGCGGATTCCCCGCGACTCGGAGACCTGGCGCAGTTTGCTTCGCGACGAACTGATGTGGCAGGAGCGCTACCAAGCGGCCGACAGTGTGGCGCGGCTGCTTCTTTCCGGTACGCAGCCGGACCGGCATGCCTATGCGATTTATGCGTTTTATCTTTCGGAAATCGCTGAACGCCAGGGCAAGCCGTTGGAGCGTATGCAATGGCTGGTGCGCTCTGCCGAAAGCGATATCATCAACGCGGTCAAAGATTATGCATCCCTGACGATGGTGGCCCAGTCCATCCTGGATGAAGATGTGGACCGTTCGTTCCGTTATCTCCGATTCGCGCAGGAAGACGCTCTTTTCTATAATGCGAAGTTGCGCCCGTGGCAGATTTCGCGTTTTATGATGCAAGTGGAAGATGCTTATACGGCCCGGCGGGAGCAGCAGCGAAAAGCGTCTGCGGCTTCTTCCGTCCTTCTGGCTGTTCTGTCGCTGGCGTTGCTGTTGCTGGCCTGGTTCTTCATTGTCCGCTCCCGCAATCTCTCACGGCTGCGGGCGCAACTGGAGGAAAGCAACAGCCAGCTGGCACTGGCCAATGCGGCGCTGGAAAACCTCAATCAGGAACTTTCGCAGGCCGACCAGGTGAAGGAACGCTACATCGTCTCCTTCCTGGAGAGTCTCTCCACGCAGATCCACCTTTTCAGGGAAGAGGACAACCGGCAGCGGAACTTGCTCAAGCGGGGGCGCACCGACCAGCTGTTGAAAGACCTGGCCAATTCCTCTCGATCCGAGAAAGCCCGTGAGGAATTCTATCATGCTTTCGACACCACTTTCCTGGCCATGTATCCTGATTTCGTGGACCGGTTCAACGAACTGCTCAGGGAGGAGGGACGCATCCATCCTCCGAAAGGGAAGCTCACGACGGAGCTCCGGATCTTCGCCCTCATCCGGCTGGGGGTCGAAGATTCCAAGAAGATCGCCCAGATGCTCGACTATTCCCTGAGCACGATTTACAATTACAAGGTCTCGGTCAAAAACCATGCGGTCGGCGACCGCGATTCCTTCGAGGAACAGGTGAAATTGATTGGAAAGTAGGGGATAGTTCAGTCCCGGTTTACTACTTTTTTCTCCCTGCTAGATTTTTTAATACGTTGATTGATAGTGGCTTTTGCTTACGAGGTCACTACTATTTCTTTCTTGCGCGCGTAAGAGGTGAAGATTATGGCTAATTTTGTTTCGGTTTTATTGCCAACACCAAAATTTCATAATAATCATTAACCAAACGCCAACAAATATTCAGCGTATGAAAAAACTAGCTACACTGATCCTAGCATTAGGATTGACTTTGGCGGCCTTCGCACAGAACCTCACTGTAAAGGGTGTGGTACTGGACAAGGACCGTCAGCCGGTTGTCGGTGCGTTCATTGTTGAGCAGGGTACATCCAATGGTACCATGGCGGATGTGGACGGATCTTTCTCCCTCCGCGTCCCCAGCGGGGCCACACTGGAAATCTCCTGCATCGGCTACGTGACACGCAATGTCACCGTCACTTCGGAACAGGCGCTGGAGATCATCCTCGAGGATGACACCCAGATGCTGGAAGAGACCGTCGTGGTGGGTTACGGTGTCCAGAAAAAGAGCGTCGTGACCGCTTCCATTTCCAAGGTGGACGGCGACGCCCTCAACAAGGTCCGCGCCTCTACCGTCAACGACGCCATCAAAGGCAAGGTTTCCGGTGTCCAGATCACGCAGGCTTCCGGCCAGCCGGGTTCCGGCTCCCAGATCAAGATCCGCGGTATCGGTACGGTCAACAATTCGGATCCGCTCTACATCGTGGACGGCATGCCGGTTGACGGTGGCATCGACTACCTGAACCCCAACGACATCAAGTCGGTCGAAATCCTGAAGGACGCCGCCTCGGCAGCGATCTACGGTGCCCGCGCCGCCAACGGTGTGGTCTTGGTGACCACGCGCAACGGCGAAAAGGGTCAGGCTTCGATCAATTACAACGGCAGCTACGGCTGGCAGAACCCCTGGAGGAAGAAAGAAGTCCTCAATGCCACGGAATACATGGTCATCATGAACGAGGCCCGCATCAACGATGGCGGCGCTCCGCTCTACTCGGCCGCTGAGATCGCAGCAGCCGGCAAGGGTACCGACTGGCAGGACGAGACCTTTAATTATAATGCGCCGATCATGCAGCACCAGTTCTCCGTGAGCGGCGGTACGGAAAAGGCCACGTATTTCGTCTCCCTGGGTTATTTCAAGCAGGATGGTATCGTGGGCGGCAACTATGGCAAGTCCAATTACGACCGTCTGTCCATCCGCTCGAACAACACCTACGTTCCGTTTGAATCCAAGGAACGCAACTTCCTCAACAAGCTGACGTTGACGGCGAACATCGCCTATTCCAACATCAACGCGGCGGGGATCACCACAAACTCGGAATTCGGTTCCGTCCTCGGTTCGGCCGTGGGCTTCAACCCTTCGATTCCGGTGTTCGCGGATGACGCGACCGCTGCCCGCATCCTGGCCGAGCATCCGACCGCTATCGTGGCTGCCGACGGCCGCGTGTATTCACTTCCGCCGACGGGCTATCAGGAGTTGACCAATCCGGTCGCCAACCTCGATACGCCGTCCAACACCCTCTATAAGACGCATAAGTTCGTGGCCAACTTCGGCGCTGAACTGCAGATCCTTCCGTACCTCAAGTTCAAGACGAACTTCGGTACCGACCTCTCGTTCTGGCGCAACCGCGGCTATGGCTTCGAGCAGTACAAGAGCTCGATGAACCAGACACTGACCAGCTGGGTCAACATGGGTATGAACGAGGGTCTCCGCTGGCAGGTGGAAAACTATTTCACCTATGACCAGCAGGTGGGCCGTCATCACTTCACGGCTGTCCTCGGCCAGTCGGCAATGAGCTATTCCTATGTATATGTATCCGGCACGGACTACAACCTGAAGGAGACCAATCCCGCCATGGCTTACATTGATTCGGCGATCGGCAGCACCGACGACGAGCGTACGAGCGGCGGCACCGGCGGCTATGACTATCAGCGCCTGGCTTCCTACTTCTTCCGTTTCGACTACAACTACGACGAGCGTTATATGCTCGAGTTCACGGTCCGCCGCGACGGTTCTTCCCGTTTCGGCCCGGGCCACAAGTGGGCGACGTTCCCGGCCGTTTCCGCCGGTTGGAACGTGACCAACGAGCCTTGGTTCCGCGAAGGCCGTCCCGACTGGATCAACCAGTTGAAACTCCGTGCCAGCTGGGGCCGCAACGGTAACGAGAACATCGGTAACTTCCGCTACGCGTCCCTGATGGATACGGGCCAGGAATACTACTTCGGCCTCGGAACCCTGGCATACGGCAATATGTATTCTGGTGCCTCTCCGGCTGCGCTGGCCAACCCGACCATCCGCTGGGAGGAATCCGAGCAGATTGACGTCGGTTTCGATGTCCGTCTGTTCAGCGACCGACTGAGCTTCGGCTACGATTTCTACAACAAGCGTACGAACGGCATGCTCATGGACAAGCCGATTCCTTCCTATGTGGGTCAGGGCGCTCCGATGTCCAACCTGGGTGACATGCGCAACTGGGGTCATGAATTCGAACTCGGCTGGCAGCACCAGGTCGGTGACTTCCATTATTCGGTCAACGCCAACGCCTCGCTGCTCCGCAACCGCCTGATCAACCTGGGTAACGAATCCGGTGAGGCCGTGTACCAGAGCAATGGTGCATCCGGTATCGGTGACTACGTGAAAGGATCCAACGGTATGGTATGGCCGTACTTCTATGGTATGAAGACCGACGGTATCTTCCAGAACTGGGCCGAGGTCAACAACTACAAGAACCGGGACGGCGGCCTTATGCAGCCCAGTGCACAGCCGGGTGACGTGAAGTTCGTCGATGTCAACGGCGACGGTTATGTAAACGACGACGACCGTACGATGATCGGTAAAGGTATGCCCGACTGGACCGCGGGTCTGACGATGTCGGCCGACTGGAAAGGCATCGACGCCACCCTGTTCTTCCAGGGCTCCTTCGGCAATGATATCTTCGACTACTGCATGCGTGGTGATATTCCCGCCCAGAACCGTCCGGGTTGGGTGCTGGACCGCTGGATCGGTGAAGGCACCTCCAACCACATCCCGCGTATGACCAACGCCAACCCGAACCAGAACTGGCGTTCCTCCGACCTGTGGGTGAAAGACGGCTCCTTCGTCCGCCTGAAGACCGCCCAGATCGGTTATACGCTCCCCGCCAAGTGGCTCCAGACCATCTTCATCAAGAACTTCCGCGTGTATGTGGCGGGTGAGAACCTGCTTACCTTCACGAAGTACGAGGGCTTCGACCCTGAAATGGCCTCCGACGGCTATACGACCATCGGCGTGGACCGCGGCATCTATCCGCAGGCCCGCACCATCACCGTTGGTGCTTCCATCACTTTCTAATGCTTAATTGAAATCGAATATGAAACTCAATAGATTCTTTGCAGTTATCGCGATTTCCTGCCTGGTGCTGACCAGCTGCGGTGAGGAATTCCTCACGGCCCACACGACCCATCAGGGTGCGGCCGGCGCGGAAGCCACCGAGAGTGCCATCCTGTCCTACCTGACGGCGACCTATCAGCCGCTGCTGATGGACTCCTACGCGAACTACAACTACAACCACATCCTGCTGCTGTCCGACCTCCGTTCCGACGACATCTACAAGGGCGGCGGTGACGCCGGCGACCAGTCCTGGATGTACCATATGTCCCTCTTCCAGATTCCCGCATCGGAGAGCCCGACCGGCATCTGGAGCCTCTACTACACGGCTATCGCCCGTGCCAACAACACGCTGATGGCCATTGACAACGCCGTCGGTTTCGACAGCGATGCGGCCAAACGGAAACTGGCCGGCTACAAGGCCGAGGCCCTTTTCCTGCGTGCCTATTACCTCCATCACCTGTGGAAACTCTACGGCAACATTCCTTTCTTCACGGAACCGCTGGAAGATCCTTTCATGGCACCCCAGAAGAGTGCTGATGCCATCTATCAGGACATCATGGCTGACATCGCCGCCGCAGAATCGGCTGCTGCCGCTGCCGGTGACGAGTTCCCGATGTACACCAACGGCACCATGAAGCAGGCTCGCACCAACCTGGCTGCGCTCTATATGCTGAAGGCCCGCGTGGTGATGTACCAGAACGACCAGTCGAAGTACGGTGAAGTGGCTTCCAACATGGCTGCCATCATCACCAGCGGCCGTTACGGCCTGATCGATTTCGACGCCCTCTGGACCGGTGCCGACGAGAACGACTTCACGCCGGAATCCATCTTCGAGAGCAATCAGATCTCCGACGGAAAACGAGACTGGGGCAGCGCCTGGACCGGCTGCGGTACCAACCTGCCTGCCTACATCTCGCCGAACGAACTGAGCGATCCCGTGTTCTGCGGCGGCTGGGGCTTCGGTCCTGTGCGCCAGGCTACCTGGGATATGTTTGAAGCTGGCGACGTCCGTCGCGAAGGTTCCATCAACGCTTTTGCAGACGGCACCTACGGTCCGCGTTTCCAGAACACCGGCCTCTTCCAGAAGAAGTATGCCGCCCGTACGGCGCTCCGTTCGCCGATCGGTACCGTGGACCTCAACTATCCGAACAACCTGATCATCTTCCGCTACGCCGAGACGCTGCTCAACTATGCCGAGCTGGTCGGTGTAATGGGTGCTTCTCCTGCCGGCGGAGTCTCCGCCCAGGACTGCCTGGATCAGATCCGCTTCCGTGCCGGACTGGGTTCGATTCCCGTGTCTGCTGAAAACATCAAGTCCGAGCGCCGCAAGGAGTTCGTCGGGGAAGGTATGCGTTTCTGGGACCTCATCCGCTGGGGTGACGCCGCCACTGTGCTTACCGAGAACGACGTGCAGTTCCAGAGTGTCCGCACGTTCAATCCCGGCAAGGACAAGTATCTGCCCATTCCGCAGAGCGAGATGAGCCGTACCGCCGGTACGGGCGAATTCGAACTCAAACAGAACCCGGGTTATTAATGGTCAATCCTAATTGAAATCATCATGAAGAACATAGTCAAAATCAGTATGGTCCTTGCCGCCGCGGTCGCGCTGCTTTTCTCCTGCGCCCCGCTGGACAGGGATGACTACCAGCTCGGAGCTCCTGTGAGCGAGAGTCAGCTGAGTTTCACCAGCTCTCCTTCGTCTTCTTCTCCGAACATCATCGTGCTGAAGAACACCTCTTCGACGGCTGGCGTAGCGCTGTGGGACCTCGGAAACGGTTCCAATGCCAAGGGTGACGAAGTGACGGTCGCTTATCCGTTCAAGGGCCAGTATACGGTCTCGATGTCGCTCTATACGCAGGGCGGCAGCGCCACCATCTCCCAGGTCGTCACGATTGCCGACGACGACTACGGTCTGCTCGATACCCCTGGTTTCAATGCCCTTACCGGTGGCGCCAACGCCACGGAAGGCAAGACCTGGGTCTTCGCCCGCTATACCAAGGGCCACTTCGGAGTGGACGATGTGAACAATGCCCCCAACGGCAACATCGGCGGTTGGTGGTGGGCCTGCGACCCGAATGGCAAGGAAGGATGCTCGCTCTATGAAAACGAGTACACCTTCATCCAGCGGGGCACCAAGCTCATCTGGAAGAACCAGGGCAACATCTATTCGAATGAAAACGGCATGAACCACCTCGGCATTGCGGGAACGCCTACGCCGGTCGGCGACTACGATATCCCGTACACCCCGGCTGACAACCTGACTTTCTCTCTCGATGAGGAGAATGGCAAACTCACCCTGAGCGGCAATGCATTCCTCGGTTTCTATACCGGTGAGAGCGAATACAATATCATCAGCCTGACGGAGCACGAACTGTTCGTCTGGTGCCGCAGTGCCGCGGAACCCGGCAATGCCTGGTATTTCATCTTCGTTCCGAAAGACGAGCTCAAGGAGCCCGATCCGGAGCCGGTCATCCCGCCGGATCCGAAACCTGAATCCGAAGAGGCCTGGTTCCGTCCGAACGCCCCGACCAACCTGATGCGTTCCAGCATCGATTATGAGAGCTGGTTCAGCGGCGCCGACTGGGCAGGCGGTCTCGAACCCGGTGTCGCGGTCAAGAACGATATCGTCATTACCGTTCCCGAAGGTATCGGCGGCGGCGAATGGATGGGCCAGTTCAAGATCCGTACGCACATCCCCGCAGATGCGCGCGAACGCTTCGACTTCAGCTGCAACATCAGCGCTACCCAGGCCGGAACGGCTACCGTCAAGATGACGGCCGACAACGACCCGGCAGACGACGACTTCTTCTACGACGGCGGCGTGGCCGTGGGCGCTGGTGCCACTACGATTTTCGAGGCTCCCGACCATATGCTCAACAACGCTACCGAGAGCATCCTGCTGGTGTTCGACTTCGGCCGTTTCCCGGCCGGAACCGTGATCACCCTCTCCAACCTGTGTCTCCAGAAGCACATCCCGCTCAGCGACAAGCCCGTGGTGGAGAACCTCTGGCCCAGTGCCGAAGTCTTCGCCACGCAGTGGTTCAGCGGCGCTGACTGGAGCGGCGGCCTGACTGCCGACTTCAACATGCTGGAAGGCAATGGCTTCGAGATTACGATCCCCGAAGGCATCGGCGGTTCGGAATGGATGGGCCAGTTCGCGCTCCATACGGATATCCAGCTGCTCGCTTCCCACGAGTACGAATTCTCCTGCAAGGTCAACTCGACGGCGGCTTCCACCTTCACGATGAAGCTCACCAACGATCCTGAAGCTGACAGCAAGGTCTGCTTCTACGACGGTGGCGTCACGATGATCGAAGGAACCGTCACGATCCGCAAACCGGGCATCAAACCGGAATCCGAAGACGCCGAGGCGGCAATGCTGATCTTCGACTTCGGCCGTACGCCGGCCGGTACGAAGATCACGGTCACCGACATCGTGCTGCAGGAATATGTCTATTAGTCCGATGCGCAATATGCTTGCCCTCCTGTCCCTCGTCCTGTTGCTCTCAGCCTGCAACACGCCTGTGACGCCGGTCGGACCTGAACCGGAGGCCCCCGTCATCCGCTTCGACGCCAGTGAACTGGCGGTCGAAGCCGAGGGCGGGGAGGCCTCGGTGAAGGTCAGCGCGACGGCAAGCTGGACTGTGGCCACGGATGGCCAGGACTGGTATGTCCTGGCCTCCCCGGCCCAGATCTATGCGGGCGAAAGCATCTTGAAGATATCGGCACAGCCCAACAATACCCAGGCGGCGCGTTCGGCTACGCTTCGTTTCGCCAGCGGCGACGCTACGGCCACCCTGAAGGTGACGCAGCCTTTCTTCGTCCCGACACTTTCCTTCTCCCAGAGTGAAGTGATGGGTTCAGGGGACGGCGGCGAAGTCACGGTGAAAACCGTGTCGAATGCCTCCTGGACCCTGGAGGATGCAGACCTCGACTATTGGTTCAGCATCTCGCCCAAGACCATCGGCCGGGGCGAAAACGAACTCAAGGTCCGCTTCAACCGGAGCTATGTGGCCGAGAAACGTCGTGCACAGGTCCGATTCCGCAGCGGCGACGCGGAGACGACCTTGTCGATTGTTCAGGAAGAAGGGGAACCTGTCCCTTCAGGAGCCTATGTGCCGGAAGGTTATCAACTCGTCTGGCAGGACGATTTCTCGGAATCTTCTGACAAACTGATCGATAAGTGGCGTTTCGAGGACTGGGCGCCGGGCCGTGTGAACCACGAGCTCCAGCGCTATGTTCCGGATGACCGCCGTACTTCCTATACCCAGGACGGTGCGCTGTACATCGTGGCCCGCAAAGACGGCAACCAGGTGATTTCCGCCCGGATGAACAGCCGGGAATCCTGGCTCTACGGCTATTTCGAAGCGGCCATCTGGCTCCCGAAAGGAAAGGGAACCTGGCCTGCCTTCTGGATGATGCCTGACGACCAGTCGAAAGGCTGGCCCGCCTGCGGCGAGATCGACATCATGGAAGAAGTCGGCGTCGATGCGAACATCACGTCTTCTTCCATCCACTGCGAGGCCTACAACCATGTGAAGAATACCCAAAAGACGGCGAGCCGTACCACGGCCGGAGCCGAGAGTGAGTACCACGTGTATGCGCTGGAGTGGACCGAAGATGTGATCCGCAGCTACGTGGACGGCGTCCTGCTGCTGGAATTCAAGAACGACCGGGCCGGACGCGAAAGCACATGGCCTTTCAACAAGAAGTTCTATCTGACCCTCAACCTGGCATGGGGAGGCGACTGGGGCGGTTACGCCGGCGTCGATGAAAACGCCCTTCCATGCACGATGAAGGTCGATTATGTACGCGTTTACAAAAAGTAAAGGAGAGAGATTCCTATGAGAGCTATGCGAATCCTGTTGCCGGCCCTCGTCCTGGCGCTTACCGTTTCCTGCGGCCCGCGCGAAGTCCGCTCCACCGTGAATGCAGGGGCGGATGTCGAGCGTCAGATCGACCAGTTGCTGGCAAAGATGACGCTTGCTGAGAAAATCGGCCAGATGAACCAGGTATCCGCCGGAGGCGATGTTTCCCGCTATGCCGAGTCGCTTCGAAACGGGCAGGTTGGATCGATCCTGAACGAGGTGGACCCTGCCAGGATCAATGAATTCCAGCGTATTGCGGTGGAAGAGTCCCGGCTGGGCATTCCGCTGCTCGTGGGACGCGACGTGATCCACGGATTCCATACCGTTTTCCCGATTCCGCTCGGACTGGCAGCCACTTTCGATCCGGAACTGGTGGAAGAGGGCGCCCGTGTGGCGGCCGCGGAAGCGGTGGCACAGGGAATCCGATGGACTTTCTCGCCGATGCTCGATATCGCCCGTGATCCCCGTTGGGGCCGTATGGCCGAAGGGAGCGGGGAGGACCCCTGGCTCGACGCCCGCATGGGCGAGGCCATGGTCCGCGGTTATCAGGGCGAAGTTCCCGGTCCCTCGTCGATGGCGGCCTGTGTGAAGCATTTCGCCGGCTATGGTGCCGCGGAAGGCGGCCGTGACTACAACAGCACGTTCCTCACCGAGCGTCAGCTGCGCAATGTCATCCTTCCGCCTTTCGAAGCGGCCGTCAAAGCCGGCGCGTTGACGCTGATGACTTCGTTCAACGACAACGACGGTATTCCCTCGACAGCCAATTCCTTCCTTCTCAAGGATATCCTTCGGAACGAATGGGGTTTCGGCGGACTGGTCGTCACTGATTGGAATTCCATGGGTGAGATGATCGCCCACGGCTTCGGAACCGACCGGAAGGAGGTGGCCCGTCTGGCCGCCAATGCCGGCGTGGATATGGATATGATGACTTTCGGCTTCCTGTCCCATCTGGAAGAGCTGGTCCGCAGCGGCCAGGTGAAAGAGGCCGTGATTGACGAAGCCGTCCGCAATATCCTGCGCGTCAAGTTCGTCCTCGGACTGTTCGAGCATCCCTATGTGGATGAAGCCGCCGCCGCTTCGGTCCAGTATGCGCCTGCACATCTGGAAACAGCCCGCAAGACCGCGGAAGAGTCTGTCATCCTGTTGAAGAATGACGGCCTGCTCCCGCTCAGCAGCGGCCGTATCCGGACCATCCTGGTTACCGGACCCATGGCGGATGCACCGCACGACCAGCTGGGAACCTGGAGCTTCGACGGTGAGAAGTCGCATACCGTAACGCCGCTCAAGGCCTTGCAGGAGCGTTTCCCGGGCAAGGTCGTCTATGTGCCCGGCTTGACGTACAGCCGTCAGCAGCGCTCCCGTTTTGACGATGTGGTCGCTGCCGCACGCCGCGCCGACGTGGTGCTGGCATTCCTCGGTGAGGAGGCCATCCTTTCGGGCGAAGCCCACAGCCTGGCCGACTTGAACCTGATCGGCTCCCAGAGCGAACTGCTCGCAGCTTTGAAGGCTGCCGGCAAACCGGTTGTCGCTACGGTGATGGCGGGCCGTCCGCTGACCATCGAGCGGGACCTGCCCAACTGCAATGCCATGCTCTATGCCTTCCATCCCGGAACGATGGGCGGTCCGGCTTTGGTAAACATCCTGATGGGTGACGTGAACCCTTCCGGCAAGACGCCTGTGACGTTCCTCCGGACGGTGGGTCAGGTCCCTATGTATTATTCCCATACGATGACGGGTCGTCCCTACAACGGAGAGACCCTTCTCGACGGCATCGGACCGGAAGCGGGGCAGACCTCCCTCGGGAATACGTCCTACTATCTGGATGCCGGTGCCTATCCGCTCTTTCCCTTCGGCTACGGTTTGAGCTATACGGATTTCACCTTCGAGGACATTACCATCGACCAGGATTCCTATCCGGTCGACGGGACGATCCGGGTGTCGTATACGCTTTCCAATACAGGCCGTTACGACGGAACGGCGGTTCCGCAGGTCTATATCCGGGACCTGGTGGGATCGCTGACCCGTCCAGTGAAAGAACTCAAGCATTTCCGCCGCGTCCGTCTGGGTGCGGGGGAAAGTATCCGCCTGACCGACGAAATCCCGGTCAGCGACCTGGCCTTCTGGGGCGCTGACGGGCAGAAGAAGGTGGAACCGGGTGAATTCCAGCTTTGGGTCGCAGGCGACAGCGCCTCGGGCGATCCGGTCACCTTTACCGTTCGTAGATGATGCGGGACCTTATGTTATTGCTGTCCGTCCTGCTGGCTCTGTCCTGCCAGCAGGACGGACCTTGCGTACCGGACGACACGCCTCGGGCCCGGACCTACACGACCAACACCTCCGGACTGCGCTTCCATGCCGACTCCGTGGCCATCACGGCGCCGCTGCAGGACGATTTCAACATCACCCTGACCGGTGAGACCTTCCAGACCGTCGAGGGCTTCGGTTTTGCCATTACGCAGGCAAGCTGTTTCAACCTGCTCAGGATGTCGGCCACTGACCGCACCGCTTTCCTCCGGGAGGTCTTCAGCAGGGAAGAAGGTCTTGGTTCCTCGCTGGTGCGCGTCTGCATCGGCGGCTCCGACTTTTCACTCGACGAATTTACCTGGTGCGACCGCCCCGGCATCGAGAACTTTGCCGTCCATCCGCTGGACGAACAGTATCTGTTCCCGGTTCTGGACGAGATCTTCGCCATCAATCCCGGGGTGAAGATCATTGCCTCGCCGTGGAGCTGTCCGCGCTGGATGAAGATGAGCGACAGGGGAGAGGTCCCCTTCAACAGCTGGACCGACGGCCGCCTGAATCCCGCCTGCTACCAGGACTATGCCACCTACTTCGTGAAATGGACCCAGGAGATGGAGCGCCGCGGGTATCCGATCTATGCTGTGACGCTGCAGAACGAGCCGCTCAATCCCGGCAATTCAATGTCGCTCTACATGACCTGGCAGGAGCAGCGCGATTTCCTCAAGAATGCCGTGGGTCCTGCCTTTGCAGCGGCCGGCCTTGCGACGAAGATCCTCCTCTTCGACCATAACTACAATTTCGACAACATCGCCTCGCAGGTCGATTATCCGCTCCATATCTTCGGGGATCCCGATGCGGCCCGTTATGCAGCGGGCTCTGCCTGGCACAACTACGGCGGTCAGGTCTCTACGCTGGACCGCGTGCACGAGCAGTATCCCGACAAGGACATCTTCTTTACGGAAGCTTCCATCGGAACCTGGAACTACAGCTATGAGAAGTGCCTGATCGACGATTTCCGGGATATTTTCCTGGGTACGCTTTCCCGCTTCGGACGAGGGGTCACGCTCTGGAACCTGATGCTCGACGACAAGCGGAGCCCTTTCCGGCCGGGCGGTTGTTCCACCTGCTTCGGCGGCGTCACAGTCTCTTCGACGGATTATTCTTATGCGTCCCTGACGCGGAATTCCCAGTTCTACGATGTGGCGCACTGCTCCAAGGTCCTGCATCCCGGTGCGGTACGTCTCGGTACGAAGGGGTATTCGAACAAGGGGTTGACCTGCCTGTGGTTCCGGAATCCCGACAACTCTTATGGCGTTCTTCTGCTCAATGAGAACGGGGTGGAGGCCAAAGTCATCCTGACGACGGAGAAGTCCTCGGTCACCTGCAAGATTCCGCCGCACGCCATCCAGTCGGTCAGCTGGAAAGACTGAGAGGGCAGCTACGATCCTGCCTCCGCCTTGTGGCGGGATTTGCGGAACATATACTTCCGGACGACGGCCAGGCCGATCCGGTAGGGAAGCGGACGAAGTGCTTTGTCCGCTTCTTTCAGTTTTTCCCGGATGGGGATGCCCTGGGGACAATGCCGTTCGCACTTGCCGCAGCCAATGCACTGCGTGGCAAATGCGGGCTTTTCGGTCAGGCCGACGGTCTGGGCATACTGGAAGCGGCCGGAATGCTTCGACTCGGTGTACATCGCATTGTAGCAGCGGAAGGCACCGGGGATGTCGACACCCTGCGGGCAGGGCATGCAATAGCGGCATCCCGTGCAGCCCACTTTCTCCTTCTCCTGGATGATGCGGCGGACCAAGTCGATCAGGGCATGGTCCGCTTCCGTGAATTCGCCTGCACGGGCACTGGAAGCGGTGGCGACGTTCTCCTGCACCATCTCGAGCGAGTTCATTCCTGAGAGGACGACTGTCACTTCCGGCTGGTTGTAGAGCCAGCGGAAAGCCCATTCGGCAGGCGTCCATCCCCTGAGGTTGTGGGAGATGGCTTTCCTGGCGCTTTCAGGCAGCATATTCACGAGTTTGCCGCCGCGCAGGGGCTCCATGATGACGACGGGGATACCGCGGGCCGCGGCGGCCCTGAGGCCCGTGACGCCGGCCTGGGTATGCTCGTCTTTGTAATTATACTGGATCTGGCAGAAATCCCAGTCGTAGTCTGCCAGGATCTTCAGGAACTGGTCGGTATTGCCGTGATAGGAGAAGCCGATGTTGCGGATGGCGCCTGTGCGTTTCTTTTCGGCGATCCACGCCTCGATGCCGAGGACCTTGAGCTTTTCCCACTGCGCAAAGTCGGTCAGCTGGTGCATCAGATAATAGTCGATGCGGTCGGTGCGCAGGCGCTTGAGCTGCTCTTCGAAGTAGCGGTCGAGCGCGGCTGTGCGCTGGATCAGGTATTGCGGCAGTTTGGTCGCTATGTGCACTTTGTCGCGGAGGCCGTTGCGCTCCAGGATCAGGCCGAGCGCTACTTCGCTGCCAGGGTAGATATATGCGGTATCGTAGTAGTTCACGCCGGCCTGATAAGCGGCCAGGATCTCTTTCTCCGTCTTTTCCACGTCGATGCCGCCGTTCTTGCGTGAGAAGCGCATGCAGCCGTAGCCAAGGATGGAGAGGTCTTCTCCGTATCTGTCTTTTCTGTATTGCATGGTGTCAAAGATAAGAATTATTAAAAGCAATACCAAGAAATTAGGATTTACGTTAAAAAATGGCTAAATTTGAAGATTCAAACTATAAACTTGTTACCCCAAGAATGAAAATCAAATCGGCTGATGCCCTCGACGGCATCCGACGGAAAGCCGCCAAGGCGCTGTCCGTCAGGGAGTCGAACAAACGTTCCGGTACGGTGGCAGCTTGCGGATTGGAGCTGGGTACCCCGCATATCCAGATCCTGTGCTGCGGCGGAACGGGATGTAAGGCTTCTGAAAGTGCGAAGATCGTAGAAAACTTCCAGGCGTCGATCCAGGCCCACGGAATCGCCGACAAGGTGGATGTGGTCGTGACCGGATGCTTCGGTTTCTGCGAAAAGGGCCCTATCGTCAAGATCATGCCCGACAACACATTCTACACTTCCGTCCGTCCCCAGGACGTGGAGGAGATAATCAGTTCCCACATCATCGGCGGCACCCGGGTCGAACGCTTGCTCTATCTCGATCCCGGCAACGGACGTCACGTCAACGACTCGAAGCACATGAACTTCTACCGCAAGCAGATGCGCGTGGCGCTCCGCAATTGCGGCGTGATCAATCCCGAGGATATCGAGGAGTACATCGGCCGTCACGGCTACCAGGCGCTCGCAAGGAGCCTGAAACGCGACAGCCAGGCCGTCCTCGACGACATCAAGGCTTCCGGCCTCCGTGGCCGCGGCGGTGCCGGTTTCCCGACGGGCACGAAGTGGGAAATCGCCCGGAAGTTCAAGTCGGAAGACAAATACGTGGTCTGCAACGCCGACGAAGGTGACCCGGGCGCGTTCATGGACCGCTCCATCATGGAGGGCGACCCCAACTCGATCGTCGAGGCCATGACCATCTGCGGCTACTGTATCGAGGCGCACCACGGCCTGATCTACATCCGTGCCGAGTACCCGCTTGCTGTCCACCGTCTGCAGATCGCCATCGCCCAGGCGCGCGAATACGGCCTGCTGGGCAAGGACATCCTCGGTTCGGGCTTCGATTTCGACATCGAGATCCGCTACGGCGCCGGCGCCTTCGTCTGCGGCGAGGAGACGGCCCTGATCCATTCGATGGAAGGCAAACGCGGCGAGCCGACGCTCAAGCCGCCCTTCCCGGCCGAAGCCGGTTATATGGGCAAGCCGACCAACGTGAACAACGTCGAGACCCTGGCCAACATCCCCGTCATCCTGACGCGCGGACCGGAGTGGTTCTCGTCGATCGGCACCGAGAAGTCGAAGGGTACCAAGGTATTTGCATTGGCCGGCAAGATCAACAACGTCGGTCTGATCGAGGTTCCGATGGGTACGACCCTGCGTGAGATCATCTACGACATCGGCGGCGGCGTGAAGAACGGAAAACGCTTCAAGGCCGTGCAGACCGGTGGCCCGTCGGGCGGCTGCCTCACGGAGAAACACCTCGACATTCCCATCGACTATGAAAGCCTCACCGCTGCCGGCTCGATGATGGGCTCCGGCGGTATGATCGTCATGGACGAGGACGACTGCATGGTGTCGGTCGCCAAGTTCTACCTCGAGTTTACCGTCGGTGAGTCGTGCGGCAAATGCACGCCCTGCCGTATCGGCAACAAACGGATGCTCGAGATCCTGACCCGTATTACCGAAGGCAAGGGCGAAATGGCCGACCTGGACCAACTCCAGAACCTGGCCACGGTCATCAAGGACTCGGCACTCTGCGGTCTGGGCCAGACCTCGCCGAACCCCGTACTCTCGACGCTTTCCAATTTCCGCGACGAGTATGTGGAGCACGTGCGAGCCCACAAGTGCCGTGCGAAGAAGTGCAAGGCGCAGCTGACCTATACCATCGATCCGCTGCGCTGCAAGGGCTGCTCGGCCTGCGCCAAGTCCTGCCCTGCACAGGCCATCATGGGCGAGACCCGCAAACCGCATGTCATCAACCCGTATGTCTGTATCCGTTGCGGCATGTGCATCTCGCGCTGCCACTTCGGTGCCATCTCCGTAATCTAGAAGCATCATGGAAAAAAAGATCAAACTTACCATAGACAACCGTCCGGTGCGCGTGGCGCCCGGAACGACCATCCTCGATGCTGCGGAGTCCGTCGGCATCGCCATCCCCACGCTGTGTCACATCGACCTCAAGGGCACCTGCGTGAAGAACAATCCCGCTTCCTGCCGTATCTGCGTCGTCGAGGTGGAAGGCCGCCGCAACCTGGCTCCTTCCTGCGCAACGGTCTGCACCGAAGGAATGGTGGTCTACACCAACTCCGCCCGCGTGATCCGAGCCCGCAAGACCATCGCCGAGCTCATGCTCTCCGACCACCCCAACGACTGCCTTACCTGCCCTAAATGCAGCGACTGCGAACTGCAGCGGCTTGTCATGCGGTTCAACATCCGCGAGATGCCGTTTACGGGCGGCGAACAGTCCGCCCGCAAGAAGGAAGTTACGGCTGCCATCACGCGGAACATGGACAAATGCATCCTGTGCCGCCGCTGCGAAAGCGTGTGCAACAACGTGCAGTCCGTCGGAGTCCTGGGCGCTGTGCGCCGTGGTTTCGACACCACCATCGCCCCGACCTTCGACCGGATGTTCAAGGATACCGACTGCACCTATTGCGGCCAGTGCGTGGCCGTCTGTCCGACCGGCGCCCTGACCGAACGTGACAATACCGACCGCCTGATGGAAGACCTCTGCGATCCCAACAAGATCGTCATCGCCCAGCCGGCTCCCGCTGTCCGCGTCGCCCTTGGCGAAGAGTTCGGAATGAAGCCCGGTTCCATCGTTACCGGCAAGCTGGTGACCGCCCTGCGCTACCTGGGTTTCACCAAGGTGTTCGACACCGACTTCGCCGCCGACCTGACCATCATGGAAGAGGGTGCCGAGATCCTCAAGCGCCTGAAAGCCTTCCTTGCCGGTGACAAGAGCGTCAAGCTTCCGATCATGACGTCCTGCTGTCCTGCCTGGGTCAATTTCTTCGAGCACAACTATCCCGACCTGCTGGACTATCCGTCGTCGGCCAAGTCGCCGGCCCAGATGTTCGGCGCCATTGCCAAGACCTGGTGGTGCGAGCGGCGAAACATCAACCCCAAGAAGGTCGTGGTCGTCTCGATCATGCCCTGCCTGGCCAAGAAATATGAGTGCGAGCGGGAGGAATTCTGCCCGGACGGCCAGCCCGATGTGGACTATTCCATCTCCACCCGCGAGCTGGCACGGCTCATCAAGCGCGCCAATATCCGCTTCACCGATCTGCCAGACAGCGACTTCGATACCCCGATGGGTGAATCCTCCGGTGCCGGTGCCATCTTCGGCGCTACCGGCGGCGTGATGGAGGCAGCCCTGCGCACGGTTTACGAAGTCCATACCGGCAAGGAACTGCAGAAAATCGAATTCACCGAGGTCCGCGGTCTGGAAGGCATCCGCGAAGCGACCATCGACCTGAACGGCTTCCCGTTGAAGGTCTGCGTGGCCCATACCCTCAGCAATGCGCGGATCCTGATGGACCGTCTGCGCAAGGGCGAACTCGACTATCACGTGGTCGAGGTGATGGCCTGCCCGGGCGGCTGCATCGGCGGCGCCGGCCAGCCGTACCACCACGGCCATGTAGAGATCCTTCAGGCCCGTGCAGCGGCCATCTACCGGGAAGACGAAGGCAAGGCCATCCGCTTGAGCCACAAGAATCCCGACATCATCAAACTGTACGAAGACTTCCTCGGCGAACCGCTGGGCGAGCGTTCCGAACAGCTGCTCCACACACATTACTTCAACAAACAGATCCAGTAGTCATGAGTGAGATGAAATTATCCTGCGAGGCCGTCCGCCAGGTTGAGGAGGTCTGCGAAAAATTCCAAAACGATCCCGGGGAACTGATCGCCATCCTGCATGAATGCCAGTCGAAACTGGGATATCTGCCCGAACCGGTCCAGCGCATCGTCGCTTCCAAGCTCGGCATTCCCGCTTCGAAGGTTTACGGCGTGGTGACGTTCTATTCGTTCTTCACGATGACGCCCAAGGGCAAATTCCCGATCTCGGTCTGCCTGGGTACGGCCTGCTACGTGCGCGGCGCCGACAAGCTGCTCGAGGAGTTCAAGCGTGTGCTCGGCATCGACGTCGGACAGACCACGCCCGACGGCAAGTTCTCGCTCGACTGCCTGCGCTGTGTGGGAGCCTGCGGTCTGGCTCCTGTAGCCACCATCGGCGAGAAGGTCTATGGCCGGCTCAATCCTGCCGACATCAAGAAGATCGTCGAAGAGTTCGAGAATCGGGAATAACGGTATTCTCGTGCCATTACACCTAAAGCGGGCGGAATTTCCGCCCGCTTCTTTGTTGTTCGCCCAGCACGAACGCAGTCTAACGGGTGTAAGTCCCCAAACCGCCCTGATAGTGGGAAGGTTACAGCCAAAGGCAAGGGTGTCCGCCGCGAGGTGGAATCTGAAGGAAGCCGGCGGCAAA